>Ga0181469_100437_pt1 | contig 15704 bp, 13 predicted proteins | sample InSIn2SAF170_2_FD_119081 | JGI IMG/M metagenome (GOLD analysis project Ga0181469, IMG submission 119081) | Clean room microbial communities from NASA Spacecraft Assembly Facility at Jet Propulsion Laboratory, Pasadena, California, USA -... ... | reverse complement strand
GTTCGGAATGCTGACAAGGACGCCATCACGTTCGAGGATATCTAGGAAGAGACGGTGGACTGGGTGTAGAGCTTGTATAAGAGCGTCGGATGAGATGGCAGTATGAATATTCGGCCAGGGGTTTTTGAGCGACAACGGGGTGTACGTTGTGGGTGCTGTCGGTGCTGCGAACGCTGTATTGTTGGGCGGAAGGAAGGAAAGGGCCTTGGTGAGGCCAGTGACGCCTGTCTGTCGGGCATGGGTCTCGGGAGGACTGTTTGCTGTTTCCCCTTGGTTGCTGCGCTTCTGGGGGATGACGGGCGGCGGAGGCAGGGAGGGTAGATGTCGATGGAGGGTTTGAGCTCGCCCAGCCAATCTGCAGCCATGGTTCGTCTGTTATTAACCTGCTGAACAAACACAGGATGGGTGGGTCACAACTCCATACCTTGGTTTGAAGGGAACCTCAGATCTCTAGAGCCCAGGCCCGGCAACAGCTTCAGCGAGTTCAGCACTGTCTGGAGTCCACCCTGCCAGTCCGCCTCGGTAGAGTCAGCGACGTGAATCCGCGATTGCTCGCGCCACTCTGAAGCTACGCCCCGTATGCGATCTTGTGTATCCTCCATTGTATCTGGCGCAGCCGTGAAGTTGCGTGCGGCTGCTCTAATAGATGCAACGCAGGCGCTGGCGTGCTCCGGGATGTCGTATACATCCACTAACACGTTTGCGAAGTACAGGTTCTTGCGTCGGTACGTTCGGTCGTTCTGCCATCTCTTGCTCGGGCTGGACGATCGTGTTCGAGGTGCAGTTGAGCAGGTGGAGGATTGGGTGAGTGTTGGCTGGCGCCAGGGTGTGCTGATTGACGAGTCGCTTGCGGCCTTTCCGTTGCTGGCGGAGGAGGCGGAGGAGGCGGCCATGCTTTGTGTCCAGCTCTCCACTGCTGCCGGCCGATCAACCGCGTCGATGCTGCTCTCGAGAATGCGAAGAGACTCGCGGGTGAGCGAAGAGAAGTAGTCGTCAGCAAGATCTGTCTTTTGCCGCTTTGACGGAATGTTCATGGGCCCTGGGCTGGGACTCGAAGGCGGGGTTCGGCTGGCTGCTGCAGGTGTTGGTTCGTCGCCTTTCTGTTGGAGGCCAGCTACCTCAACATCTTCTTCATACTTGCGCTTGAGCATCGTAACGCCCCTTGCAGTAATAGTCCGGTGGCTGGACGTGTGTCATTTCTTCTTGTGGTTCAACAGGTTAGATATGGAGAGCTGTTTGCGCACACGACAGCTGCGGCAGCTAACTGCTCAGGAGTTTCCGAGCCAACACACAACAGTAGCACGTGACGGCCAAGATATTACGTGAGTAGCCCACCGAAGATCCTCGCGAGCACAAACACACTCGTTCACAGTCTGGACATCGTACGGCGAGCAGCGATGCAGGTAGATGGCTTCAACGTGGTTCTGTTGCCATGACATGCACTGTGGCGTGAGACAGGTCAACATTGACACATCGTTTGCACGAATGCCTCAATCGCTTTGAAGATATGCACAGCAATTGACCCAGCGAACAAGCGTACTGCTGCTACTCATGCAATCTACGTCGTCCTCAACCGCGGGGAATGAAGCCAGCATACACATGCTTAGTAAGTAGGGCGTATGGCAATTTCCTGCAACTTGATCCGAAAGAGAACCTCGACTATCTTCCAAGACTGTCTGAGTTACTTACTTTGGGCAGCGTTCTTTATGCTTAGGGATAAAGCAACGGATTCCTTTGTGTTAATAAACCAAGTTTGCTCCATTGAAGGGGTATAAAGGATTGTATACAGAATGAAGATTGGTCCAGGAATATCATAACGATACGAGCTGATAGAAATACTACGGTTTGGTAATGGGTCACTGGCTCGCTAGCTACTATGGGTGTTAAGTAGATATCAGGTCATTCCAATCTCATCCCGGCCATCTGCATTAACCATCCTCAACAGAAACCTACTGCTTTACATTAGGGTATGAAAATGCTTAAGCTTAAGGATGGATTCCCAGAGGACAAAGAGGTAATCGGAGGCTTCTTCATAGCACAGCTGTTACGGTTTGGGTTCACATAAGCAACTGGCCATGCTAGCCCTAGTTAGGGCTAGCTTTGCTGCCACATGTGGATTTTTGGCACACGTATCTGTTTGCCTTTCTTCTTTGAGCAACGTCTAGTCAACTCCATAGACTCCATAATATGAACACAGCTCTATGCCCTACGAGCCCACTATCTGCCTACAGCTGGTGACAACAGCGGTACTGGAGGGTATTCCTTATGTATATAATCCTACGAAGTATGGCTAGGATACTCTATGTTCAACTCATTGTTTCTACTCTCTGAAAGGTAGAAGAATCTACTCTACTTCCTATGCACTCTGACACTCCTCTCCCACAAGTCCAACCCACATAACCATCTACCCTGGTAGTAGGCTATAACACATTGAGTGGCTACTAAAAGAAAAATCGTGTAGTAGAAGCAGATCTGGGCAACTTTTGGGTAGATCCAGTTTTACTGCACATTTCTACAGTTGATTTGTGCTGATCTAGCAAATTTGTATGCTAGTCTAAATGTAGTAACGCAAAGGTGTAATGGAGAAGACGGCCACATTGCACTGACTTTGCAGCTAGAGTTCTAAGTATATACACTGAATAACCAATAGAGATTAGAAAACCTATCTAATCACATGTAGCACTCATTTCTTATTAATTTTTTCCTGAAAGAAGGTGTTTGCAAGGTTTTACCAAGGCTCACGTAAAGGAAACAAATAAGGTACTATATAGAGACTAGGGACTAGTCTTTTTTTTAAAGAGTGAGGCATTTCAAGGCTTATAGAATCACATAACCCTATGACCTTCCAGCAACTTCCTAAGGAGATCCCTGCAAGCTGTATAGCAATGTTCTACAAGCCTAATTAGATAAGGTGCTGAAAGAGATCAATGAACAGGGAGCTTAGTAACAGTGTGAATAGCTAGTATTGATCTGACTATTTCATAGCCAGAGACAAATACCTGAGGCCTTTCCAGATTGAGTCTTCAGAGCAGGGTTTGTATGGGAGCCGCTTGGCAGCGCCTTGCCTGATCAGGCTTGCAGGGCGTTCCCATGCGCCTTGCAGGGGTCTCCTTAAGGAGTTGCTGGAAGGTTGCAGGGTCACATGACCAGTGTTCGATACAGGCGGACTCAGTGCGGACGTCCGCCTCAGGCGGTCAGTCCATATGGACAGGCAGACGTCCATGGACGTCCACAGCGTCTAGTGAGTCTTGAATTGAGCCTATTTGATTGGACTGCTCGATGCTCATCACCCTCACGTGATAGAGTCTTGACGACATCGATTATGCGGCACTTACCGTCACTGTTGCTTGTACTACTGTCCTACTACTTACCGTGCTGCTTGTCGTGCTGCTCACCGTGCTGCTTTTACTACCTATGCGCCTGGTTCTATCACCATGTCAGCCTATATCGATCCTGTCACCCAGTCTCAGCGTACTGCCGCTCTAGGGAAGTCTCTAGAGTCTCAATTCACCCTATCCTCGCAGCAGGCAGTAGTTGGCACCGTGCCTGACGATACAGAGTCTTCACTTTCATCAGTTGTACCTTCCTCCGTGCCTACTAGACTGCAGCGGGTGTCCGATTTTGCCAGTAATATAGCAGAAGCCGGAGATGTGCCGCTGGAGCAGATTAAGAATCGATGGGACTATAGCTGGGTAGATTTTGATGGCTGTATACACCTCGCCGGCTTCTCTAAGCTGCTTGACGACTCCGTTCAGCTGCATGGATGGTGGTGGAGTAAGGGTGTACCGATTGAGGAAGGTGAATCTGGCAGGCGCTTCTTTCTCTGCCGTCTCTGCCACGTGGATCCAGCTCGTATAGTGGCAAAGCACCACTTTACCGTAGAGAATGGCTCTAAACCAGCTACACGCCATCTCCGTGACGTCCATGGGGTTGATAAAGATGGTCAACTACCAGCTGGTAGGAAGAGACGAAGGCCTGTTGAGCTTCAAAGCTTCGACCCACGTGATCCTCACGAACAGGAGTTACTGAATGAGCTTGCCAGCGGCTTTAACGCTGAGCAGTTCAGGTGGTTGCTAATTCGATGGGTGGTACATGATAATATTGCTTTCTATAAGGTTGACAGCGAGCACTTTCGTAATCTAATGACGTATAGTAATAGTCGTTGTGGTACTACACTACCAAGCGCTCACTGCTTACGCGAATGGGTGATGAAAGCGTACAGCCTCCACAAGCAGACCGTTGTCGACGAGCTCCGTAAGGCACAGAGCCTGATTCACCTCTCCTTCGATATGTGGACGTCTAGGAATCTTATCGCGCTTAATGGTATAGTTGCTCACTTCCATGCGGCAGATAGTAGTGCGAAGACTCTGCTACTTGCCCTACCGGAGCACGAGGATGAGCACTCTGGGGTTAACATAGCCCAGAGTGTAGGTGCCATAATTCGAGCGTTCCAAATTGGAGACCGTATTGGCTATTTTATACTCGATAATGCCGCCAATAACGACACAGCGCTAGACGAACTAGCAGATCAGTTCGGCTTCGTTGCTAAAGAAAGGCGCCTCCGCTGTATGGGTCATGTGATTAATCTTATCGCTAAACAGCTCCTGTTTGGTGAGAACCCTGAGCTATTTGAGCTACAAGCGACTGCTGCAGCTGCTCGGGAAGTTCGCGAGGCAGTACAGCTATGGCGAGAGAAAGGGCCAAGAGGGAAGCTCCATAACATTGTTATATGGATATATCGATCGCCTCAACGAAAGGAGCGCTTTGTCCGCGTGCAGCAACAACTACTTGACGAGAATCCAGTCGTGTTTGGTGACGATGAACAGAGGCCTCAAAATCTTGTGTTAGACAACGCGACTCGATGGAATTCAACGTATAGTATGATTGCTAAGGCCGTGAAACTAAGGCTGGCAATAGACGAGTTTATCATTCAAGAGAAACAGCGCTACGAGCGTCAAATAGTGACTACGTGGAGAGATGCCCGGCGCCGTGGTAGGGAAGTAAAGCCTAAAACGCCGTTAATTATCGACGATGTCCTTAGTGCTACCGACTGGCAAGTACTTACGATATATCTCGACGTTCTACAACCTCTCCATGAGGTTACTATAGAGCTGCAAGGGCGCCCAGGCGAGAACAAACGCAACCCAGCTCCTATCTCTGACGTGCTAATATCGTACGAGTACTTACTAGACCATCTTGAGCAAGTGAAGGAGCGCTATACGGATTGGCCGGAGCCTCATCTCCGCTGGTGTGTTGAATTCGGCTGGCAGAAGGCTAAAGAGTACTACGAGCTGCTTGATAGATCGCCTGTATACGTAGCTGCAGTGGTGCTTCACCCTAAGAGAAAGTGGCAGTGGATTGATGAGGAATGGAAGGACAAGCTGAATTGGTGTACTGAGGCGCGTGCAGCGCTGAAGAAGCTTTGGAGCCAATATCGAGACACAACAGTAGATTCGCCACCGCCGAGACCTGAGAAGGAGCTCACAGGGCTAGCAGCATGGAGGAACCGCCACACCTTACGTGATGGAGCAGCTGTAGCTACTGCAGATGAGCTCGCTCATTGGCTGGAGCAGGTGCCAGTAGATGAAGGCTGTGAGGATCCAATTGCCTACTGGAAGGCACGACGTCAAGCGTATCCACGGCTAAGCCGTATGGCCCTGGATATCTTTACTATTCCAGCTATGAGCTCAGAGCCGGAGCGAGTATTTTCTATAGCAGGTATAATGGTCACAGATCGACGTAATCGACTGAAAGCTGAGACAATACAGGCGGCACAGTGCCTAAGATGGTGGCAGAAAGACGGGGTAATTGAGTTATAGTAGTAGTAGTAGTAGTAGTAGTAGTAGCGGCGGAGAAGAAATCGACGAAGACCTATTACCAAAGACTGCTGCCAACACGTGACCGATACTAGCAGCGGCAGTAATAGCCTTAGCAGCGAAGGAAAGGACTTCGAAGATAAACTAACCAATTAGACAGCGGCAGCGAGGTCCGTGGACGTCCATAAGTCCATGGACGTCCGCCCGTGGACCGTCCACACCATGGACGTCCGCCTGTATCGAACACTGTATATAAGAAAATCCAGCATTCAGGATAATCCAATATTGGTAACGAACATATGCTGTTCACGTCCCTGTCTTGCTTTGCGCAGACGGCTCCTTCGTCGATGCATTCGGTTCAAGCATGTGCTCATGCTCTCCGGCCCTGATGACTCTTCCTCCTTCCTCCTGTCGACACACTGGCGCCTTCTGCACCCATGGATCCGCCAGGACCTCTTCCAATGTGGCGCGCTTCTTTGGATCTACCTCAAGCATTCGCCCAATGATGCGTCTGGTTTCACACGGAAGCAGCCGCAATAGCCTCCAAGGGCCTTTGATCACCTGTGGTGGTTGGGACGCACCCGACGTGGACGAAGATGTTTCCGGACGTGGCGTGTCGTTTGTTCGGCTCACTGGGTCTGATTTGCTCCCGTCCTGCTTGTGGTGATGGCCCTCCATTGACGAGGGCTTATCGGAAGGGACCCGTGATGCAGATTCCGAACGGGCACCAGTGGTAGCATCGATCAATGACCTGGGCCTTTGATTATCGGTTGGTTGGAAAAGGAAGAGTTTGAACGAATTGTCGGACAGGCAGGGCGCCTTCCACGGGAACCACCGTAGAGTCATGCAGCAGAACATGATGGCAACTGACCATATGTCCGTCGGCTGGGGATCGTATCTAGGCACGTCAAGCACCTCGGGAGCAAGGTAAGGAAGACAACCGACGATACCTTGACTCATTAGCGAGTAAGCATAATACCATAGCAATGAATAGCCTACCGCTGGCGAGGACAATATCATTCTCAAAAGGATATCGGAAAATAACAGCGCTCCCGAAGTCTATAATCTTCATGATCCCACGCTCGTTGACCACCACATTGTCCAACTTCAAGTCTCTATGCGCCAGACCCATGCTGTGCAGATAGGCGACTGCGTTAAGGACCTGTAGCGTGCAACAGGTGACCTCTTCTTGACTCATCTTGCCCGTCATAACGATTGTAAGCAGGTCATACGGGGCATACTCCATCACCACATACCAGTTTCCCCTCTCTTGAACGATATCCATAGTCTCGATGACATTTCCATTATGAAGCGTCGAGCCGATACAGAACTCCGCTGTGACCTTCTTGTTATGATCTCGCCCGCTCTCATACGGATGCCGTGCTCTGAATTGCTTTACTGCGAATGTCATCCCATCGCCGCTTCTCCTCATAAGCCGTACAGAGCCGCCCGCTCCTGAGCCCAGAAGTTTTTCAAATTTGCCGTACCTAGTCTCGAGACCGTGATCATCCGCGAATGGAACGCCGACAGATCGAGAGCGTGGTGTTGGCAATGTTCGAGTGCCGGACTTGCTCGACTTGCATGATTTAACCGGAGAAGGGGGTCGCTTGTCCTTATCTTTGTGTCCGCTGTTATTGAAAAACCGCTTCAAAGAGGACATCAAGAATGGTCTCTCGCAAGCTCCCAGCGGACTGGGAGTTTCGGAGCCCATGAGGTTCGGTCCCTCCGCTGAAGGTTTCAGACATGCTGGATGGAATATACTCTTCTTGATGCTGACAGCACGTAGCATCAGCTTATCAAAGGCGACGTCACCGTTCGATTTGCGCCGGCGTCCCTGAAGGTGATTTTCACTGATTACTCGCATCTAGCTTAATCCAGATTGTATTATCTGCACACAGAAGCCTGATCTGTTGTGGTTGTATTGGTTATTGGTGTTGATATGAGGAATGAAGGACGCTTAAATCGACAAAGGTGACCCGCTTGAAAGCCGAACATGATCCGGTTTGCTTTCGTGCCGGGAGCACAATGCAGGCTTGGCGTTATGCTAACGCGGAGATAGAAATGTCGCATGCGCCGCGTGACACTTCATGCAGCACCTTCACGTCTAAGGCAGGTGATAAGTCTATCTAGTATGTACAGTGTGCAAAACAGACTTCCGAGGAGATGTTCGAATCTATGAACGGGTCGCCCGCCGAATTGACGGCTGGATCCTAGTCGTAAGCGGCACCCCACAAAAACGCAACCGGGGGTTCGAGGATCATCACATTTGCGGCCCCATCTCGGCGTTAAGTCACCTAAGGCGCTCACCTGGAATCTTCACACCTAAACAAGAGGATTTCGTCACTCGAGATGGCATCGCCAGAACACTGTCGACAAGGACATGGTTAGTTAGTCGTGTGTGGATCGAGAGGATCAGTTGTATGACCGTTAATTCGGTGGGCGACCCGTTCACACAAACCCTGTCGGTAAGTTTGCGGCATTTTAGCAATCCGCACCCGCCATCAGGCCGTAGTGTAATTGTCTTCCTCAGATGATCTTCGAGACTGTACTAGACCTCGAGCTTTGGACGCGGCTAACCTTCGGTTGCTCGTAATGTGCTTTTGAACTGAGAGGATTCAATAGACAGGGAGCTCAATATCAAGGTGGCAATAGCTTAGTATTGGTTTATGCTAATAAGACGTAAGACGAATACCTGAGGAGGAAACCTAGGAACGCCTGTGGGCAGTGTTTTTATAGAGGCGGCTTGGCGGCGCTGCACCCGTTTGGGCTCTCACGTGCTTCGCACGCTTCTCACGTGCGCCTCGCAGCTGTATTGTGACACAGTCGATAAGAACAAGGCTTTTACTACACTCGAGACAGCAAGCTCTTTCCCAGCCTTGGTTCGCACTCGCTGACTAATACGTAGAGCCGCCATGAGCCTTACATGAACATTTTGGCCAATGTCTCCGAGGAAATCGATACAGCGGCATTGGCGATGTCGTAAAGGAGCTTCCTGTTGTGTGAAGCCCCGCAACCCGGGCGTCCGGAAAGCTGTTAACTGTCAGTCAATAAGAGAGGATGGCGTGTTCTTGGTTTTGGCTTTTCTCTGTCTATTTCGCTCCTCAGGGTTTTCAGTATCTATCTGTGTCCTCCCACACACCCTCATTCCATAATCTTCACAATGGCTGAATACGAACCAAGATCCCAAGACTATGAGAACGGTGCGACCAACGGGACGAAGGGTAACACTATGGAGGGCCAGAACGGTAACGATGGCGTCGCGAATCCCCTCGAGGGACTGAGACGCTATGCCACTGAAGGCAGTGTTACGATTCCTATGGAAGCTCTCGAGAAGCTCTACCTGAATCCGCCAAACAAGGTCAAGGGCAATCTTCGCCAGACTTTCGGAAACCCTACGCCTTTGTGAGTTCTTCGCGTCAACATTCGAAGTTTCACTATGTCTCCCTTCGGTCATGCTGATGAAACTGAACAGGGCACTCATGGGCTTTCTGATCGCCTCGACGCCCCTTGGATGCCAGCTCATGGGTTGGCGAGGTGCTGGCGGTGCTGGTGCCTCTATTGTGTAGGCTCTGAAAACCAAACACATTCTAGTGTGTTACTAATAGAATCCTCAGCGGAGTTATCTACTTCTTCGGTGGCATGCTCCAAATCATCGGCAGTGTCATGGAATGGATCCTCGGCAACACCTTTTCCATGCTAGTCTTTGCAACGTACGGCGCGTTCTGGCTTGCATTGGCGACCACATTGGTACCCTTCTATAATGCGGAGGGGTTCTTCACCAACGGCAAGACCGGCGATGCCCTTCTCGCAGCAGAAGCCGAGTACTATGCTAGCTATGGTACGCTCTTACCTCCGAGCATAAGCTCTCCAAATATCAAAATTACGATACTGACGTGCCAATCAACCTCGCAGGCTTCTACCTCTGCTTCCTCGGCGTCCTCACCTTCATCTACTTCCTCTGCTCATTCCGCACAAATCTCGTCTTCCTCCTCATCTTCCTTACCCTAGACATCGCCTTGTGGCTACTTGTCGGAACGTACTGGAGACTTGCTGAGGGCGACACCTACGTGGCAGGTAAATTGCAGTACGCGGCTGGGGCGTTCACGTTCACGTTCTGTATATTCGGGTGGTATCTTCTCATTGCCATTCTGCTGCAGACTTTGGAGTTCCCGTTCTCCCTGCCGGTCATTGATCTCAGCACATATATTCCGACTGAGGCAAATTGGAGGAAGAAAGGGGACGTCTAGGGTGGTTATGTATGGTCTGACGGAGAAATCATCCAGTAGGAACTCTGATCGACCGGCAAAGCGAAAGATCTACCTTCATATAACTTGGCAACAAAATGAAACCTGTTAGTCAATCGTCACAACCATGTATGTCTATTGTAATGCAGACATGAAGTGGTGGATGGTGTCCAGACACTAGTCTGCTGTTGACATTGCTGCCATAATTGGTATGATTCAGGGGGTCTTTTGAAAGAAAGCCAAAGAAAGAGCGGGTCAGTATGGCCGCTGTTACAGAGGACTTAGACTCAGAAGATGACGACATGATTCCGGGTATGCCGTACTGCCGTTATGCACACGAGGCTGGCGGCAAACGGAACTGTTCAGTGCCGGCGAATCGCCAATTGAAGACATAGAAAGAACTTGCTGGAAGCCGCTAGTGTGATTACTACTGGTGATTCTCACCATGCAACTCACTGACGGGAGCAGAGACTCATCACTCTTTGCTCTTGTTAAGACATATAGAAGCCAGCCCAAAACTTGCAGCCAGACACGTCAATTACGTTCATCGAGCGAGATTGACGTTCATCGCGAAAGTCCTGTGCAGAGCTGCACAAACACAATACAAACTGACGCAGAGGATTGTTTCATGAATCAACACTGAATCAAGGCCTTGATTCGACATATCGACACGCGTTCAACAGATAGTTGTCTCGTCGATAGGACTGCTTGATTGTACGGCCTCCTTAGCCATTTTCGCAAGGTCCTCGACATCCCCTGGTGTTGATGTAGCTCCATGATTCAAGAGGTTCATACCTCCCGGTGAGCTCCGCGCATCAAGACATTGAGTACTTATGTTTATGGGAAGTCTGCAGAGAACAATCCCGAGGTGGTGTCCTCCCTCCTCCACAAACTCGGCCTCTCTCCCAAGCTCGCATTCCATAACGTGTACAGCATAGATGACCCTGAACTGCTAGCCTTCACGCCCCGACCCGCTCAGGCCTTGCTCCTGGTCTTTCCCGCCAGCAACACATACGAGGAGTTCAGGCTGCAAGAGGACGCGAACAAGCCGGAATACGAGGGCTCGGGACCCGAGGAGCCAGTGGTGTGGTACAAGCAGATGATAGGCAAACGCGTGCGGCTTAATTGGGCTGCTACACGGTGTCTCGAACGGGGCAGTACGATCATACATCGGTATTGCAATGCACACGCTCGCTACGGCGCTATTATACATGAGGGCAGGAGGACGCTGACAGCCACACAAACCCCAGCTCAAGCCTCTCAAAACTACCCAGCGACGCAATACCCCTTAAACCCTAGGCTTACGCAGATATGCTTTACGGCTCGCAAGCCTTCGAAAGCACGCACGAATCTACGGCCGCTGACGGTGATACGGCTGCCCTGTCCGCAGACGACAGGGTGGACCTGCATTACGTCTGCTTTGTGAAGACCCGAGCTCCTCGCCAGTGACTGTCGACCCACTCAATTCAGATCCGATGAGACCTTTCTTCTCGCCCTTGCCGGACTCTCCTCTGGAATTGAGAACGTGCACGACGTTGTTGAGCGCAGGATGGACCTCAATCTCATCGGCTGCAGGGCTTCTATCCATACGCCATACGCCATACAGGCCCGTATGGAATATGGCGTATGGCTTAAGCCTCGTATGGAGAGATATGGAATATATATTCCATACGGTAGTTGACGTCATCTATCACTAGTTTTACGCTTCTTGGACTGGGTGGTGGAGGATAGGGCTTCGGAAGTCTCGGTTGGCTCAGCGGAGCACTTAACTAACATGACAACAATGGCCTCGTGATCACTGGACGCGACAAAGGTATAAGAGGACATTCAAAACGCCATCACAAGTGATGACTAGCGTGTATATTGGCGTGACGCTGGTAGTAATGGTAGCTGACACACAGTGCCCCAGAGCTTTCCCCTATGGGCACCAAGCCGGGCTGGCATAACATTGTTCCGGCGTATTCCATATCTTACCCGTGCCCAAGGGTTGCAGTCTTACCGGATTGGGAATCCGCCAAGACCACTCGATCGCTGAGCGCGACCGAGTGCCTACCTGCTCAACGGGAATCACCCGCTCAACGGGAGCATGATTAGAATATCGTAACATCTCAACACCGCAGCTTTAGTTGTGTTTTATGGTTTAGTGTGCTCTATTCTGAGCCATTTAGAGAGTCTGTGCGACAGTAATATTCTCAAAGATCTGCTCTGTTAAAGCTTGCCTGCGCTTTTTGGTCTCCCGCACAATACGACGGCTCTCCTTTTCAACATCCCTCTGCTCTCGCTTCCTAGTAATATCTCGTGCATCTTGGGCATACAGAACTCCTCCTCTTTGAGTCATTCGTCGAGGTTGTTTTTGCCTCAATCGACGTGCCTTTTCTGCTGCTTCGGTCTTGGCAAGTTGATCCTTGTACAGCTCATTCGTCTCAGCAGCTACTACACCAGCTTTAAGCACTGGAAGGAGTATTTTACGTACGTCAGGTGCTAAAGAAAGTTGCTGAATAGAGGTCGTTCGTCGTACGAGGCTGGAGAGCTCTTGAGGGGTATGATCTGATGCCGGTTCGGATGGTAGTGGTGTCGCAGGGGGAGATGCTTCTCGAGCACGAAGCTTCTTAAGCACTGTTGCTGGATCCCACGGTATAAGGCCTGTCTCTCTCCATGAGGCCTTAATGGTGCTTGCTTTAAATGTGCTATCACGAATTGTTTGGAGTTCTGCGAGAAACTCCACCTGATTGAAGTTGGTACATCCGGTTCGGAGAGCCTCATTGACAGCCACGCTATGCCAATGCTTATATGGTTGAAAAACAACCACATCTAGAGGCTGGAGGAAGTGAGTAGTGTGAGGTGGAAAGCAGAAGGGAACGATCTTATTCTCCTCGCACACTTCAAGGAACCGCTTCGTGCAGTGCTCCCATGCGCCATCAAATAGTAATAAGATATAGGCTCCGTCTCGTCGATGGCATGTAAACTTGGCAAAATGCTTGATCCACTCAAAAGCAAGCTCATCATTTGACTATCCTGAACCAGACACCCCCATTAACCAAGATCCTGGCATATTGTTGCAGTGCCAGGCTTGTAGGTGCGTCTCTCCCGGAAGGATAATCATTGGTGGTACGCGAACGGAAGCATCACCATTGATAACCTCAATCACCGACACCCACTTCCGGTTTTCTGAGCTTGGAATTACATTCCGACGATTAGGATGCCTTGTAATAACCTTAGCAGGCTTTGCGCACCCAATGCGAAAACCGGTCTCGTCAAAATTATAGATATTGTGGGCTGTTATGCCTTTCTCCTGGATCAGCCGGCCTAATCGCTCGTACCACCTCCCAATATTGTCCGAATCTTGCGATGTTTGACGGTCGAGATTAAGAGGCTTTTGTGTTCGTATATAGTACTCTGGATGGCGTGATAGAAACTTGGTTACCCAGTGCTTTCCAACAGTAGGTGGTGGTCCAGGTTTACACCCGTGTGCTCGTATTAAGAGGAGATTAGCGGTCGCATGGCACCGTTTTCGAGTCGCCGATGTGTACATTTCGTCTAAAGTGTTCAGGTACTGACAAAGAGCAGATTCTTGCTCTTGAGTAAGCTTTCTGTTGGTAGGCGGCCTTGTAGGTTTTGATGGGCGACCATGGAGTCGAGCTAGGAGTCTCTTATATGGAATATTGAATTCCCGTGCGACCGTGGTGATCGGCGGAGCCTTACGTCTTAATAGCTTCCGCAGGGCGTCCTGAACTCGCTCTTCAATATCATGGTAAGTATCAGACATGGTGGTGGAGCAATAAGCAAAGTTGAAGCTGGTGGAATCGAAGTTGGATTGAGATTCCCGTTGAGCGGGTGATTCCCGTTGAGCAGGTAGGCACTCGGTCGCGCTCAGCGATCGAGTGGTCTTGGCGGATTCCCAATCCGGTAAGACTGCAACCCTTGGGCACGGGTAAGATATGGAATACGCCGGAACAATGTTATGCCAGCCCGGCTTGGTGCCCATAGGGGAAAGCTCTGGGGCACTGTGTGTCAGCTACCATTACTACCAGCGTCACGCCAATATACACGCTAGTCATCACTTGTGATGGCGTTTTGAATGTCCTCTTATACCTTTGTCGCGTCCAGTGATCACGAGGCCATTGTTGTCATGTTAGTTAAGTGCTCCGCTGAGCCAACCGAGACTTCCGAAGCCCTATCCTCCACCACCCAGTCCAAGAAGCGTAAAACTAGTGATAGATGACGTCAACTACCGTATGGAATATATATTCCATATCTCTCCATACGAGGCTTAAGCCATACGCCATATTCCATACGGGCCTGTATGGCGTATGGCGTATGGATAGAAGCCCTGCTTATCACCACTGAAGAAAAGTGTCTGCGAGTGGAGGATCACGATGATCGGGCTAGCAACCTCTTCCTACCCACTGTCTGTTCCACCTGTGAGAGTGATGAGAAGGAGCTAGCAAAGAGAGAGGGCGATAAAGAAATCTCCACGACTACATGGACCTCGATCTCAATCAGTTGGGGTATGATGATGTTGTGGCAGCCTCATGTGGGTATGCAGGCTTACTTGGAAGGGGATCTGACCATACAGAAGCCAAAGGTCAGCCTTGTGCAGAGGGACAAGATTAAGGATATGGTCAAGTCTGGAAGCAAGATCCAGAGTGTACTGGTGAACGAGAGTACGGGAGACCGGGCTCAGGTGCTCCCTTATCTCCAGAGAGGGTTCTTGTAGCTAATCAATCGCGATGGAGGGCTGTCTTGGGAGAGTTTGTGATAGGGTATTGGCGTTAAGTTCCTCTACGATTGATGCCATCTCTGCTTCTTGTCGACGCACCGATATTCTGTAAGGCGGACCAGATGTAACACCCAGTCAACTGAATGGGTCGACCTACTAGCACTGGTGCAACAGGAGAGAAAGGGAACAGTTGAACTCGGCTATACATCAGATGCCATTTGCCTTTCAAGTTCAAGTAGATTACAGCATGTCCTTCAGTTAAGCATCAATCGAGAGCAGGAGCTGACGAATAGGCCGTGATGGTGCCTGTTTGACGTCAACAGTGGTCAAGGCCCATACCATCGCATTTACGTAAGCACTGCTCACCGCCCAGTTCTAAGAGGCTGATGCTGACCTCTTTCAGTGCCCACTGTAGTGAGCAAATATATCTTAGCAACCTAAGCAGTATAGATGAAGGCTTAGGTGAAGAGCGACTACCTTTTTGCATTTCTGGATCGACTCCAAGCATCGTACCCGATAAGTTTGCCCACTGTTTCTTGCACATTCTGCATGAAATCTTTGCTTGGATCGAGCTGTGCGTTGAGACCGGAATTGACGTAGGTAAAGCAAACCATTCAAACCGAACTGTTCCGAAAAGCAAGAGAGGAAGTTTGTCGAATAAGGGGTTCAGCGGGTGAGAGGGTCAACGGAGAGACAGGCTGATGTGTAAGCGGGTGAGTGTAAGCAAGCAAGCAGACGCGTCTGTTGAAGATGGCCGGTCGACGTCAAGTAATCAGTCAGCTGAGTTTCGTCATTTCATGTAACTAGTCATCATCACTCGAGTGTCTTCAGCTTATGGCCATCGATGAAATACGAGTGAGTTTTGAAGGATACGCCATGGTGCATTCCGACGTTTCTAAACTCACCACCGGAGTCGATCCAGAA
>Ga0181469_100175_pt1 | contig 15835 bp, 18 predicted proteins | sample InSIn2SAF170_2_FD_119081 | JGI IMG/M metagenome (GOLD analysis project Ga0181469, IMG submission 119081) | Clean room microbial communities from NASA Spacecraft Assembly Facility at Jet Propulsion Laboratory, Pasadena, California, USA -... ... | reverse complement strand
GTTATTTTTAAATAAGAATGCTTGTATTTCTATTAGAAAAATTGTTGGAACCATACTAGTCAACATAATAATATATCAATTACATATTTTTCAACAAGGCTCCTAACATTTTCAAAACAACATCCTCATTGTATTTAGTTCTACATATTATACCAAAATGTTGTTCCTAGTTACCCCTATCTTGGTATATCCTAACATAGACACCTATTAGCAAACATAAATTTAAATACATAAAAAGTACTAAATAGAGTACTAAATTAGGAAATCTTGAGATCAATATTCACAAAATTCTTACCATTATTGTCCAATTTTATATCAACAAAGTGTTGAGAAATTTCTTCATCCTTGTCAATTATTAACCCAACTAATAGATGCACCATTGTTTTATCCATATTATAGTATGTCAATATTTCACTGGGAGTATGCCTCAATTGAAGGCATTCCTTCCCCAACTCCAAGAACTCTTTACTTTGATGGTGCACAATTTTCACAATTAGAGTAGTTTCCTTGTCTCTCCCATTATCCTTATCCTAGGATTGTGTTATCAATTTGATAGACTTACTTTCCATTTACATAATTTATTATGCCCTAATCTACTATTTTAGATATGAAATTTCACACCTTTTACATCTCCCTTCATGATTGTCACCCAAATCATTGTTATAAGTTCGTCAACTACCATATAAATAAGTCTCACTCTCCCCCAACACTAGAAAATCCAAAAATTTAACAAGATCAAGAAAAACTCATCCACTGGAAATTATATCCCCTCTCGATTCCTAAAATTATTCACTCATTCCCAAATTTTCTAGGAGTGTGTTGGGAGCGGGATCACCCAAGGATGGTTTTAGGGCTAAAAGCCCATGTTTGAGTCAAATTTTGTAATAAAATTGGAAAGAGTCCTCATTTTGTGGTAATGGAGTGTGAAGGTTTCATGTTTCATAAAGGGTATTATGCCCTTAGTTTTCTAAAGAAAAGTTGGTTGTAAGAGATCTACCCATGGTCTGCGGATCATGGGATTGTATAAAAAGAGATAAGCTCTAAGTAGTTTTAGAGACACAAAATGATTGATAATGTAAGAGAGTCATAGCTCTGAAGTAAGAAGACTAAATCTTGGGTTGTAGCGTAGGTAGAGGCTCTACAGCTGAGTTCATAGAGGCCTAGGGTAGAAGTCCACAGCTAAGTGCATGGATCCCTACAGCTGTGTGCACGGATCCTTGCATCTGTGTGTGCAGGGTGGATAAAGGTTGTAAACACTTGGAAGATATCAATAAAGAGAAATATTCAGTAAGTTTTCTCTCTTGGTTATGTTGATGCATCTTGATATGTTATGTATGAATTTCCTTTGTTATGCTTTTATGCATGAATCAATGTAATTATATTGGAAAACTGAACGCAATTATGGATATCTAATTATGTGGGGTTAACTATAATTGTTTGATAAAGATAAGAAAATCACTTAGATTAATTAGGGAGTCTGCACAGTACACCCCCATAGTGGTGCAAAAGTACCTAAGAAATAGGTTAGGGCTATGCAAAGGATGATTAGACCCTTTCGTGGAGGTATTGAAGGGTAGAATAAGGGGCTAGTTTGGCCAACCCTACAGCTAAGAGACTTGCGTGAAGGTAGGGATAAAGGGAATTAAACGACATCACAAGCATATCAGGGTTAAAAAATTTGGTTCCAACATTCTCCCATAGTGTTTCTGGTGAGATTTCAGTCCGCGCTCTACGGACTAATGCCAAAAGGGAAAATAATGTAGGGATTTGTTTGGGTAATTAATGTTGAACCTCGGTCAGGCCCCCATAATTCAACAAATGGTTTCATTGTCGAGATCAGAATCTGCATAAGAGATGTGTGATGTCATATCAGTGGAATCAAACTAAGAAAGAGATCAGAGACTGGTTGGATAGGAAGATCCACGAGTTCACGATGCAGGAGAATAGAAGCTCATGACTAACAAAGGAACAATGGTTGGAAAAATACCTGTATATAGAGATCCATGAGATCTTTTTCTGCTGCTTCCCACTTAAGCTATACGAGTGGATCATGAAGCTAACAGATAACCAAGGAAGGTGGAAGCTTGACTGTCCTATTGTTTGGACCCCGAAGTTGATACATAAATTGGAAGCATATGAGGACGTGATCGCCCGTGTTGTCGATCATTAGCTCGATCACATCATAGGAGGATTTTTTACTGAATTCCCAGTGGACAACTCAGTCAGCTACAGTCAGGCGGAGTGATGCTTTTTCAAAGGACTGCAAGGTAAGTACATGAAATCTTTGAATACCTGGATTAAATGCTATTGTGAAAAAAATGGGTTATGCAGCTACCTTGATGTTTGGAACTATGCAAAGTAGAAAAACATATAGAAAATAAGGGAAAAAGGCTCCTAAATATAGCCCATTGATTTCACCTCTATGAGGTGATGAGGAAGGGATAGCGAAGGTTTCTTCGCAAGGTGACGAGGAAGGGATAACGAAGGTTTCTCCACGAAGTGCTATTCAGTTGATAAGGCAAAGAATCGCACAAATACCACCTGCACCCACACAACCTCCGACCTCACCACGATCGCCTCCAACTTCACCCTACCATCTCCACCTCCACAGCAGTTTAATATGGAAAATTTGGTAAACTTTCCTCTATTCAAAGGCTTGGGAAATGAGGATCTGGATCAATTCTGGTTTGTTGTGAAAGCTATATGGGAAGCTCAGGGAATTACAGATGATCATATAAAGAAGGTGACTTTGGTTAGTGCTTTTCAAGATCATGCACTAACCTAGTATATCAAGTACTCTAATGATAACTTGAATGTTGGAGTTGCAGACATCCAAACAACACTGAATAGAGAGTTCAATAGGCATAAATCTGAGTTGTAGTTGATTGTGGGATTCAAGGAGATCATGATGCAACTAGGTGAGACACCTTGGGAACTAGATCAGAGGTTGAAATGTACAATCCATGAAGCCATCATCAATTTGATAGATGAATAGCATCACGAGTGATTTTTTTCTTTTCTACTGCCACACTTAAGGGTCACGTCATCACAACAGAAGATAACAACTCAACAAGAGGCCTTGGAGATTGTTATGAGATTGCATGAAACACTGATGCAAGATCCTAGTATAGGGGTTTAACAGATCCATGCACAGTTGAAGAATATGTGCCTTGAGATGCAAAGTCTGAAACAAGATAGGAAGGTTTGACCAGAAGTGCACGAGGAGGTATGGTGCCTGAAATGCAAGAGTCAGGGTCATGACAAAGACCATTTCCCGGTCTTTGCAAACTATATTGTAGGAGGAGGATCGATGCCTTTGAGGCCAGAAGCTCAAGTAGGACCTAGTGCAAGGCATGAATTGTGATGCATAATATATTGTGTACGAGGAAAACATGCCACAAATAACTTTCATTTGATGCAAAAGTTTGTACAAACACCAGAACAACTGTTCTACAACTTTTGTAGGTTGATAGGGCATGATGAGCATAATTACAGGAATTATGATTTGATGATGGATAGGACTCCTACCTATAGGGTTCAAGAAGAAACGTAGCTCCCTAACCAGAGCACAGGGATGGCGTGGACAAGATTTCAGGGGCGCAGACAAGGCTGAGCCAGAGGTCGACCTGGTAGAGGTCGGGGCCACTTGATCTACTATAATTGTGGAGAACTAGGACACTATGCCCAAGATTTGACTAACACAATGCATCCATTGTGCAAGTATTCCACACTATTTGATCATGAAACAAAACACTATCCTATGCTGACAGCAAGGATATGTGAGAAAGGGGCACTACCACCTTCACCGACTTAGAACCTGTAGATGATGAGGTCTTAGCCACGAAAAAGGATCCAAACGTAAATATAGTGTTTATAAGCAGAATCGCAATAGGAGATGACAAGGGGAAATAACTAGAGGAAAATACATGGGTTCACAAAGCTCTGGTGAAGGAGGCTATGTTCAATTTGGAGCGTGCACATGAAACCTTCATGAAAGCCAAGAAGAGCTTCGCTGAAGTCTCCACCTTAGGAAGTAAGGATAAGCGTGATTAGGAGATGGACCCATCTATGCTCACAAATTTCTTGGAGACTGTATGAAGTTACTACACGATAGTAAGGTTTTGAATGGTTTACAAGTGCTCATCAATAGATGTTTTGGAACTGCACTGGGTGAGTTGTGTGTAGTATGAAATGTTGGCAAGCATAAAACAAGGAAGGGATGGGAGATGAGACTAACCACATAGATAGACGAATATGAAATGGATCAAGTGATTTTGTACCTAGGGTCAAACATGAACGTCTTACCAAATCAGACTTGGGAATGGATGGGGAGACCCGCACTGTAATGGTCTCTAATTCAGCAAAGGATGGCCAATTAGGAGAAGATCATCCCCCTAGGGAGGCTGTATGGGTGATTGTGGATATTGAAGGTGTGAGCACGTTGGATAATTTTGAAGTATTAAAGATAGTGGATGACAACGATCCTTATCCCGCGCTCCTGGGAATCGACTGGGCTATGGATATGAATGGGGTAATCGACCTAAAGTAGAGACAGATGATATTTGAGAAGAAATCACTATGCATAATAGTACCCCTAGATCCTGTTGAAGGATTATGTTGTACTAAACTAGTCCGCGATTATAAGAGCAATGATGATTTGGACTATATTTATAAGATAACTGTGTGAGACCAAGATTGGGTGAATCCCACCATGGATGAGCGAATTACATGGTATCGTGAGAGCTCCTACACTTTGGACTCTGATGAAGAGTTAGAACACTGGCAGAATTGGTTACATGAAGTGACTACGCTGAATTACAACATGATGACCCAATCTTTACAATGTGTGTCCTCAAAGGTAAGAAATATTCCTACTTATGATGGCCTAAATGAGATAGATATATTTTTGGATTCATTTGAAAGGGAGGTACTAGAAAATTATCACTTCTAGGTATTGGACAGGGCACTACTCCCTATGCCCGCAAGATGGTGGCGTATAGATAAAGGAAGCTTCAATGATTGGTGAAAATGTAGGAGGATGATGAGAACATGATTCAAGAAGCCTAAGATGTGAATGACATTAAAGTATGATGGGTAGTATGATCCACATGTACCTTTGACCAAATGGGCCAAAGCTTATGGAGAAAAGCCCCAACTCAAATGGGTTTACTTATTATGTTATATCTTGGATGTTGTCCCAATGAATTGGTACGTAGAAACAAAGCTACACCATAGTACAAGTGAATGGGATATTTTGCGCGAGGGATTTGTAATGACATTAAATTCTGAAGACGGATTTGACTATATTGATGAGGCACTACAAGAAGTGAAATCAACTATCTTTTGGATACCATAGGATCCTTTGGACCTGATTTAGCCTGAGTGGGCTACTCATTTAAGTCACACGTTGGAATGCTATAACATGATCGTTGAAGAAGAATATGAGGATCCACGGAAGATTAACATTCCGAAAATAGAAGGTCACCGTGAAGATAAAGGATTGCAGATTGAAAACCCTGATATAACCGTGTCATTAAAAACAAAGCAAGTAAACATTGGTACGGAGGTAGAACTCAAATTCGCAAAGATTGGAGACTATTGGGATAACACAATGGTGGATAAGGTCCCTAAATTTCTCTACAAGTACCAAGATATATTCACTACCAAAATTATATATCTGAAGGGGATAATCAACGACCCAAGTATGATGAAGATTACATTGAAGCCTGACGTGAAACCAGTTAAGAAAAGACCTTACCGTCTCAATCTGAAATACAATGAAAAGGTCTGCTTAGAAGTAGAGAAGATGCTCGCGACATGCATCATTGAGCCTATGGAAGAACCTCATTGGGTAAGCCCAATGGTCATACAGGAATAGAAGAAGAAGGATGAAATAAGAATATGCTTGGATCTCATAACGCTGAATAATGCTTATGTACATGATCCTTTCCCAACTCCATTCACTGATGACTTGTTGGACAATGTGGGTGGCCAGGAAGCATATTACTTCACTTACGGGTTCTCCAGGTACCACCAAATCAAAATCACACCGAAGGATAGCAACAAGACAACCTTCACGACTGAGTGGGGTTGTTTTTAGTACATTGTAATGTCATTTGGATTGAATAATGCGCCTGCGATATTCTCGTCTGTAGTTGTTGCTGCATTGAAGGAATTTATTCATCAGTTCCTTTATGTATATTTTGATGACTAGACTGTGTTTGGGCTAGTAAAATGCCATGTAGCAAGCTTGCACCTGATGCTGGATGCCTGTCATAGATACTAGATCATGCTCAATCTAAAGAAGTGTTTGTTTTGTGTTCCTTCTGGGAACTTGTTGGGGCTTATGGTTTGAAGACAGGGATTGATGGTAGATCCCACCAAGATAGCGGCGATATTGAAATTGGAAGTGCCAAGGAGTGTGAAGAAGTTGCTTGATGCACAACTATTTGCAATGCACATCCTGGATGGCCATTTTGAGGATATAATACATTTTCTAATGACAGGTAATGTGCCAGAAGGATATACTATCCAATAGAAGAAACAATTAGTGGTGCATGCAGCACATTTCTCTGTCATTGTTGGGCATCTATACAAAATGGGGTCTGATGAGAAATTACGATGGTATGTACTTGAGTTTGAAAGAAGAAACATACTCATAGATGCTCATGGGATCACCACAAGAGGACATTATGCAAGAAGAGAAATTACGTACAATATTTTATGCGGAGGGTTGTCATGGCCAACCCTCCATCAAGAATCAAAAGAATATTGCAAGGCATCTGATGTGTGTCAAAGGACTGAGAGGCCATCATGGAGGGATGAGATGCCTTTAAATCCACAGATGAAATTGAAACCCTTTGAGAAACAGGTAATATATTTTGTGAGACCCATTAATCTACAAGGAAAGATAGGAGGAAGGTACTTTATCACTACGACTGAGTATTTGACTCGTTAGGTAGAAGCACAACTTGTGAAGGATTGCACAGGCGCAACCACTACAAAGTTCCTCTTTGAGAATGTACTGACACAATTCGGTTATCCAAAGATATTAATGAGTATCACGATACTCATTTCCTGAATGAGAAGATAAACGTGCTAAGGGAGGAATTCCAAGTATACCACTAGAAGAGCACACCTTGTCACCTGCAGGCTAATAGGACAGTGGAAGCATTCAACACGGTGCTAAAAAATGTGCTGAACAAGTTTTGCAATGCTCAGTGAAGTGATTGGGACCAATGCATACCTACTGTATTATGGGCTTATCGAATGACATGCAAAACTTGGAATATATTGTGCCTGGTCTATGCATAGTGGTGCTCACAGATATGATGAATCATGGAGCCCTAGAAGAAAGGGTTGCATAGCTGGATGAACTGGAGGAAGAAAGATTTCTAGCTAGATTTCACCAACAAGTCAAAAAGTAGGAAATATTAAGTGGTTCACATTTAAGATAAATGACCTGGTTTTGCTATATGACAGTAAGTTTGATAAATTTCCAGGAAAATTCAGAATGCACTGGTTAGGGCCCTATGTCATTAAGGAAATTACCGATGGAGGAGAGGTACAACTGGTCAAATTAAATGGACAACCCTTCCAAGGAAAGGTGAATAGCAGTCACTTGAAGCCATAAACAAACAGCCCAGACATGTGACTAAATGAAGGTAGCACAGTCTTAGCACTGTAGCAAGCTGAAAGGAGGCGCAGGACTATAAACTATACCACCTCGGTTTGGGAGCTAGACATTTGGAGGATGGTGCGAAGCAAGGAAGTGTCACTAGGTCTGTGGCAGTGTGGAGGGAGTTGTGCTACCTAGGGATAAATCACATAGGTTGGTCGAAAAGTGACTGTTAAAGTCATTGTTCACAATTTGATGGTAGAAGTGAGGCCAAATGGAGTAGGAGGCAAGCATTTAAGAGAAATTTGCAGCTCAGATCCTTGAAAATCTGCCACCAATCTGGCATTAATGAACTGAATTTTGGGGGAATAGTTAGATTTGAATTCAAAATTCCTTATAAATTACAAGTGGCTATCCAACAAGAAACACCTGGCATTATCAATTTTGTGTTGTTGAGCTCTTAGACATCTCTGGACCGAGTGTTCTTTGAGGCTTTCAAGGAGACTCCTACATTCGAGAACATGCCAAAGACATCGCAAGCATTTTTAAAATGTTTTGTGTCAGCACCCATAGAAATTATCAATATCGAACAAGTAATAGAGGGGACGACATAGAAAATGTAAAGGGAGGCAGAAGTAATTGCTCTGGAAGTAGCTGAAGTATTGGAAGAGCTCCCTAAATCACTGAGAACATTGGGACAAAATCCAATCCCAACGAAGAAAATCATGAAGGAAAAGAAGAGAAAGAAGCCTGCCATATCAGTGTGTGCATCAATAAGGAGAAACCACCAAAACCCACTACATAGGAGAAGGGAAAGGCTATCAACCAAGAACAAGAAGAATAAGATATCGAAGACATCTCGATGGACGATGAGGACGTGGGAGCCAAAGTGGAGGAGGTTGAAGCCCAGGGTGCAGTTCCTTTTACTTGGTTACAGGAGTATGTCCCTCCATGCAAGCCTAAGACCAAGATACCAAAGGACATCAATGAGAGAAAGAATCCCCTAGAAACCCCTCTACTACCAAACAAAATTTCTTTCGATGATCCGCGTTTGGAACGAGTGCTGCTATTGAAGCTTGAAGACTAAGACTTGCCAGACCATGAGAAGTTCCCACATTTGGTGACCAAGTAGCTGATGTGCCTCATCATAGATAAAAATACGAGAATGACAACATTGGAGCCATGGAGGTGGCTTAAGGTAGTATAAAAGGCAAGGTTGCTTAACCTGCTCTAGGTGTCACACTATAACTGCACCCCAGTGACAGTTTTGGTCATCAAGTAGCTGCTATGCTTGGTGCATGATGGGTGTCTGTTGCTCGAGGAGTTGATACCTATTCTAGATAAGTTAATTCACCGAATAATGTGCATTCCCTATACAGGTGAGAATCTAGTAACGATATTTGGCAGAAAGGGTGGCGAGAAAGCTCTCACAAAGTCAATGAAGGAAAAATTTAAGCTGGTGAAGAAGCCGCATGGGTACACCACCTCCAAAATTTGCCGCCCCATTGTTATAGACATTTTTGGGCACTACAAACCCAATCCTAAATGTCCATAAACCAAGGGCTCCTAAGTCCCTAAAATTGTTGTTCCAACCCCTAAAGGGAAAAGGTCAACTGATCACATCACCTCTCAGAACTTCTCCATTAAAAACTGCTCAGAACTGGTCAAAACTAGACCATCCCACTTGCTCCATGGACAAAATGCACTGCATCCCACCTAAATACTCACAGAGGGTGCGATGCATGTGTAAAATACCTTCTATAGGGTGCGATGGGCGGGAATGGACAAATGGCAGAGGCAATGTGCGAGGTAGAAAATCATGGAATCTTCCATAAACTTCTCCTGTGACACCTGCCTCCCTAATTTTTCCCAAGGATGAGTAAGAGATCATCATTATCCAAATGGAATCAAGAACTATTAGAGAGAAGAGACTAATCAAACCCCAAAAGCTGACTCACCCTCCTTCCAAACATCTATATATGGATCTTTCATCCCAGAGATCTAGAGGCTGGAATTTTTTATCTTGTAAGGAAGTGTTATTAGTTTCTTGCTGTAACATCATAGTGTTGAGTGATCTAAGATTTTCATGAGGTGAAGAAGGGCTTCTTGCTAAGAGGATGACGTTGGATCAGAACAATTGGTTGTAATCCTCCACTATACTTCTCTTGATATCAATAAAGTTGTTCAAGTTTTCCTCCATGTCCTTGCATATTTTCTGATATATGTTTGTATATAGTCAATATACATCTGACCTTATATTGTTTATGCTAGTAGATCTCTATTCTCGTATAGTCTTATGCTGCTTTGGTTCCATAGGTACTCTATGAAGCTAGACTAGCAAGGGAGCAAGTAGTGAGAGTCTATCAGAAGAGAGAGGAATCAAAGTGAGGAACCAAGTGAAAGATTGAGGTTGGTCCCTCCATTCTTCTCTTATCTATTTAGTCATAAAGGAATACAAGAATATCTTTACTCTGTTTGTTTCTAAGGTTGATACCACCCCTTAGTGGGATTAGCAGTTTTTCATAGACACTATTCCCGGTAACAAAATGGAAACTCTGCTGGGGAACAACTAGATTGTTTGTTAGCCTAGCTTTGTTTCTTTTATAAACTTACAGACGAAGCCTGAAGCCAAGCCAGGTAGCCTTCAAACAACATTTGTTTTACGAATGCAAAGTAGATCAATGATGCTTCAGTCAATCTCCAGGTTTTGTTTATAAATTAAACAATAGATCTATAAACAGACTAATTTCCCTGAGTGGTAGCTCTAGTAACCTCCTTAGGTCCACCTCTATGTTTTGCCTATACTAATCATTGCTTTCTTAACTTAAATCCCCAAACTGAATTGCAAATTGTGAGAAAAAACTTGTTTGAAGTCTCGTTCTGGTACCATCACACCCTGTTTTAAAGGCAGTCTGCCTCCAACGCACTTCCTAAGTGCAGTAGGTGCGCTGAAAGTAGAGTTCCCTATGTGACAGGTGCGCTGGTTAGATAAGGTTAACTCTACCTTAAGGCTTGGGTTTTTTCACTCACTATTTTTAGTTCTATTCTAGAGTTTAGCTGTCTATGGTCAGTATATCTCTGTAAGAACCCCCTTCCTTTACATCTTTCTACCTCCATAGTGCAAAGAACTGTAAGGGTTTTCATGTATTTTGCATCATTTTCAGTTTTCTTTTGCAAAAAAGTAGCATAATCGAGCTGCCGTTCTTTGATCTGAAAGTGTCGTAGCTATCGTTTTCAGCCATAGAAGACAATCCCCTTGCTATGGTAGTCGATTATACAAGTTATTATTGCATATGATTTGAATTCGTAAGTTTTAAAGTGTCAAAAAGAAATTTTTTGTTTCAAAATCGCAAAGTGTTTCTCTTACCTTCACTTCGTTTTGGAAAGAAATTTGTTGAGTACTATCGCTTTAGAAATAATTCAGATTTGTGCTTAGCTTTCTTACTTTCACATACATTAAGGAAGTTGAAAAAAAATGCATGCATGTGCATTTGCATTTAGACTGCTTGTCATTTGATTTAGGACAGTGCATATAGTGTATGATCTATGCTCTATGGTGAAATAAAATCATCTCTCTTTCCTTAGTAGCTAGGATTTTCATTACTGAAAGAAGATTAAACGATTGTTTATCATCTTATATTGCATTTTAGGAATTGTACATCTACATCACGTGGTGAACCTGAAAGGAAAATTTCTTAAACAAGATCAACTATAAAATAAATTCAATGAATCTAAAAATTCTTTGGAACCTAACACATATAATTTAGAAGTCTAGGCTAGAGATGTGTTCTAGCATCGTAAAACATGGTAACTGTTGTTTTCATTGTTGGTTTGGTGATTCCTCCACTTTGAGACGAAAAGTGCCAATACGAACTTGTGCTCCCACATACCATCGAGTATATATTGGGAGACCACAATAGGCTTTATCCTTTATCCATAGGAAGCCGTGTCTGCCACCCTATCGATCGTAATGCACTGAACACAACATTCAGGAAGATTGACTGCCGTACCGTAAAAAGTATTCTATTGTTTTGCGATTGGTTTGGTAAGTCCTCCATCTAGATTTTTAGAGCAGTCTCTTTCATTCCTTTTCAGACTCCTTAAAGGAAAAGGTCCATCTGATCACTTGCCACTTCAAGTTCATTAAAGATCGAAGGCGACTAGAGTCATCTTTTGTTTTTTCTCGACTCTTAAAAATTGAAAAAACAACTTGTGTCAAAGTGTCTAAAATTTATTTTAAACGAAACAATTATCACCTTTCTTGTGTTGATCTTGAGTTGAGAAAAATGGAGTCCACCAACCAAGGGGTTCCCCTTGGAGGAAATCCTAGCCCCTTCTCCTCTTGGGGAGATGTTGGTGCACCCCACATGGCCACATTGTCACTTCTTGGATTGACGATTGGTTTGCCCATATGGATTTTCTCAACTTCTGTCGTTCAGAATACCGTAACTCCTGAACAGTTAAGTAAGCAACTAAATGATGCCAGTGTCACCCCCAAGCTTCTACTTCATCTAATTCTTCCTCTCCTCCTTCCTCTTCACTTGATGAAGCTAGTAAAGCCAAAAATCAAGTATCTGAGAAGAAGAAGGAAATGAAGAAGAAAGAAAAGAAGAAAAAGGAGCCAAAAGTGAGGAAGGGGAACCAAACATCATCTAGTGAAAATCCACACACTGCACCGACCAAGCCTAAATCACCATGTGTCATTTGCAATGGAGACCACTATCACCGAGATTGTCCCTGCATCCCTCGGATTTTAAGGGACTGGTCTCCTCGTTTGCGCAACCTGGTGTCATCAACCTCTGATGATCATGTTTAGAATACACTGTCAACTAGTGAAGGCGAAGTATCTGGACAAAAATGGAACCAAAGATTTCCTTGTAAACTATGTGAAGGCGATCACACCGTCCACCATTGTCCATTCCTTGAAGAGGCTAAAAGAGTTTTAGATAATCATCCCGTTTCACCATTACGACTTCCTCCTGGATATCAAAAAATCTTGTCGAGCCCTCCACCGGTTGAAAATCTGGTTGGCCCATCTTTGTGGTTAGCCAAAGCACCTATTGTTGAAAATGAACCCTCAGAATCCATACCAGATGAAACTCGAAAGGTCGATACAACAGTTGACACGATATTTCCTTCAGAGTGTCCATCTTCGAACGATACCATCATTGAAGAGAAAGAGAATGACGTCGTTCAAATTCTTTTCATCAACACCGACTCTGATGAGCTTGGGGGTAGTCTTATTGTTCCTTTACCACAAGAAGGAAGTCCATTAGATTCCTACTCGGCCATATATTTGGACCCACCACCAAGAAACCTAGTTGTTTTCTTCAATTGAAATCTACTAGGCAGACCCCGCGTACCAGCTAGTGTACCATTCAGAATCATTGTACAAGCTTACAAAATGGTCATGGTTGGTACCATCATTGATGAAGGGGCTTTTATGAGTATCCTTTCCTCAACTGCTTGGAAAGCGCTTGGCTCGCCATCGCTTTTTCCTGAAATGAGAAATCTAACAGGCTTCAACAAGGGAACCAATCGACCTTTAGGGATCCTTCTAAATGTACCCATTACTTTGAGAAGGAAAACTATTCACATGAACGTTATGGTAGTTCAAGGACCTTTAGATTACAATATACTCCTTGGGCGTGAATATATTTATAGCATGGGAGCCATTGTCTCCTCACTCTTTAGAGTAATGTGTTCTCCGCACGAAGGTAGAGTGGTCAAGCTCATAGACCAAATATCATTTCCCAGCTCACACATAGCTAATAGTGAAACACCATCCCTAAATGGTCTCTTCATGCAAGGAATGTCTCATCAAATTCCATTCCGTTTTCCTGATGAGCGTGAGTGATTCAGGAAGATGTGACTGAAACCTAGGGAGAATGCACCCTAGCCTGTTTCGACAGGAAAACCTTAGGTATAGGGTGGGTTTCCGTGGAGGATATATGACTGGCTGACGAACCGTCCTTTTTGGAAAATGGGATTAGACCAGAATAAGGTACCTCTGTTAAGGTAAGCCTTTCCTGATAGAACAAATGTTTTGTCTACAAATTGAGGGGTAACCTTGAAAATGTAGGCCTTTCACGATAAAGTAAATGTTTTGTTTGATAAATTGAGGGGTAACTGGGAAACTCTACTTTGTTATACCTGGGGGCATGCAAACCTTTTTCCATGCAAGCGAAGAGTGACCATTCATTTTTTAGATTTATAGGTCCTCTAACCCTTTAAACTCGTAGGATTGGGAGTTTCTTAGCTTGCATAAAGAAAGGATGCAGAGAAAAGTTTCATAAGGTGCAAGCTCCACAAAAATGGCATCTTAGATGAGACATCCATATTTTACAACTGGATCGAGCAGTTTTAGCGCATAGTTCATGCTCGTTAAAAATTAAACATAAGTCATGAGCAAGTGTTTCTCCCCACGTTTAAGCTCATTAAAAAATGAACGAGTAAAAAACCATTGTGAATGTCTTCTTATCAGCTTTTGAATCCCTTGGTCATGTTCTCATCATCACCTCCACTCTACATTAGCTGATCTTTCACCTCCATTTGATTGTTTACCACCTTTGAGGAACAGCTACAAAAAGTGATATAGTTAGCCATCCCTGTGACTCCTCCATGAGTTGGAAATTCCAAACCTTACCTGGAATCAATTGCTATCTTAAATTATCACACGTTCTTCAAAGACGAGTCTCCTTTGAGCTCCTTTCATTTGACTCGTAAAAAATGAAAATATTGCCGAGCAATTTGCCTCTCCAGCTCGTTAAAGCGACTCGAAGTGCTATCCCTCCTTTAGATTTTAATATTTTTGGACCTGAGGGATTATTAGACAAAAAGATCGAGTGCTTGTCTTGTTCGGATCGTTAAAATTATTGAAAATTCATCCCTTTCGTATTGTTTTATACATTTTTGGACCTAAGGGATTATATGAAAAAAAAGGAACTATTGGAGTTTCCTTTACGTCCCTTTTAGACTCTCTAAAATTGAAAAGGACCGAGTTGTCTTTGTCGTTAAACTCATTAAAAGCTAATAGCGACAAACTTGTCCTCGCAGACAAGACTGACTTTCACTATCGCTAGGATCGTTAAAACAGAGCGATGGGTTTGCCTGAAGAGCAGACTATAGAACAAGCATATGTTATCCTCCTCAAGCTTGACAAAAATAAAGAGGTACTGGTCAACAACGACTGGGGAAAAATTGGGAAGAAAACTTGAAAAAAAAATTGGTAGCAAGTCGCTCTTGAACATGACACTTTCACTCCGCATCTGAGTCGGGTTGGGTTGTTCCATTCACTGGTCACTTCACCATGGTCCCATCACACCATCCATATTTGGGGTTAATGCTGCCAATCCATCATGTCAGTTTCACCAATATGTTCAATAGAAGTCATTCAGAGGATTCATCTATGTCTCATCCACTGCAACACATTCATGCTCCATTTTTTCATGACCACCACCCTGAACCTTGTATCCTCAGATCATTTTCACCTCCGCTAAAATCATTTGCTCCATTCCATGTCATAGATGTGGGATTCATTAAGGCCCTCCCGTGACAGATCGCTTCTTGTCAACATTAGCTCATTATCCAAGAAGTTGATTTAGGAACAACCCTTACGGTACGTTGAAGCTTGCATGCCTCAATGGAAAGTTTCTCACTTCCGGTGATAGGTTTACATCACTGGCCTTCAACCGAAATATTTTTCATGCTTTTCGACGCTAAGTCCCTCTTTCACACCATGCAAATTGTACTGTATTACCTTGACGGTCATCATCATTATCGATGATTCCTCTCGTGCCTGTTAACAATTTACATCATTGGCTGGTAATCAGGCAATGTCTTTCCACGTTCGACTCCAGAACATCTCTCACATGGATCGAATTGTACTTCAAGTAAAGATGGAATGAGATTGAAGACCCTGGATCTAGTTTCATCCATATGATCTATGAGATACATTTAGGAAATAAAGACCTCCAGTGTACATCATTGCTGCACAGATAATCAACCAAACTAAGGGATGATGGCTCTACCGGAATCATTAGTCTGCACTCAGACTATTCTCTATCCTATGTACATCAAAATAAATTTATAAAGTTGGGCATGCGAATGCCAAACTTAGCCAAGAAAATAAAAATATTATGAAGATAATGTGTTGTATTGTATCTTATTACAGGTCGCCTTCCAACTCGAAAAACTTCTTCACCTCATGAAAATCTT
>Ga0181469_100399_pt1 | contig 15893 bp, 9 predicted proteins | sample InSIn2SAF170_2_FD_119081 | JGI IMG/M metagenome (GOLD analysis project Ga0181469, IMG submission 119081) | Clean room microbial communities from NASA Spacecraft Assembly Facility at Jet Propulsion Laboratory, Pasadena, California, USA -... ... | reverse complement strand
GGTAAGTTTGTCAGCCCAACCAGCCGCCTTCTGCGTAGCTTCAAGGTGACGCTTTTCTTGTGGAGTGAGGTTGTCATTGGCTTGTTGCAGGGCTTGGGCACCAGGCGAGGTAACGGTTTCAATGGAACCATTGCTTGCCTTGGCGTCGCCATTCTCCAGCGCCATGGTTTTCTTCTCGACAATTGCCTTCATTGCTGCCTCATAGTGAGGATTGGTCGGACCTGGAGGGTAGAGATGAGCAAGATGCTTCGGTACTGGCGGCGTGGGTTGCAGCTGGTAATGGTGTGGATGAGATCCCATGTTAGGCCGAAAATGTGGGCTTGTTTTGAGTAGACATCTATGCATTCGTAACTCTGCTCGAGAACGATATGTTGTTGTCCTAGATTGCCAATGCTACCTGCTGAGTTGCCGTAGTAGTGGTCCAGACCTCGCTGACACGCGGCCGTTAGATCACGAGTGTTGCCACATGCTAGGGTGCAGTTCCAGGCAACATGGATGAAACCAGTATCTCGATACTTGTCGTCTGCGGACTCTGGAGTGTGAACTAGTGGTAGTATATCACGAGATACTCTATCTGCATGTTGATATGTCAGCTGCTGTAACTTTACATCAACCAAATTGCGTTCGATGCTCCGCTCGGCGAAGTCGTAACAACTCTGGCCTGTAAGTCCAACCAGGAAATTCCTTCTCGGGTTGAGATCCACACAATGGCATCCTTCATCACAGACTGTATGTCTCCCACTTCCTCTCTTCATCACTGATCCTTGTGAAGTACAGTAGTATTGGTAGTGGAAGCTCGAACAAATATCTGTGACTTCACGGCTATCAAAACAGACCAGAGCGTAATTGTGGTAAACTTGTGCAGCGACGAGTGCTGAGGTTGCGAGTGCCCCAAAACTGAAGAACGAACCCTTCATTTTGGCTTCAAGAAGAGATCATTTCCGCGAAGTTGTGTTGGAAGATCATGAACTTGGACGTAGATCACCAAGAGGCTGAATCGTTTAACAGGAACACGAACTTGTGATGGAAGATGGCATTGGAAAGGACAAGCCTAATTACCGGAGATGCAGTCTTGCCAGTGGCAGAGCAATAATATATGATTCTTGCAATCGAAAACAGAGAGCTACCAGCGTTGGTATCATACGGTGACTGAATTAGCAGCATAAGCCCACGATGGTATCGCTCCAAGGAAATCATAACGGTGTCCAGCCTGAATCGCTGCCTTCGTTTGGGTTCTCCAGGACCAGTTGTGCGTCTTATTTCATCGGTTGCATCAACAAACCACAGCCACGGGAATGTGAATAGATGCGAATCATGACACTGGACATGGACATCAGAAGCTCAACTCGACATCCTGCAATAGCTGGCTTCCTCCGCCACAGTCATACCCCTCAATTGAATTTCATAATTCAGCAGCCTTCGCGATGGCTCATAAAAGTCACTCGTGCGGGTTTGTTGCTGTCGTATACCAATAGCAGTTGAGCTCGTTCACGATCAGGAAAGTGTGCTGTTTTCCTAATCCACTTGCGTACCACTAGCAGCTTCGATTTGCCCAGGGCCATGACAACCATGTCTGCTATGTGGTGTATCTGCTGCCTGGCGACCTTGTTCAAAAGAGGGCCAGGGCTGAATTTTTCAACAACTTTGGTCCAGTAGTGGCGATCAACTCAGCCGCAATACCCTTGATGGTGCCGGGGTCATCGATCTTCCATTCTTCCCAGCCACGAAGGTCTTCAAGATCCACCAATGCAGTCCTAACCAGAAGTTTCATGTGGTCGAGGTCCAATTTGGACACTTCTGCCTTTGTCAGCACACCTGGTATTTTGTAGTCGAATAGGGAGCCCTCGGGAATCTCATTGTCATCAGGGTCCGAAGGGTCAGAGTCGATCTCTACGTCTTCTCCTTTCAGTTTCTCTTCAAGCGTTTCTTTTGTCGTCTCCTCAACACGACTCGAGGTTGACTTTACCTCCGCAATTGCAGGCCCACTAGCTGTGCCATCTCCTGGCTGTTGTTCGAGTCGACGTTCGTTGGACAGCGAGACATACTTACGCTGATCTAGTCTTCTGCGAAGGTCATCGTTCAACAAATCCCATTCGAGGCTTTCTGGGTCCAAGATGTAACTCGGCTCAAACCGACCTTTATAGCGCATCTTAATACAGGAATGTATATAGTATCCCATGTAATAGTAGTCATATCCCCCCTCCATAGCGAGCGCAATCTCGCGGAGAGCACTAATCTTACCCCAGTCCCATTCTTGGTAATCAGGATCGTAGAAAAGGTAGACTGAGCTCACAGCATGTGGCAACAGATCAAGGACACCCACAGCGACCAATTTCCCGTCAATCCGATAGCACTGATGGTAAGTTCCTAGCTTCATAGTCTTACCTTTGATCTTCAGAATCTTTCTGTCAAGACCATTGCAAAGGAATCTTTTGAACGACGCCTCCGACCAGCGCCATTCAGGATCTTGGTGTACTTTTGTCTGATACTTAAGCATAACCTCATGTTTCTCCTTGGTGCAACTGTCTCCCTCGAGGCTGACTTCAAACTTGTAGGCAGGTTCGATAGGTCTTTGGGTCTTTTTGCCAACAGGTTTGGGAAGCCTGTCATATTCTGCCATGTGAATAGCATCTCTGAGGTCGAATTTGTCTCGCTTCTGGCGCTTCAAACTTGAATGTTGTGAGAATCTCAAACAACAGAGGGTTACACAGCCTTACTCTCTGGTTTGGGGGCAAAGCATGGCTGCCTTGCTCTTGTACTCAGGTCCAAGTATGTAGTCGTTGAGCCTATTGACCGCTGATCTGTACTCTTTCTTCGCATAAAAGTCGGAGGCCTTGAGCCTAGAGCATGTCAGTGCCGTACTACTGTTTCACATACAAATGGCCTAACCTTATGGTATAGTGAGGACAGCATGATCGAGGCAAATCAGGCTTGTAGTAAGTAGTACCAGATCTTTAGCGGTCAGTATTGCCAAAGGACCCGGGAGGTTTGCCAAGCTGACCTCCGCCAACCCCTATCCACAAGTTCTTGATAGTGGTCAATTCTCATGTTGTCGCATGACATGTAATACGAGCAACCTATCCACGTTTAGCAGAGCTTGAGACCAATACAGCAAAGGGACCATGACATACTTCCATCTTTCTGTTTACAATAGCCGCACTGTCGGCTCTTCTGGTAGCCTGAAGTGAATTCCTGTTAGCATGGGCCAATTCATCCCTGGTTCTAAACGTATATACGCCAGTATATGGGTGAGAGGGATGTTCGAGCAATGGCCGTTATCACGCGGGCCATGACTGGTGTGTACAAGGACAAGCTATCCGACGAAACAACCTCGATGTATTTCAGCCCGTTATTATCTGGCGCATGGTGACTAAAAGAACCGTTGGAGGCTCATTGTAGATGGAGGTGGGTGGGTCGTGCAGCGTTAGTTAGGCCAACAGGAGAAATGAAGCTTCAGAATTGGATGTATAATCAGCTTACCCAGTGGTTTCAAGATGGAAACGCCGGTAGCCATGGCAGAAAGCTAAGCTTGCATAAGACAAGGCTACCAGTAAGAAGTGTTCTTTCGGAGTCGCAGAACAGTACAACAAAGAGCTCGGTGTGCTTGGAAGACTTCGCTAGTGGTAAGCCGAGAAATCAGAGACCAATCGAGCCGAACGCAGAAAGCATGATCATAGTTCTGGGTTCCTGCTTGGAGTAGCCATGGGTCGTGTGCCTAGGTGTCGTGTGAGAGGTGGACAGCTGTGCCTTGAAAACTGACACAACATCAGCATAGCACACCGACAGAATCACTGTGTCCGAACACGTGCACAGATGAACGGTGTAGGTGAGTTGGGTAATCGGAAGAAACCAATTCTTGCAGGGTCCAGCAACAAGCCATCAGCGCATACTGCCGTTGTGGAGTGCAAGTGAGTGGGATGAGGAAAAAAGAGCCAGAGTCGTGGTGGACTACCCTCTGATGTGCTGGCAGCACTTTATGTTGCTGAACGGCAGACAAGTTGAGCCTGTTGCTTGTTTTTCCAGCGTAGGATGTAGCAGAGCTGCGGTGTGGGCGAGAAAAAGAAACAGTGAATGCGGTGCAGGCGTTGAAGAACGTGGGATTGATAGAATACTGACCAGAGGATTACTTGTACTGTATGCGTAAACACCGCTACTTCTGGAAGGACACAAGCACCAATACCCGCACTCCGTCGGATGCACAATTGGCAGAAGAGCAACGGGTTAGCATACGAGACAACAATAACGGCGGGATTGATAGAGACCAATGACTATCGCGCTACAATGACCCGAATACTTTGGCCCTGATCGCCAATTTTCCTCCACCATGCACCCGCGCTTTCTTAGATTTTTTTTTCCCTACTCCTCCTCCTACAAGAAACATGGCTTCCGCAGACTCACCTCACCCCGATCCTTTTCTAGCAAGTCTTTACCTTACCTCCAGTCCCGGCTTCGGGTCTGAAGGCAACCAGTATTACTTGCTTCACGCAGAAAACACAAACCACACCGTCGCTATGAATTTCCTGTAATTGTTGTTTACCCTCTCGTTTACCCCCTCCTGTCACCCGTAACAATCCTATAAGGTTGTTGCCAGCTTATTCCTCCTTACCGCTCGTTGTTCACGTCTCAACCTGATCCAATATATCTATCAAACCACCTTCCCTTACAACCACAGAGCTTATCATCATACCTGCTTGGTCAGTAGAATTGATTGAGGTATAATGGCGGGAACAACTATGACTTCCCGCACGGGCAATGGCAATCAACGTTTGTTCCACTACTTCTGCTGCCATTTGGCAACTCTCTAATGAAGTCAGGCTACGGTCCGAACGGCGAGCGCCTCGTTGCAGGAGTAGTGCCTCTGTCAAGAGACAAAGCTAAAGTCCTTTTGATACAATCCTCAAGTCGAAAAGGCTGGGTGTTACCGAAAGGCGGCTGGGAGCTTGATGAAGACACCGCTGCTGTTGCAGCAAAGAGGGAGGCATGGGAAGAGGGTGGAATCATCTGTGATGTGGTGAAAGACCTTGGCATGATTGCAGACATGAGACCACCATCCGCCCTGACGGGGAATGCTCCAAGAGCGAGCTATCAATTTTTCGAGGCTACCGTCACTGAAGAGAAAGCCAATTGGCCTGAGAAGCATAAGAGAACTCGGGCTTGGTACACATACGCACAGGCGGTCCAGTTGCTCGCTCTACGTCCAGAGTTGTTGGAAGCACTAAAAAGGAGTTCGGTCAAACGATAGAACGACCAAGTCAAGGATGATAGGGGTTTTTCAACCAAGCAAAGGTCCATCGTTACGCAAGACGTTACGTTAATGGGCCAGATAGATCATGGGAGAAACATGATGTCGATATCCATCGGTAGTCACCATAAAGATTTCATGGTCACGCCTAAGAGGGGTTAGGAGGCTACTACTCACCAAAATTCCAGAATTCACTCGAACCTGACTTCAAAATTTGACACATGGCGAGAGATCAAGGCTTTGTGTCCCAGTACGTTTGTCCTCATCAGGACACGATCTAACCAATATTCTATCTATATCAGGGCAGGCTCCATAGACGCGCTTCTCCAGCAGGCAGACAGCGTCGCATATTCAAGGAATTCTAGAGCATTTCTAACACTGATTGTGAAGTCGAGTGATCGTGAATGTTCTCAAGGCAATAACCTCATATTGATATGTGGTTTGCAGCGAGCTTGACGACGTTATGTAACTCAATTTCGACCATACTACAAGTACTGGACGTAAAAGTAAGAAGCGGTCGTCGTAGTCAATGTGCTTCAAGACGTTTGGTAGGAATGAGCCGCAAGAGTATTCCATTTCGATAAACCTCTATCATCCGCGCCTGTGTATGTACAGCTTGCTCTGGTGTCCACTAACCACTCACTCCTCAACTGTCCCTACTGGTGAGCCATGGTCTAGTGCTCCAAGTCGACAGGGAAATTGCCAGCTTCTCTCTGGTCATTCCATCTCAAAACCCAAGAGTTCGGGCATAGCGATCGATATGCGAGGTAGAACTAATATTCCAATATCAGCACGAGGTGTGTCCCGAGATGTATTCAGCGCATAATGTCCTCACCTGTCGACATGGCTTGAAATCCTCACCCTTCGCAAGGATGCATTTGTGGTAATCAACATAATTTTGCCAGCAGTGCTTGGTCCTGACGTCTCGTTAACCAGTGGTATACTCGGCATTTTCGAACAGTCGTCCTTACTGGTTCATATTGGGAAACCGAGCATCGTATCCAGCTATTTACCAGTCAATTCCTCTGTTCACGGCCTTCCTCGTCCAGTGTTGTCTTCCTAGAACTCACCCGTAACGAACTTGAAGGGCTTGGTGACGTTGCCGCCAAGGTCCTCTGGATCGGGCATCTCAATGTCGGGCATGATTGCGGTGGTAAGCGAATTATCCTCGAGGGCGTAAGAGCGTGAATACGGTGGTCGACAGAGTTTAACAGTCGTGTAAAGCGCTGGTCAAAGTTGTTGAAGTCATGAGACGGGAGTTGCTCGCCAAGCTCAAAGCTCGCAGCCGCAACCTGAATTCTCACGTGATTGAGACACAGGAAACAACGTCAAAGCTCCGGACTGCCGCACTTGCATCACAGCTCTCAGGAACACAACCACAACTCTACGAAGCTCATCTGAGTTACTGCATACCCTCTCCACTCCAAGATGAACTCCTTCGCTACTCGTCTACCGGCTTTCAGGGCTGCTGCTCTGAGGCAGCCTGTTCTACGTGCACCTGTTGTTCGATCCACTATCTTGCAGCAAGCGAAGCTGTTCGGTGCTCGACCATTCTCTACAACACCGGTTACGAGGAGGACCAAGGTATGATCCAGAGAGAAAGATGATGAATATGGCTGACGAGCGAACAGGAAGATGACCAGAGTGGTACATAACAGTAATACAAGACCAGGAAAGAAGACACACTAACAAGGTGTTAGCACACACCATTACCCAGCGAATACGACAATTGAAGCGCATGCCACCTGAGCTGATTCCTCTGTTTGTTGTCATCTTGTACGTTACCTAAAACTGCGCAATTACGAGTTGCGATTCGGATCAAAAGTTAACCAAGATATAGCTTCGCATTGGGAGCGGCATGTTTCGCTATGGGCCGAAAGCTCTTCACCGACAAGACACTGCGTCTCTCCAAGTCTTCGCCGAAAAGACAGGCAACTGGAGATGTTGGACACTAGGGGACGCCATTAGGGGACACAATAGAGCGAAGCGGAACTACATGCAGATCTGTCACAACAGGAGTACAAATGCCGAGCCGGAACCAATTTCAATGTGCTTCGATATTAACACAATGATCATTGGCACAACTTGAACCCAAAGATCCTCCATACCACTTTAGAGCTCTACCATTCCCGTCTTCCGATCGCCTTGTACACGATACATCCAACGTTTCGTTCGCTCAGAATCTTAAGCTCAAACACAAACGTTCTCTTTCTGATTACTTTGATGCATAGACACTTTAACGGCAATGTTTACTCGATTCGTCCGTGCCCACAGACTTGTGTTGCACGAATTCAGGGGTCAGACAAGTTTTCTCCTTGCCCAGTAACCCGCCACAACCTCGTGTCTCGCGAGTCTTGCAATATCTTGCTTTTTGTGAAATTCGTCTTCTGGTTTGATCGACTTCGTTCTCCCTCCTATTGAGTTGTTTCCAGGCTGTAACGAACATTGTGTCGTAGTACTGATGGGAGCGCGTTCAAAGTGCTGTGGGTTTGGTCATATCTCCACGGCCGACGTTTCGGGTGCCATGACCATTTGAATGGTTCTGTCGTGATTTCTTCTACTGCCGTAGAGCATACAAATCTGACTTTAGCTCACTCCGGCCTTGGCCCAGCAACATCCAAATCTTTAAGCCCTTGCATCGGATCCTCGATACCGCCATTTTCCTCCTCAACTGCTGGCTCCATAATATCATTAGCTTGACCATGTCGCTCTAGGTAGCCCTCTTGTTCCCAGACGGCGATTGTACTGCCTAGTCCTGGTTGCCCAGTCTCCTTTCTATCAGGCTTGGCCATGGCTACCTTGATAACCCTTCCATAAAGCTCACTTTGATCCATATTGTTAATCGCTTCCTTGGCGTCTGCCGCGTCTTCGAACTCAACATAGCCAAAACCTCTATGTAGATCTGTTGACGATGGTGCCTCGGGTTTGGGAAGTGATATGTCGATAATTTCTCCGAATGGTATAAATACTTCTGATAAAGTTGAGACTGTTACTAGAGTTGTATCAAGGCCACCAACATAGATTGTACTGTTTGGTCTGCGCGACTCATCCGCCATTTTCGTGAGGATTGAAAACGTGAATGTGCAAGGTAGGATTTACAAACAATAGTTTTGAGATACTGAGGTACTAGGCTTTCAAGATCGTAATCGGCAAACCTTCCTCTTGTTATTGCGCCCATGTCAGGAGTGTGAGGAAGACCCCTTTGATCCCCGATGACGCTTGAGCCACATTCAACTGTCCAGTGGTGGAGTGGTCGAAGTCCAAAGGACAGACAAGCAAGAAGTCACAGAATATCACCATACCCGACCAACCAACGTGTGCTATTTCACCCAGCTGTTTGGTGTGCTCATTGACCTGCTCTTCTCTTCCGTCATTCATTACCATTTATGTTCTGAATTTTTGAGCTGAGAACGCTCCTCGCAGCACAAAAGACCAGATAGTCGCACATCCCCACCAACATGGTGCGATTGAGGGAGATCCCACGGACGGCTACCTTTGCCTGGTCACCAGGTGCGGCTGCGCCTTGGATCGTCACTGGAACCAAATCTGGCGCTGTTGATGTCGATTTCAGCAATGAAACGTGCCTAGAGTTGTGGGAACTGGGACTAGATGATAGCCATGGCAGCCAGGAGTTGCAGTCGAGGGCTACTGTGCCTACAGAGACTGGGTAAGGAAGCACTAGAGGTTCGTGGTGGTGATGCTGACGGTTCCAGGTTCCACGACCTTACCTGGGCACCTCCAACAGAGGAACACGAGAGGGGAATGATAGCAGGTGCTCTAGATGATGGCACACTTGCCCTTTGGGACGCCGAGAAACTCGTATCCGATCCTTCGAATGCAGAAATATATCGAAAGAAGTTCCACAGTGGTGCAATCAAAACTTTACAGTATAACCCGCACCCCAAATTCTCGCACTATCTTGCAACAGGGGGAGCAAAAGGAGAACTATTCATACTCGACTTGACCGACCTCGTAACCGATCCGATAAGACTAGGCAGCACGGCAGCGAGAGCGGATGATATCGACTGCTTGGATTGGAACAAGCGAGTGCCCAACATCCTTGTAACGGGTAGCAGTGGTGGATTCGTGACTGTATGGGACCTTAAGACAAAAAAAGAGAGTCTGACACTCAATAACTTTGGTCGGAAAGCTGTCAGCGCAGTCGCATGGGATCCGGAGAAGCCTACAAGATTGATCACTGCAGTCCCGCTGGACCAAGAGCCGGTCATACTAGTATGGGATTTAAGGAATTCTAATGCGCCAGAAAAAGTACTCCGAGGTCATGATTCAGGAGTGTTGTCGCTATCGTGGTGTCAGCAGGACAATGATCTGCTACTATCTTGTGGAAAAGATAACAGGACTATTTTGTGGAATCCTCAAACTGGCGAAGCACTTGGCGACTTTCCAGTGGTCACGAACTGGACATTTCAAACACGATGGAACCCGAGAAATCCTTCCATGTTTGCCACTGCTTCCTTCGATGGCAAGCTTTCCATTCAGACACTACAGAACACCAATCCGTCAGCTGAGCAGCAAGAACCAAATCAAGCTGCGGACGGTGAGGACTTCTTTTCACGAGCTCAAACGCAGCCACAGTCGTCGTCCTTCTCTCTAGGAAAGCCACCGAAATGGCTGGAGCGACCCTCCTCGGTATCCTTCGGCTTTGGTGGTCGCATCATTTCAGTTAAGCTTGCTGAACCAGGAAAATCGCGGACTTCGAAAGTGTCTATCACCAAGTTTGAGGTCGACTCAGAAGTTGGTGAGGCTACGAACACCTTCGAGGAAGCTATGCAGTCCGGAGATTTGGACGATTTGTGCGGCTCGAGAGCTGCAGACGCGAAGACGGACGAGGAGAAGGCCGATTGGCAAGTCATGCGAACTTTACTCTCGAAGAATCCTCGAGAAGAGCTAGTCAAGTATCTCGGCTTCGATGAGGCAGCTGAAATCACTGAAAACTTGGCTAAGATCGGGCTTGACGCTAAAGACAACGAGAACGACAACCTTAAATCACGAGTCAACGGCGAAGCTAAGGGCCATCGAAGATTCGAATCTGTTTTCGCTACGGATGCAGAGGGAGATTTCCTCTCCCAGCTTGGTACCACAAAAGGAACAACAAAGAATAGCCCTTTCCAGATATTCACTGGATCAGAGACAGAAGTTGACAAGCAAATTACCAATTTGATCATGCTTGGCAAGTTCGAGAAAGCCCTCGACATCTGCTTAGCCGAGGATCGTATGTCAGATGCATTCATGCTTGCTATCTGTGGTGGTGAGACATCCATCAAGAAGGTACAGGAAGCCTATTTTGCGAAGCAAAGCGGTGGTCCTAACTACCTGCGATTACTGGCTTCGGTGGTTGGCAAGAATCTATGGGATACAGTGCATAATGCTGACCTAGAAAACTGGAAGGAGGTTATGGCAACTTTATGCACATTCGCTGACGAGAAAGAATTCCCTGACCTCTGTGAAGCATTGGGCGACAGGTTGGACGAGCAATCGGCACATACTTCTGCTACTCGTAAGGATGCCGCATTCTGCTACCTTGCAGGATCGAAGCTCGAGAAGGTTATCTCAATCTGGATTGCGGAGCTCAAACAGAATGAAGAAGATGGTGCGGCATCCGGAGCCGACAAGTCTGCCTTCTCGTTGCATGCCAAAGCTTTGCAAGATTTGATCGAGAAAGTCACAGTTTTCCGAAAAGTTGTCAACTTCCAGGACACCGAGCTGAACAAGACTGAGGATTGGAAGTTGGACTCTCTTTACAACAAGTACCTCGAATATGCGGATATTGTAGCAGCTCATGGCCAGTTGGAAGCCGCTTCGAAGTATTTGGGACTGCTACCAGTACAATATCCTGAAGCAGACGTCGCGAGAAGCAGGATTCAGCAAGCTACAAAGAAGCCAGTTGTCACAGCTGCAAGAGCCGCACCGGCTTCAGTTGCGACGGGTGCTGCTAACACTCCTCAAAAACCCCTGCCTGCTCCCGGCTATCAACAACCAGCAGCAGCCATTCCACCAGCGATCCCTCCACAACCGACACCCTTTGGTATGCAACCTTCAGCTCCGGCCCAACCCTCTTATGCACCCCTCGGTCAGTCAGGCTATGCTCCCTCATCTTCTTATGCACCAACTATGCAGCCAAACAACCCTTATGCACCGCAGCAAGCAGCTCAAGCACAAGGAGGTTATCAGCCACTCCAACCCATGCGTGCTGCCATACCGCCACCACCACAGCAATTTGGTCTGCAACAGCCGTCGTCCAACTTCGGACCGTCGCGAGCCTACAATCAATCTCCGTCGATAGCACCCCCATCCCAAGCGAAAGACATGAAGGCTTGGAACGATATACCGGAGGGTTTTGGTAAAGCGCCAACGCCACGGAGGGGAACACCATCTGTGCCTGGTGGTGCGGCAAACCCTCTCCAACAACCCATGAGCCAATTCTATGGCGGGCCGTCTCCACCACAAACATCTGGAACACCATTTGGGTCAAGACCACAGAAGGCGGTGCCGCCGCCACCTCCAAAAGCTGGCGAGATTCCTCAACGGGTGCAATCACCACAAACCTCTGGTGCTGAGATCAAGCGGCCGAGCTCAACGGCACTCAACGCATATACTCCTCAACAACCGCAATCGACCGGCAATACACTGCCTACGCCAATGGCACCACCGATAGCACGCGGTCCATCACCGTATAATGCGCCCCCTACTAGCGCGCCGCCATCGGGAAGATATGCTCCAGCCCCTGGAGCACAAATGAGTTCATCCGTACCACCTCAGCGAAACATAGCTCCTCCACCACAAGCAGGACAATTCCATGGTTCACGCACACCCTCCAACCCATACGCTCCAGGTATGCCTCCATCTCAAGCACAACCAAACTCGTACGCTCCGAGTCAACCACCACAACAATTCAGCCAACCTCCTCCACCCCAAGCTGCTGCAGCGCGTGCCCCACCTCCACCTCAACAGAACATCATAGCTCAACCTGGTACAGCTGGATCGGAACCTCCACGGACTGTTCCACCACCAGCCAGGAAACATCGTAAGTCCCCTTCCCTCCTCCTTCCCATATCATGCTAACCCCAATCCAGCGAAAGGTGACCGCTCTCACATCGCGCCCGAAGCTCAACCCATCGTTCAAATTCTCTCGACCGAATTCTCACGCGTCGAGAACCGCGCCCCGGCAGCATACAAACCGCAAGTGAACGACACGAGAAAACGGCTAGACATCCTGTTCGACCATCTCAACAACGATGATCTGTTAAAACCAGATACAGTAGCGCAGATCGTGGAGTTGAGTCGCGCGATCGAAGCACGCGATTACACAAGAGCGAGTGAGATTCAGCTTGATGTGCAGGTTAATAAGGTCGAGGAATGTGGACAGTGGATGGTGGGTGTGAAACGATTGATTGGGATGGGGAGAGCGACGGTTGAATAATCTATTGAGTACGCTACGTGGTGAGAGTGTGTGGAGGGAAGCAGGATGATGGAGTCTGTAGTCAATGAGAGCGCCCTTCGTATGTTGATGACAGTGACGAGTATACAATCGAATGTGAAGGAACGACAAAGCACGATCATGAGATGAATAAATTCGGTATGTCCACGATACATTCCATACCGTCATACGGCAACAAGCATCACGTACATGTACATATGTAGTTGGTACACGTACCCATGGCCGCATCTTACCTATACGGTATGTTATAGTGTCTTCGCTTCCTGCGTAGAATATACAGACAAGGAAAGCTTTTACTCTAGGAAACGAACTGCCATGCAAATATTGTAGACTAAGTAACTTGATCGAAAACGCTATGCAGATGCAGACGCTGATGCACTCATTTCCTCGTGACACGTGACTGACTGTACAGATTAAAATTCTCTCGACAAACTCCTGTCCTTCATGATTTTGATTACCCTCCTGTTTTGTGTTGTGTTCATGAGGTCAGAGCTTCCTGGCTTGGCTCTTGCATGTAGTTTGACAACTGTACTGTACTCTGGCTGTTATGATGAGGTCCAAAAATGTAATCGGCCTGCATCCTTGCTCATCTGTGTTTCGACTTCTTCTTTGCTGGTAAGGGTAGCGTGTCGACTGTATCGAGAACCATGTCGTTCTCGTCTTCGGCCTCTGATATCTCGCCGTCATTAATGAAGTCGTCCATTTCGGAGTCTTCATCTTCATCGTCATCGTCAACTTCTTCTTCGGTCTCTTCTTCGCCACTTTCATCCTCCTCATCCTCTCCAGAAACCTCTGCCTCATCATCCAGAATACCATTCGTGTGAGGACGGACCGCATCATCGTCTTCCGTCTCGTCCTCTTCTCCTTCCGACGTATAGTTCCCATTAACGAGTGGCATGTCTTCGTCGTCAGTTGTTTCAGGACCGTCGACAAGGTCATCCAAATCTTTCTTTGTCCCTTTGCCCGTCTTCTTAGTTTTTCTGTCGACTTTCCTGGCTACTGGTGCTTCGTCAAGGTCTTCGTCAGACGACCAGTTGTCTTCCTCGCCTTCAATGAAAGAAGCACCAGGAGCGTCCATAATGCCTCTACGATGTGCTTCGGCTTGTGCTCGGAAGGTCTGCTGGGCGTTCATCATATCCAGCTTGCCTTTCAATAGCAATATACTTGGCAAAATTCTGGATCGTTCATTCAGCACTTGATACAATGTTCGCAATTTGGCCGCCACTCCAGCTTGCCCAGCAATGGCACCACCATGAGCAATCATGGTTGACTGTACCCAAGTAAGAAGGTGTCCGTATCGGCCAGGTCTATCTGCCAAGCGTTCTGCCAACTTCGTCAATAGATTTGCAGCCAAGGACGAGTCAAGTCGTAGGATAGTGTTCTGTATGATATTCTCGTCTGCGACATGTAAACATGTTTCGAGTAAACTCTGGTCGTTCGTTCGCAGCGATTGAGTTAGCACGGTTCCAAGAGACATTCCTGATGGCAACATTGCCTGGTTAGACTCTGGTATCTTCGCCACAGCGTTCTGCTCTGATGGCAGCGTATCCATAATAGATATGGCTTCAGGATGTCGCTGCGCTAGTAAGTCCCCAAATGATGGCTCTTCTGCATCAGCCTCTTCGGCTTGGGCTTCTTCCTGGTCTTCATCTGATTCGGGCTCTTCCATTTCTGCGTCACTATCTGCTACTGATGCCGCCTCGACTTCGGCTAGATCGCCTTCCGTTGCATCGTCTTGCTCCTCATCGACATCGATGCCGTTTTCTTCGTCATCACTGCTCGATATCTCAATCGCCGCACTCTGCGAACCTAGAGACGGAATGCCATTTGTGACAACGGTTCGCGCCTCGTTTACATGTGTCTGGCCCATGTCTTTTACACCATTCATGGTTGCAGTATTCAATGTCGACGTTGATTTGAGTTTCTGAACTTCTCTGACACCTCCAAACAGCAGCCTGCCAGAACCCTCATCTTGCCATCGAAGTTTCTGAAAAGCAGGTTCTACACCGCCATCAACAGAGACGATAACGATATCCGATCCGCTGAAGTAAGCACTGAACACCGGAACATGCTTTTTAGATCCATCAGCACTTACCAGTTTCACCGTCGCATCGGCCTTTCTCGTTAAAGACTTTCGCTGTGACTTGATATCTCCATTCACACTCTGTGGCAGGGCAAAAGGTTTCCAGAACAAATCGATAACGCCGTCAGCTGTTACTACCGCCAGCAACTCATCTTCAGGGGCATCGGTTGACGAGTATAGTTTTGCATTCTCGACGCCACCACTAGCAACCAATGTCCTCACGATCTTCTTGCTTGAACAGTCGTATAGGTTTATATATCGATCATGGTCTGCGGCAAGAAATGTCTGGTCCTGCGATTTCGCGTCTTTGGTTGACCTGACTATGGTCCGTACAGGACTTTTGAAGGCATCGAAGGAATCTATTCGGAAGTCGTCCTTTGACTCTATTGTGACAGCGAAGGGTGCAAACGAGGCGCAAATGATCTGTGGCAATGAGTGTGAAGGAGTGCACAGCACCTGAGCAGAAGCATCTGGCAGTGATATGGTCCTGAGAAGTATTAGCCATTGCACGATATAGAAAAATCAGACAAACACAAACCTTAAAGCCTGGTCCTTTGCCAGGTCCCACTGAATTAGTTTACCGTCACCACCAATACTCCAAGCCTCGAGATTGTCTGTTGGAACAAATTTGAAGTCTTTTATCTCTCGCTGATGGCCGCCCTTGAGTGTCCCTACGATCTTCCCTTCCGCAGGCGAGTACATCGAGATGTCGGAATCTGAGGTTCCAAATGCAAGGACGACGTCTTCATGGTTGTCATGGCTTCTCTTGCGCTTCTTCTTATTCGACAGTCTTTGCTCTCGGTAGGACGGTCCATAACAACCCCAATCCAGACATGTGACATTGGTACTTGAAGGTGTAGAATACTGCTGCTTCAGTCTACCATTCGAAGTGTCATGTATGCGCAATTGCTGTGACTCGAAGGACTGTATAACAGAGGCAAAGAGGTGTAGTTGCAGGTAAGAAGGCGCAAAGGAAGATTTGAGAATGGAAGACTTGTTTGAATTCGAGGCAGAACTGCTCGTGGCCAATGCGGAGGATGAGGAAATTTTGGACCCGGCAGTAGCACTCGACTTCTTGCCCATTTTGGATGATGACCAGGAAGAAGCCC
>Ga0181469_100113_pt2 | contig 15894 bp, 9 predicted proteins | sample InSIn2SAF170_2_FD_119081 | JGI IMG/M metagenome (GOLD analysis project Ga0181469, IMG submission 119081) | Clean room microbial communities from NASA Spacecraft Assembly Facility at Jet Propulsion Laboratory, Pasadena, California, USA -... ... | reverse complement strand
ATATCAATGCAAAGATTCTGAAGGATCCAGCTTCAGGAGGCGGTGCAAATACGCGAATCAACTTCCGAGCCGTGTTCAATGGCGCGCAGAAGACGTTGAGGGATGTGTTCGGTATGGAGATGGTTGACTTGCCGAGTCGTGAACGAACGGGACTGGCAGACCGGCGGAAGGCAGCTACTCAGAAAGCGACGCAAAAGGAGACGCAGGCTGTACGTGCGCGAGATGAGGAGACACAGATAGGAACACAGTCAAGAACGAAAGACACAGTCGCAGGAGCGCAGAACTGGATTTTGGTAAGCACATTGCCGGAGCAATATAGAATTCATCCAGAGCTGTTAGTACCACAGAGAGCGCCAGATCCGGCTACAGAATCGGCCTATGTCGCGTTGTGCACGATCATCGTTTCGCTTATCTACTTGCATACACCATCAGGTACTTCGGACACTCATGACGAAAGGATGAGAGGAAATGGCCAGAGCCAAGCACAGATGGAAGATACGACAGAGCCGTTGTCGGACGCCAAGTTACATCGCTGGCTCGCGAGACTGGACCTAGACACCTACATCGCTCCACCACTTGATATGACACTCGAAAAGGTTTTAGCAAGAATGATCAAAGAAGGCTACATTGAAAAACATCGAGATTCAAGTTCGGGTGAAGAAGTCGTGGAGTGGGTTGTTGGACCGCGAGGTAAACGTGAAATCGGAAGAAAAGGTGTCGCAGGACTCGTGAGGGGTGTGTATGGATTTGGAATTGATGGATCTGGGCAGGGATTACAGATGCCAGACCTAAATGGCGAGAGCGCGGATGACGCTGGTGAGGAAAGAGACGACGGTCCAGGAGAACAGAGGAGACGACCTGTGAAGATAGAAAGAGATGAACTGGAGCAGAGGTTAGTTAGGACTTTAGGTTGTGTTGTCAAGCTTAACATCGAAGATCGCTCAGCAAACCATACAGACGGAATGGTTGAACAGGAAGAGGATGGTGAAAGAGCACAAGAAGGCGCAACAAGGGGAATTAGACGGGACGATTCGGAAAGAAGAGCACCGAGACGATCTGGTCGACGAAGAGGTGGGGATGAGGCAGATGATGAGTGATGGTTTATGAGTTATGATTATATGTCCAATGATACCCAGCCGTGATCTGATGACTACTTCGAATGATTGACCACTAGCATGGTCCAAGACATGGACATCTGTTTCTTAAACACAACCATCACTTAGGCGATCTGCTACATTGATCGATGCCACGTCCAACTAACCATTTTTCAGGAGAACAAGAGATACTACACCCTGTTTCAAACAAGATAACAACGTGTGAGACCACAGGATACTCTTCCTACCACACTATCGCAAGTCCTCATACATCCCAACGGCATCGATTAATTACAATGTTGCAGCTGCTGTCATTCTCACTCAGCACAATAACAACCAGTGGATCAAGTTCCAATGATAAGATCGCTGGCTAGGGAAGCAGTACTAACCATCATTAACAGCATACTAGCATGTCGGAACCAGCTCCGTCGCTCAACGACATGACCAGACTCACCGAGGCTTCAACCACATCACATCGCGCCACATTAAATTCCATACCGACCATCACAGCACAAACCGCGCTCCACCACCTCCTCAGCCCGCCCTTCCACGACCCACGTTATCATCAAAACTGCATTCTGTGATGGAGGGGAAATTGGAAATGTACGTTCGTCGTTCCGGTGGATGGTCAGATGCAGGGTCCGATTTTGCTGAATTATGTATGTACCTTACTTAGGGTAATCAGAGGCGTTCTAGACACTGATGAATCTATTGGGTGTGGGTGGAGTTGGGTGTGTCTCTTTGCCTCGTGTGATACAGGACTTCATTGCGTTGTGCTAAGGTGTGCCACGCAACGCTTATGTGGGCAAGTAAGAACAGTATAGTACAACATTTGGAATACTGTCCGTCTGCGCTATTGGAGCATGCCCCTCCGAAGCCTGTTCATGCAAGTTCAAGGACGAAATAAAGGGGAACTATGAAAATAATGAGCAACAGGAAAAAGTGGAAAGGGAAGTAGAGATGAAAGAGGAGTGAGAAAAGACGGAAACGCCGCCATGCTATGCTATATATGCTATGCTATGCTTTAGCTCAGAAACACCTACCAATGCTCGCTAGCTCGCTGATGTCTAAAACTTTTATAACAAAGGAGATAGAATTGAGCACGCCGCTCCCTTCCCTGACAGTGCCCCTATTCCATTCCCCCACCGCCTTACCGGCTAGCTCACTATTCAAAAGGGAAGCCACCTCTTCCACGTCCGCCCATACCTGGATGACCAGACGAGAACGAGAACCCACCAGGGAACCCACCTCCGCCCATCCCTCCACCTCGTCCACCCATCCCGTTCATCATGTTGAATAACATCTCAGGATCTATCTGAGGTCCACCCATGCCACCACCAAACCCACCTCCGAAAGGCGAGCCACCACCCATTCCAGGTTCCATAAGATCAGCTCCGCTGTCAAAAGCATCTCTCTTCTGAGGATCGGAGAGGATTTCCTTTGCTGCGAGAACTTCCTTGAATTGAGCTTCCTTCTCTTTATCACCACCTGTTTTGTCGGGGTGAAGAAGAGCAGCCTTTTTCTTGTATGCTCGTTCGATGTCTTTTATTCCTGCATCTTTGTCGACACCTAGAATTTTGTACCAGTCCTTTCGGGATGCGAGCTTGAGTTCTCGTTCGGCACTTCGGATCTCTTGAGCTATTTGTGGGTCTTCTGGGAATTCTTCTTGAACGGATTTGAGATCATCGATTGCTTGCTTCCAATCACCGGCCTTTCCTACGATCTTTGCTCGAGTCTTTTTTGCTTTCACGTAACTTGGATCAAGCTTTAGCGCTTGAGTGCAATCAGCTTTGGCTTGGTCGAAGTCTTCCAATTGCATCCGACAGAGCGCTCGGTTGCCAAGGAGCTTGGCGTTGGTTATACCGTTGGATGGGTCGACGGTGAGAGCTTCAGTGTAAGCCTCAGCAGCTTCTTTCCAATTTTTCCTGCTGTAGAGAGTGTTGGCCTTTGTTCGAGCTGCATCCATTGATTTCACGATCTGTCGAGCGGCTCTAGCTTCCTTATTGTCCGGATCGAATTGTAACGCTTTCTTGAAACAATCTTCTGCTCGCTTGTAGTCTGACACACCATCAGGTCCTTTCTCATCCTTCATGTAGAGTGCTAGCCCGAGAATAACCATGGCGTCGGCATCAGTAGAATTGTCTCGTAGCATGTCTTGAGCAATTGACTGAACTTCGCCAAGGGCATTAGCCGAACCGATTTTCAAGTTTGCTCGAGCTACCAGGAATCGCCATTTTCGAGGCATGGGGATCCCGAGGCCAAGAGTCTGCTTTGCTTGATTAATATTCCATACTGCCATCTTGCCATCTCCATCTTGTGCATTTATCTGCTTTTCTGCTATCTCGATAGACCGCTTCGCCTTCTGAGCGCTTGCGGTATCTGTAGCTGAGGCAAGAGGTATCTGTTTGTAGATGTTGAGAGCATCGTCTGGTCGACCTAGAAATGTGTATATTCTTGCTAATCGGTGAAGGATCCTCTCGTTATTAGGCTCTATCCGACTCGCTTGAAGACAATCTGCCAGAGCAGCTTCGTACTGGTAATTAGCCATGTATGCTGCTGCTCGGTTTGAGAGGTATGTTGCGTTGCCTGGAGACATCTCAATTGCTACTGTATGTTAGTGGTGTGCAAGACGACGTATGAGGACAAATCTTACCCTTTGAATACTCTGTAATTGCTCGCTTGTAGTCCTTATTCTTGAAATACTTGTTCCCTGAAGCCTTTGCAGCCTCAGGATCCATCTTGGGTTGTGTGTTCACTCTGTGTGGTGGAGGTGGTGGTGTGGGTGATTTGGTTTGTTCTCGAGAATCACCGTTGGCAGAATTTTGTTCAGGTGAAGGAAACGCGCCAGGCGCATTTGACCCTGGCGTTGGTGGTTGTGAAATTTGACTACCTGCATCGGCCTGCACATCGCTGTCTACATCTACATCCACGTCCACATTCATTTGCGTCGACGCCCTCTTTTCGTCCTTTGCCATTCTGGCACTCAACCGTCTCAACTCTTCAGGTGGTAAGTTCAGTGGATGGTCGTCTTGGTTTTTGTTTTTCTTCCTCTCTGGCTTTTTCTTTTCTGGAGACCTTGACTTCGATTTCCGCATGAAATCACGAAGATTTGGGTTAGCAAAGCGAGTATCCTCCGGCGGAGATTCTGCCTTGTGTGACGCTTGGAGATTTTGGAGATTTTCTTCGGTTAGCTGCGAGCCTCTACTTCCAGAACGCCGGACAACCTCGTCTTCGTTGATCAAGGTGAGTGGGGAGGCATAAGCTGTACAACGTTGTGGTTTTTTTGGTGGTGAAAAGTAATCGTCAGGTTCGGCATACGACGGCCTATCAGGCCTATCGTTCGCACTGAACTTTCTGGAAAATTTGGCGGGTCCCTTGGAAAGGCCGCTGCTCGGTGGAGTTTTGGCTGGCGGAGCCATTCCCAGTGGCTTGATACAGCAGGTGATCGTGAGCTGACAATACCGCTGTCTGACAAGGTGTATTACAGCTCGGGTCGGATCGTTGCAGGCATGCTCCCAGCTGCTTGTACATACGGTATGTGGCCGACCAATCGTGATCACGGATGCGCAGATGATGGTCAATTTCAGTTTTGTGCTTGCCAAGCGGCCATATCGATACGCGGACTTAAGATGATCCTTATACCCGATGGTTCAAGGTGAGTCTGAGCTGCAAATGAGGAAGAGAATTGAAGTAGCATACTCGATAATTTACAAGCGAAGGACGTCGTGTTCAAGCTTAGACATCATCGGTCCTCCAAGCACGATCAGCAAGGAGGCAGGACCAACCAAGTGAGCGGCTAAGATCAATCGGTGAGGCTCACAGCTACCCAAGCTTGAAAGATGCTTGTAATGACCTAAAGACAATACCAGGTCAGAGCCCCTAGAGGACTATAGCGTAACGGTTTTCTTGTCCTCAGTCAGCCGCTCAAGCAAATACGTTTTGCGATTTACAAGAGTCGAGCAAACACTGACATACCTGGCGGCACGACCAGGAAATACACTTTCAGGAGAGGATCTTGAACAACAACTTGCGTGAACGACGAAAGAAGATAGCAATTGTGGGACAATTGTCGCGGTCCGCGACATGATGTGAATGGACATCAAAGAGAATGTCCTACCGAAATAATTCTTCTCCTCTTCAAGATGTAGCTAACTCATCAGCCGGCGTTTCTTTTCCAAATGTACAATTACCAGCAAGCACAGATCCTCCATCGGCATCAAATCCTGCGAAACAGCAGACATGGCTCGTCTTCGGTGCCTCTGGTCATATGGGTCTCTCACTTGTCAAGTCAGCAATGAGCCATGGCGACAGAGTTTGTGCAGTAGGTCGCCAGCTTGAGGACACGCTCTCTTCCATGCGAAGCGGATATCCAGACAATCCGAACTATTTGGGCTTGCTTTGCGATGTTCGAATTCAGCGATCAGTCCAGCACGTCTTCGAGCAAGCCTTACAGTATTTCATGGATATAGACATTATTGCGGTATGCAGTGGCTATGGGGTGATCGGTTCATGTGAGGACCAGGACGAATACGAGATCCGAAATCAGTTCGAGACGAACTTCATGGGAACGCTAAACATCATCCAGGCTGCTCTGCCTTACTTCCGCGAGCGTGAGGCTGGACGATATCTCATATTTAGCAGTACAAGTGGTGCACTTGGGGTACCAGGACTCGGACCGTACTGTGCGACAAAATATGCTGTAGAAGGACTTGTCGAATCGATGCTATACGAGGTTGACAGTTTCAACATCAAGCTAACTCTGGTGATCGCCGGACACATGCGTCGCGATGATCAGCCGAACATCACGTCTCCTGGATGGTATAGCCAGAATCCGACGAATGGCGCACATATGGCATCGGGCAAGAAATTTCAACATTTCCGGATATTGAAGCCATCTGTTCACTATGCCAGTCAGGATGCACCAGCGAGCCATGCACAGCGCATGCTGCAATGGATTGGAGACAATCAACCCACTTCTGCTGTGAAAGCTGCCGAATTGGTGTGGCAGCTCGGACATTGCACCTTTCCTCCATTGCGACTGTTGCTTGGCACATTTGCTGTTGACAGTATTAGAGACAGGTTGAAGAGTATCATTGAGGAGATCGAGGATTGGAAGGAACTACACTTTCCTCCAGTGGAGGGCATGGAGGTTGAGGGCGCTGAGGACGAATCCGAGCAGCAAAAGGAAGGTGCAGATGAGGAACAGATTGATGAGCGGCCTAGTCCCGCGCTGTCGGATGTGACCGAGCAGGCTTCAGGTGATGATGATGATACAAAAGAACAAACAGAAGAAAAAGAGCTGACATGATGTACCAAATTTGCGAATGTGAAAAAGGATTAAATTCTACATGTTGTTCTATGCCCAGAGCTGGCAGGTCGTCAGTGGGCCAATGCAGGTTTCGATCAACCGTGCTAGCTCTTTCCAATAGCACCAGCAGATAAATGGGTAGCAACACAGGGGGAGCGACTTCGCTCAATACCGAATCACTGTGCTTTCAACCAAGTATGAAATTCCACTCCACGCTCGAATGTCCTCGCCACATATGCGAATCGAAGCTCCATTTTGTACAACACCGGACGTGGTGGTGCTTATAAAATAATTCTCTGATGATCGTTGTTGCCAAATGGCTTTCCACAATTGGGACATTTTCTTGATCGTAGTTGCACCACTTTATCAACACAAGCATGGCAAAAAGTATGACCACATGTTTTGATTACAGTATCTTTCAACTCCTTCCGACATACTGTGCAATATGCGAATTGTCGCAGTAGTTCGTGTTCTTCTGTCTGGGCAGTCTTGTTCTTCCACGACTCGAGGCTTCTCCGCATATTCGCATTGCTTGCCTTCAGACCTTCGGCTTCAACCTCCGCTGATCTGCAAGCGGTTGAGGTGCTGTTGAGTTTGGCATCCTTGGCAGTCAATGCTGACTTCAGCTCCGTAATCTGTGCATTCAAGCGCGATATATCCGAAGCTTGGCTGGCGGTCTGTTTGGAGACGGACTGATACTCTGTCGTCTTGGTGGTCAATGCAGCTTTGAGCTCCGTAAGCTGCTTCTCGAGACTTGTGAGGAGGGATCTAGACGCAGCTTCCGCGTCTTTGAGTTGTGATACGATTTCAGAAGACTTTGTCGTTTGTAGTTTAAGAGTCCGGACCTCCACATCTCGAGTTTCCTTGAGTTTCATGGTTGCGAAATATTTCTGATCTGCCTTGGCCTTCTCGGCCGAGAGCTTCGTCGTCTTTTCTTCGAGCGCTGTATACTCGGCCACCTTTTGGCTAGCCAATTTCTGAGTCTTCTGGTAGGCACTTGACATCGACGTAAGCTCCCCGTTGAGTAGAGAGTACTTTTTCTCTAATTCCTGATATTTGGAACGCAGCTCTTCAGGACTAAGAGAATCGAGCTCCGAGGAAACAGCCATCAAATTTCCTGCCTGGGTGGACAAGCGTTCATTTTCGGATTCGAGAGCTTTAATACGTTCTTCGTGCGCGGACGACAGTTCTTTCAATTTCTTGAGAGAATCTGCCCGCTCATCTAAAGATGCTTGCTTAATCGATTTGTCGGCCAATAACTCATCTCGGCTGTTTCTGATTCGAGCCAGATTCAATTCCGATTGAGCCAGGTGAGTCTCCTTCTCGGCAATAGCAGCCTTGCTTTCTGATTCGAGTTGGGATTGATGCGCTGTTCTTTCAGTCTGAATTTTGCTGTTTTCTTCTCGCAATTGAGTACTTATGGCTTCTAGGTCATTTAACTTCTTCACCGCATCATCGTGTTGGCTTTTGAGCTGCTTGTAGAGTTCGGTTTTTGCATAATCCTCATCTGTAAAGATCGAGGACTTAGTTGTGAGTTCGGTTACCCTCGTGGTTAATCGAGCATTTTCCTCCTCCAGTTTTGCAATTTGATCCTGCTGCTTCTCGTTGATGGCAGTGGTTTTCTTTACATCGGCTTCAAGTTCTTCCAACTCCTCCGTATGGTCGGAAACACCGTTGACGGCACTTTCTTCACGCTTTAGAGCATTTGAATCGCCTTTTGCGGAGTTAGCGCCTCCCATCAACAACCCTTTGTCCAATTTCGCAGCCGTTACACTTTTAGCACGATCCAGCTTCTTTTCTGCAACCATGTATCGCAGTGAAGCATTTTGAAGACGCTCATCCAGATCTCGGGTTTCTGCTCGTAAGCGCTCCAATTCGGCTAGATGCTCCTTTTCAGCGGCGAGTAACTTCGACACTTTTGCATGCAGATCTGATACCTCTGGCGAATAATGCTTTACCTTGCTAGAGAGCCGCGATATCAGCGCCTGGATATTCGAGGCATGACTTTGTAGATGTTGCTCAAAATCCTTTTGATCAGCAAACTGCAGCGCCGAAGGTATCGAGTCAAGCTCCATTTCGTCGCTATCCTCCGGCAGTAAAAGCTTCACTTCATCAATCAGCTGTTTGAGCCACGCATCAATAGTTCTAATATGATCATCGTGGTCGCGTGACTGTTTGCGCAGTTCTGATATTGAACTTTCAAGATCTTTACGTTCTCGCTTGTACTCGTTTAGTTGTCGCAGAAGGGCATCTTTCTGAAATTTCTATGGCAAAACATTGAATTAGCCCTTGTCTCGATCGAAGGAGGATTTGTGGTATTACCTCGAGGTCTTGATTCCATGGCATGGAGTCGTCGGTGTGACTTCTGCCTGCGCCATTGGTGGACGTAGCTTGCTTTTTAGAAGGATGATGAGATTCACTATTCTCCAGGGGACGTTTGCGATCTTCCATCTTCACAAGGTTGGAATCGGAATGAGAAAGAGAAGGGGTTACGCTGACAGCCGGCATGTGAAAAAGTAAGCGAAGGCTGGATATCTTGTCGACGACTGGGTGACATGAGTCGTGGGATTTTTATGTAGGCTATCGCATCGATGTTGCAGGTCTTGATGGCGATTGTTGCGGCTGTTGAAGGTTCTAGAGTGAAGAACAACGAAGACCTCTTTTGTCAAGTCCAAAATCGGGACAATTTCGGCGCGAATCCGTTTGTGGCTAGTGCATACCGAGTCCGCAGTCTGGAGAGAGCATGGTGACTTGGGCAAGAGCGGATTTCGACGTTGCTCGAGAGTCACTTCCCATTGATCACATACCCAGACTACAACTACATGTCTGCGCTAACGAGACGGCGTTGGTCGTTTTTCAAGTTTGAACCCAAATATGCTTCTGCGCCATAGGCTTATCCAATACCACATGCTACTTAAGTAGTCAAAGATGTCTTCGTTTTCTAGTCTTGTCCGCAAGCCCGGTAAGGTTGTTGCTCCCAAAGCTGCGCCCCGTCGAAACGTCCCTCGAAGAGTGGCAGTGGCTGCTTCAGATGAAGAGAGTACGGTGGCTGCACCTGCAAGCGAGACCTCGCCCAGAGTTACGAACCAAGAAGGGTCACGGTCTAATTCCCAGGTGATCGATCAGACCGAGACTGTGAACGAAAGCCCGGTAATTCCCAATGGCTCACCAGATACTGCTAGAGAAGAGGCTGAGCCTCTTGCTGCCACAGTTGCGGCAGAGCAGACTGGTACTGTAAGTAATGAACATGCTCACGCCCAGCAATTCGCACGTCCGTCGAACCGACCAGTCTCACCTATACGAATTACGTCTGGAGAAAGAAACACAAGCGTACCCAGTTCTGTCCCAGAAAATGCTACGGAGTCTCAGCAACCACGTACCTCGTCTGAGCAACCAGCCTCAGTAGTAAGTAGAGGGTCAGAACAGGAGATTGAACGAAACGAACATGATATACAGAGCACCACCTCGATCCCCCAACAACCCATAGCACAACTGAAAAACCCAACTGCAGAACAAGCCCAGAGACCTTCACAAACAGACGCAATCGCTCAAGTCGGAGCTGGAGGTGACGATAGAACACGAGAAGAGTCTGAAAACAGAAATGTTGAACAGAGGCTACAACAAGTGCGTCCTAGAAGCAAGAGAAAAGCGTCCCCAAGGGCCAGCGCAAGTGTGATTCTTGCTCAACCCACACCCCAACCTACGCCGTTTCCACCAGCAGCAACACTGCTGACAGGAACACCTGTACCACCTCCTACAGCTGCAACTGGCACACCGTCTCGAGAACGTGCGTCCTCCGTTAGATCTCAGGCTTCAGAACATGCAGAAGCCTTTCAAAGAATTGCCACTAACTTACATAACGGGTTCGAGTCTCTCCGGGCCTCTCAAACACCGAGCCGTGCACCATCTGTTACTTCAAACGCAGAACTCACAACTCAAGAAGCAGAAGGGCCTCTAGCTGGAGCCACGGCCACAACGACGCGTGCTCGAAAGCGTCGCAAGCGCAACAACAACGCGTCGCAAACCATCGAAGAACAAGCTGATGAGGTCATAGCAAATGCCACGGCCATGGAGGATCTCGCGCCTCGCCGTCGCCGTGGTACTCCTGAAAGTGCCGAAGAGCACGAGATTGAAGCAGAAACCACGAAATTGGGCGAACTATGTGACGATTATAAGTGGGGTAAGAAGTCCACTACAGAGAAAGAGATGGCAGCGAATTGGCCCGAGATCCTCCGTCGTCGAAAACAAGAAAACGAAGAACGATTAGAAAAGGCAGTGGAAGGTCGCAGTCGGAAGCGAAAGGAGCTTCCGAATCAAGACACTACCACTGTTGTGCCTCAGCAGGTCATCATCGATGGACAGATACAAGTTTCCAATCGCTCCGTAGATAACAGAGAGCAATTAGTTAATGAAGCAAACCAAGAAGACGTTGAGGTGCTTGAGGTCCGAGACATTTTCACACGGGTGACCCAGAACTCTATTGCGCCGAAAAAGAAGCTTCCACCTGGCCAAGTGTGGGACGACGTGAATACAGAATTATTCTACCAGGGATTGAGGATGTTTGGAACAGATTTTAAGATGATTTCGAATATGATACCTGGAAAGGATCGAAGACAGGTTAAGCTGAAGTACAACGCTGAGGAACGAAGTAATTGGAATCGAGTAAAGCGCGCATTGAATGGCAAGGAAGACGTTACACTTGATCAGTACTCGTCTATGACAGGTCTTGAGTTTCCAAATGTGGAGGATGTCTACAAGCAGATGGAAGAGGAAGAAAAGCGCATTCGAGCCGAGGATGAGGAGAGGCGAAGAAACGAGGGTATCATCTCCCAACAAACCAACGATGAGACAGCGAATCCAGACGGAGAGGCCGACACCGTGATTCCTAGTATCGAGGGGCAAGACGGCGAACAGGTCGCTCAGCAAAATGGCGTGCTAGCTGGAGGTGACCGCGCAAGCACTGTGGCCACGACTGGTGGAAGACAAACTGTACAGCCGCCAGGCAAGAAGAAGCAGACGCGCAAGACTAATCCGAACAGTAAGCGTGGTCGTCAAGCTGCAAACAAACGAGGAGGTTTCGAGGGTTATGAAGAGAGGTTGGGAGGGGCTGATGAAGTTGCAATACCGACTTCTTAGAGGAAGCACCATTCGCTAGGGCTACTGTACATCGTAACGCTGAATTCACAGCATTTCTGGCATGGATGATGTGAACGAATAAATGAATGGCTGCATGACGGGTCAAGGGGGGCTATTTGATTGAGATTTGTACAAGGATATGCATATGATACCCAATGACATTTACCGCTCACTCTGAGCACTATTCTACATGTACATCATATCTTCAAGTCCTACTCTTCGTAGGACTGCGAACTGGGCAATGTCCAAATGCTACGATGACGACAATGTCATCAGCTTTGTACAAGAAATGCACGCTCCATCATTTGTAATACCTGGATGACAGGTGTCCCAAACGCATATCGTCCTGCTCGAGGGTCGAAGTCGGTTGCCAGACTCACCGGAACTGCCTGAATGGTACTTGGTAAAAAGTTCTGGTGGATAACCACCAATAGTGCTTAACCACGGGAAGCACCTCAGTATATATAAGTTCACTTCCCATCACTCTCATCATCATTTTCCTCCTTCTCCGGATCCGGCTTGACTCGAAACTCCAGCTTCGCAGTCTCCCTCCCCTTATTATCTCTGAAAACAGCTTCGTACGCGCCGCGCATATCCCCGGACTGCTCGACCCACAAGTCCTTCAGCGTGATTTCTTTCGTGCGCTCAAGACTCTCAATAGCGCTGATGCGGTCTAGCGTATCTTGCAGATATTTATCGAATCCAGGCTCAGCGCAGATCTGTTTGAAAGCGTTCATCATGGGGACGCTGTCGGCGCGGACGTTGGCGTTGCTGTCGATAGTGAAGATGTTGTCGTGGTCGTAGAGCTCGATGAAGTCGGCGCGGGTCATGATTTGGCGGGCTTTGTAGAGCGGGTATGAAGGTAATATGTGGCCGACGTCGTGGTCGTAGTTGGCAGTGGTGTCCATTTCTTTACTGGCGTCCACGAGGGCTTTGGCTAGGACCATGGCTGCGCTGGCGAATTTTTGCTGGTCCATTACGTCGTCGTCCATGGCTTGGCCGAGGATGCCGCAGCGGTTGAGGAACCATGTTTTTTCGTTGTCGGCGATGCGCTGGCACATGTCTAGCATGTTTTTGTGTTTTGCTACGCGGGTGAGGTAGTTGACGCGGCCGCCGACCATGTCGTAGACTTGGGATAGTTCGGACTGGTTGAGCGGTTCTTGCGGGAAGTAGGATTTGCGGTAGTTGGCGAGGGCGGCGAGGGCTTTTGGTTTGGGGAGGTCGCGGACTGTGATTACTTCCATGCGTGTTGCGTAGCGTTTTAGACGCTCGTAGACCCAGTAGTCGTCGCTGTTGAGGACGAATGTGACTAGGTTGCTTGCGGCCCATTGCTCGGCGCGCTGTTGGATCAGTTCGATTAGGTCGCGGCCGTCGGTGTCGTCGCGGATTAGGTGTGTGGAGTTGATGATTATTACCATTGGGCCTTTGCCGTGACTGCGTCTGCGGAGGGCGATTTTCTCGAGCTTGTTGAAGGCTCGTTCGATATCGAGGAGGGCTGTTGTGTCGCGGGGCCCACGAACGGAGAATAGGCTGCCGATGTAGTCTTCGTGATACTCGTAGTTAAGAGCTTTGCCGAGTCGGATACGGAAGATTTCAAGGTCAGCGTGTGCTTCAAGCATGGATACACCATCGCCGTCAACCTTGCGCATGGATTCGATGATCATGCTGGATTTGCCGGTGCCTTTCTCGCCGATGAGGAGATAGTATCGGCCTTTCTTGTTGCCGGCCATGATCTCATCGATGGTGTGTTGTTCAGGCTGCTCGACCCAAGACGTATTTTCGTTGGAGGTAGTCACATCGCCATCTGTCACCATGTGATCGGATTTCGAGGAAGGGGTGGGGGCTGCCAGGTCGAGGACAGGGTCGCCAGGCTGGAAGGCTTTGTCCATTTTGCGAAGGACCAGGGCTTTATAGTAAAGGTGATAGCTATAGCCGGCGGCGCCAAGTACAGCGAGGGAGGCAAAGGTTGTAAGGGCTGATTCAACCATTTTGTAAATGGTGGGACGCCATGAGTGTTGTTGCTTGGAGTCTCGGTTTGATGGTTCATCATCCTCAGCTTGGTCGGGTCCGAAGTCGGGTCTGCCGTTCGAAGGGTTGACAGCATAACATCTCGTGTTAACGAGAACTGGTCTAGGTTGCCATTTCAGATGGCGACAATGAACAGGCCTCCTGGCCAGCAGGCAAAGTGGTTTCATGCCGGTTATGGTTGAATTTGTTCACACTGTATTACTTTTGCTCAACATCTTAGAGGTTTTGAAGCTTGAGCATAGTACTAAAGGGCTAGTCATCAGTCAAGCAAATGCTCTTATCGCGGTTTAAGCCGAATTTTCAGTCCTCCTGGAGCTAAAGATATCGAACACAAGGAAAAAGATCTATTTGCGGAAGAGAAAATGACCGTCAGGAGGGTCAACTATCAGCAGAGAAGCTGGTGCTGAGTCTTCAAGTGAATACGAATACTTTTACATCGACATATGGAAGAGAATGAATGGGAAGGTTGTGAAGAGAAGGTACTATGATGTCTGGAACACAGAGTACTCCTCCAGCTTGGAACAATCTCATACTTGGTAGGGAGTGGTGCCCATGAACTTTAATCCTGAGGCTCCAACGCCACGAAAACCCGGGTGTAGACACTCGTAGCCTCGTCGCGTATTGGTTCTTGGCAGTCGCGTTCAGAGTGATTGCGTATTTTGTAGATGAAGGGCACAGTATTGCCGTGCGAGTTGACACAAAACCAGGTATCTATTGCCAGCGACACTATGAAGGTCCCACTGTAGAAACCACGACAATGCCACCACTCATGGTGCAGATATGAACTGTTCAAAGCTGGAAAGACGTGAATATGGAAGTCTTGGCTGTTACTGGATAAGCAGGCATTTCTGAGCCATAGGGCTTGTGGACCACCAAATCAAAGGTTGGCAAGGAACATACTCACCTCGAACTGCAGAGCTTCTGACCTTGTCCAAAGCGTGAAGGCCACAGTTGTTCTTGTTCAACCGGCTAGGACCTCATCCTTACCATACTACAGTAGTACGTTGATTGAAAAATGAGACCACAACACAACACGCTTGCTAGGACAGTACTTGTGCTTTCGAATAGTTCTTGGTTCATTTTTGTTCCTGACTGTACCTCCTGAAAATGAACCAACAGCCAGTCAGCCGACGAACAATACACAAAGCTATTATAAAGAGCAGCAATGGCAGGAGTTTGTGCTACCAGAGACTCCGGTATGACCCGAGACTGGCTGCAACGCACCCAAGGCAGGCAAGACGTAGTGGAAGCCTCGGGTTAAATGTCCCTGGCCATTGATTGGCCGTCTCTGGCTTCGCTGAGCTCCAAAACATTTTGTACTGCAGTTTGAGCCTCTGCATGTGTATAGCAGAGTATTGCTTCCATTCTACAAAAAGACTCATCGCTCGTTCGTTCATCATCCGACCTCATTGCGAACTCTCTGTACAGTACATCCTCTTTCATCTCTCTTGTATTCTATTCCGTCTTGTCGTTCATTTGGACAGTCAGTAGACCGAACATTCTTCACTTCACGTGTACAATAGCTTTGTTGCATCACATCTCCAACTTCCATACTAATGGCTGCTGTCAACGGTGATGCGAACATTCCAGATGGTAATCCAGAACCTCATCAAATGCTGGTTGGTTTGGGGTATTCGCTGACTCGGGTTTGCAGGTGTAAATGATGATAACCAGACCTTAACTAATGGAGCACACGACCATGACCACGATCACACCCATGATGAGCACGAGCACGAGCACAACCACGATGATCCCGCGGCTGCTGCTCCGTTCCAAGTCACAGTCAAACTACCGCACAAACCTCATAAAATGATAGTGACTGTGTCAACTCAAGAGCAAGTGCAAGATTTGAGACAGTCCATCATTGAAACTCCAGACACCTTTCAGTACACCTGCTTCCATCTCGAGCACAATGGCGATCGGATCAATGACTTCATCGAGCTGTCCGAGGTCAAAGACCTTCAGCAAGACTCTGAGATCCTCCTGATCGAAGACCCATACACGGAGAAGGAGGCTAGAATGCATCTGGTGAGGATGAGGGAGCTGATTGGTGCTGCTGGGGATCGCTCCGATTTCCTCCATGGCATCAGTGCTGGCGCATCATTGCATGATGATCTATTCGGAGCTGCGCCCGCACCGGAGTCGGCGAAAGAGAAATTGGCTGATACACAGGACACTTTGGCAGGCTACGACATGGAAAGCAAACCAGACATTCACACTATCCTTCCCACCGACCAGAATACTCTTCCCAAGACTGTCAAGGCTCTCTCAGTCTCACAATGGAATCCTCCACCACATCACCTGCGCCAGCGTGGTCACCTATTGTAC
>Ga0181469_100422_pt1 | contig 15907 bp, 17 predicted proteins | sample InSIn2SAF170_2_FD_119081 | JGI IMG/M metagenome (GOLD analysis project Ga0181469, IMG submission 119081) | Clean room microbial communities from NASA Spacecraft Assembly Facility at Jet Propulsion Laboratory, Pasadena, California, USA -... ... | reverse complement strand
TGTTATGCTACAAAAGAAGCAGCAGATCCCGAGAAAAACCCACCAACCTTAAAATGCCAAACTCAAGAGTCAAGCAAGGAAGAAGAACAACAATGCATATACAAAAAGAGGTCTCTCGTGTCTTGATCAAGGTCCTCTACTCTTAGATCGCGGGCCAACAGATGCGCTCAACCCGGCCCCGGCAGGAGCTGACGCATCCCTCCCTAATCTTCTCGGCGTAGCCATGCCAGCGGCACCATTACTCCTCGCCCTGCCCCTTCTTTCTCTGATCGCCGCGAGAGCAGCTTCCCTATCAATAGGCGTGTTCAGAAACTCGGGGATATTAGGATGTAAAGCTGGTGTTGAGCAGGAGATTGTCATTGGGGTTTTTAGATGGTGAGGGGGTGCGCTGACGGTGCGAGTAGAGGGCAGAGGTGTGCGTGGAGGTGCGAGCAGGGGTTGCGAGTTTTCTTTGTCGCTGGTCGAGTGGTATTCTGCGTCGTCGTCGTTGAAGTTTATGGGGACGCGGAGGGTTTGTTTTGTAGTAGTTGTTGGGAGGGGGGTTGCAGAGGTCGTGTTTTGGGGAGAGTCGTGGGCGATGGGAGTGTTTGTATGGCTGCGGACTGGTGTGTGTGTTCTGGAGACTTGGATGTGCTCGGGCTCGGGAGTGTCCTCGACGGCGTAGTCGTTGTGTGTAGGCTCGGGGTCTGCCTCGGCCATGGGCTCGTCTTCTTGCTTCTTGGGTGTGTCGATCTCGATATCGAAGTCGTCGAGCAGGTCCTGAGGGGACTGGAGTTGAGGTGCGGGCTGTCGGCTTGCGAGCAGCTCGAGGTGCTTGTCCTTTTGAACTTGAAGGGCGACAATGTGGTCAATCTCCAAGAAAGCAATCAGGTCATTCGAGTCGGCGCGCAGCTTCTTCTCCCAGTCGGCTTCCTCTTGTAGTTGCTGTTGCTGTCTCCAATGCAGCTTCTCACGCTCCATGTATTCCTTTTGCATCTTGCGCAGTTGGTCTTCGTGCTTTAGTTTCTGCTGCTTGAAGCGCTCCTTGGCCTTTTCGTACTTTTTCTGTCATGTTTGGTCAGGCACGCATGGGGCAGAAGAGAGGGCGATTGCACATACCTCATACTCGTCCAGTCGTTGGCGCAAGTCGGTCTTTTCGCGCAGCCGTGCTTCGGCCATGTCTCTCTGGTCCCGGAGGTCGTCGCGCAAGGTGGTTGCTTCGGTCTCTGCCTCCTCACGCGCCATCTCGGCCCTTCTCAGAGCAGCTTCCAGTCGTCGTACTGTGCGCCTTGCGCTATCTTCGTCCTTGTCCTTGACTTCGAGGGTGGTGAAGCGGTCGACCAGGGCATTAACCGACATGTCGGGGGCGCTGTGTGATGAGCCCATGAGGAATTTGAAGGGTGATGTGACGGCGACGTGCATTGTGCCGCCTGATCGTGAAGGCGACGCCATGATGCGGGGTGTGAATATTGATGCTGGTAGCTAGGTTGGTAGAATGTAGTGTGATGTGTACTGTTGCTGTATAGCTCTCGAGTGTGACGAGTGGGAGAAATCTTGACCAATAAACAATCGAAAGCCTCCCGCCGTTGCACAGCAACAAGACCGCACAGACCATCTCCGAACTTTGTCACCTTCCCATCGTTCTCCAATCCAGTCCAATCCAGACTCTGAATATCACAACGTCTTTCCTGCTGGTTTCCTGCCGTAGACAATGTACCTGTTCTTGATATGAGTCGTGCTCGCACATAACCTGCCCGCTCGACTTACGCCTGGTCCTGAAGCTGCCAACTCGCATCCTTCATCTCTTGCCGTAACCCAGCAAGAAACACTTCCACCTCTGCCACTGACCATCCAGCTCGAGTCAGGGATGCCATCGTGATGCCTTGTAATCCCATCTTGAGTTGCTCTACATCTTGGTCAGCACCTCGAACCCATCGTCGACGAGATACTCACCGACATGCCAAAACCCAATCGCTTTGTGTCGCTTTTCTGACGGCCATGTCCCCCATGGTACTAGCCTCACATTCTCTACCACGTCTTCGAATCCTGCATCCAGGAGCATCTGCTTGAATTTTGATGCCACACGCATATCGAATCCCATTTTGCTTAGAATCTTACCTTGAATGTCCAACCACTCGTCGATGAGTCGTGGGCTCGGTTTGCCCTCGAACGCTGGCATAGGATGTAGGTCAAGTTCTGCTAATTCAATGTAGCCACCAGGTTTGAGCGCTCGATAGGCTTGTTCAATCATCGACGGCCAGTCCAGCACTGACATGAACATGAATCGGCAATGCACCAGATCGAATGAGCATGACCGCCAGAGCCATTCCTGCTCGAGGTCGTCGACTTCGAATATCAAGTTTGGCGGCACCCAGCTCGGTTGCACTGGCGAGATGTCGAATCCGATTACTTCCGAATTTGAATATCTGTCTGCTGCCTGCATGGCCCATATACCTGATCCTGTACCAACATCGAGTATCTTTTGCGGATGGCTGTCTCTAAAAGGAGCGAGGTGCAGCTCCCCCTCAAGAACCAACGTCCACATGTGGTGTTTCATATCTTCACGATCGAGTTCCGTATCGTCATTCGGGAGGAGATAACGACCACCTCCCATTGCATGATAGCGTCGTCCATTCTCCCAGTAGTAGTCTTCGACATCGCTGCGCATTGTACTGCAATAGCTTGCTGATACTGAGCTGCCATAATTGCTGCTAGAATTCTATCATCAAATTCAGCAGGACTATAATGATACGATGCTCTGAAGATATACTCACGTCATCTCCATCTATGCCATGGCCATGTTCTTCTGCATCACTAAAGCTAGCATCATGATCGTTCAATCCATCCGTATTGCGGTTGCTTAGGTCCGTCGAAGGTTCATTTTCGTATGCAACTGTATCGACCATGTCTTCTGCTTTCTTGCCGCTCAAACCCTCCTTGATTATGCAGCTTCTCTTTCTAGATCTGCCACTACTGCGAATCCTCTAAAGACTTCTCTGCTCGAGTCGTATGTTTCGTCGGCTAGCCCTGAACGAGGACAGTGCTGTCATGCAGTGATCGTCCGGATTGTGGATGCCGCGGCACATTCGGGATGCGTCGCGTTTGGCTGAAAGAGTGTCGCGTTTCGTTTTACCGCGCCGAGATGTCGAAACACTCTTGTTTTCTTCTCTTCCAAAGTCGAAAATGGTTAGGCAGGTAAAGTCCATAGATCTGCCGGACTTGCAATCCCCTTTATATCCTCCATTTTCTTTGGGGGCGGACTATTGGAACACGGCACACAGACAGGCGAGTATAGGCAAATGTGACATGTCCAAGGAGTTGGCGGGTACCTCGAAGCGCGCTCAGTCAACCGATTAATATCAAGGAAGAGGGGTGACGCAGGGCGCCGACTAAGCATCCAGTATGCATGAAAAGTATCAACATGATTAGCATGAACTGATGGGATGGTCGGCTTCTCGCTTGTCTATCATGTGCCATTGCATCGTGCCTTCGGCTCCATGTTCAACTATTATTTATGCCACCAATCCTCCATCATGTTACGAACAGACTAGGATTTGTAACCATTCTCCAAAAGGCAAGTGCGAATTATGGAGCTCTCCACTTCTCTATTGGCTGTTTCTTTGACAAAGAAATCCACAAAATATTCAGACCGCCAGTCGTCTATTAGCAACCATCTTCTTTGCCTTCTTCTTGTCTTTCTTTCCTGACTTGCCCCGGCTTCTCTGGAACTGTAACTACTCTGTCTCTCTGTCTCATCACGCGAACAGCGCCCATCTTAAGAAAAGCGGATACCAACGTCATGGCACCCAATGCAGAGGTCAAGGATGTCGCACCCGTACTCGTAATCGGAGCTGGTATCACATCCCGATCTCGAAACATGGAGCATCCTTGGAAGTTTGCTGACCGATACATCACGGGCAGGTGTGACTGGCCTTGCGGTCGCACATGGACTCCAAAAAGTAGGTCTGATTCGCTCGTTGTCGCTCTGAAAGGATGCCATCCTTCTTGGCTTTTCTGTCTTCGCTTAGGTGTCTTCCGGGTGATCATCTTTCAGCCAAAGTTCAGTTACACAATGCCTCATCAAACAACTTACCCCGAGCTATAGGCAGGTATCCCGTACGCAATTTTCGACCATGAGCCTAATGCCTCCGCTCGCCCTCGAGAATGGACGATGGGTCTACATTGGGCATTGCCCCTCCTCGAATCACTACTTCCTCCCAATTTGGCCCCAAGAATCTGCGAAGCATATGTCGACTCATCCTTGGACTGGTCTCAGCCACCGCTTGATCGTATGCGCATGTACAATGGGCTGACCGGGGAGATTATGAAGGACATCCCGATTAAGGGACAGATCGTTCGTGTATCGAGGAGAAAGTTGCGGATGTTCTTGACAGAGGGTGTTGATGTGAAGGTAACTTTTGCTCCAGCTTCTCTACGTTGAGTGACCGTCGAAAAGATATGCTGATATGATTCAGTACGACCACTCGCTCACAGACATCCACTATAACCCCGACAATACCGTCACCGCTGAGTTTGCCAACGGAGCCACAGAGATAGGATCGATGATTGTTGGAGCAGATGGTCCTCGCTCTGCGGTTCGTTGTCTGCTTCTTAGTGAGGAAGCGGCTGCTGTGAAGCCTTTGGAGAATGTAATCCATACCAACATCACGTTCTGCCCTCAAGACAAGGAGAAAGCTATGTTCTTGAGATCTGCTCATCCTGGTAAGCTCTGCGGAAAAGCAAAAATGTCATGTTGAGCTTGTTTGCTGACTCTTATAGCTTGGAGCATATGCTTGCATCCAGACTTATTTTGTATGCTTTCTAGTAAGACTTGCTCAAACGCTACTGCTGAGAAGTTGTGTTGATGACTCGGACAGTACAGGATACGCCTTCTCAAGACCCTACTACCTGGTCCTTCCAACTCGTCTCCGGCTGGTTGGGCTCACGCGCATCCTTCCCAACTCCCTCATCCCGCATCACAGAGCTCAAAAGAAGAGGTAGCCTCCTCTGCAAACCCTTCAAATCAGCATATGATTGCCTCGATGCAAATCTAGATTGCCGATATGAAGAATTGAGTTGTTGGGAGACCAAAGAATGGGATTGTCGAGACGGCAGAGTCGTTCTAGCCGGTGATGCCGCACATGCCATGCCACCTCGTGAGTGCTTCTTTGATGTTCCCATCAACAACACTGACCAAGAAACAGATCGGGGGCAAGGACTCAACCATGCAATTCAAGATGCTTACAATCTCGTCAACATCCTCACAAAGCAATATGCTTCCACCTCGACCAGCTCCGATTTATCATCCCAGCTCCAGTCGTATGCCCACGAAGTCAGTATTCGCGGAGCAGAGGAAGTAAGATTGACCAAACAGAACGCGTACATGGTTTTGGACTGGAACTTGTTAGAGCAAAGTCCTGTGTTCAAACATGCTTTGGATAGGAGTCCTGTCGTCAATCATGAAGAAGAGAAGCAGGTCGAGAGCACACAAAAGGAAGTCACAGCTATGGCCGGAGCATAAACAATACATGAATAAAACACCCCCTACTGCTTCACCTTCCCAACCACCTCCACCACTTCCTCTCCCTCAACAACCTCGACCCCCTTCATCTCGAAATCAACATGTCCCACACCATCAAACACGACATCCACCTCCTCCAAAGTCATCCCCTTGGTCTCTGGGAAGTAAACCCACATGACGCCGACCTCTACAAAACACCAAAAAGCCGTGATGAGATAAAACCCCCAACTCGACCATCCCATCGCATAAGGTATTATGTACGTGTTGAAAAAGGCAGCGGTATAGCAGAGTCCGTTGTAGCTTGCCATTCCCGACGCGCGGAGGGAAAAAGACAACACTTCCAAGGGGTAGAGGTAGGCTAGCGGCGTCCAGACTAGCGAGTAAGCGCCGTAAAAGAGGAAAATTAGAACCACTTGGGCGGCCGAGGCGGCGGTGTTTGTGGTGTTGGTATTTGCGGTCGAGAATTGTTTTGTCAATGCGCTGACGACGATCAAGAGGAATGCCATGATGGTTGTGGAGATCACTAAGGGGTTTACAGACGTTACGATTTATGTATTTTGATAAGAGGGGAGGGAGACGATTGACTTACGGAAGGAAGGACGACGACCTATTCTCTCGCAGACGGAGCTGCCAGCTATGGCACAGAAAAGGTTAAAGACGCTCAGGCCTAGGTTTATGGCTAGTTGTGTTTGTACGCCTGTTATGCCGACAGTGGTAAGTACAGTGCCTAGATAATAGGTGATGATGTTGTTTCCCGAGATTTGACAAAAGACTAGAAAGAACACACACCATCAGTACTCGACCAAACCCACATGTCGCGTTTCAGAGAAGCGCAATGACGCGGAAAAGACAACTCACTAGACACAGCAGCCACGATGCCAAACCTCCATCGATTCGGCCTCGTGGCAACCAAAGCTTTGAACCCTGCTTTTTGCACACTCTTCTCATACTCCAACGTCTGCACCATCTCTTGCAATTCGATCCGCAATATCTCCGCCTCGACATTGCCATTAGCGTGGTATTTGACCAACACCCGTTTGGCTTCTTCAAGTCTATCGTTGTAGACTAGCCATCTAGGGCTTTCGGGGATAAAGGGGAGCACGATTAGACAGAGCATAGAAGGTAGGAATTGCAGCAGCGAAGGCGCGCGCCAACTCCACGTCGTGCTTAGGTATTGCGTACCAAACGTCACTGCTGCAGCCATCACGCCGCCGACATACCATGCCGCACCGCAGAGACCGGTGAGCAGGACGCGGTATCTAGGATGTGCTGTTTCAGAGATGTACGCCGGAGCCGCCGTCGAGCCTGTGGTGATGGAGACACCAACCTAGGGTAAATCAAAATCAAAATTCAATCGGGGGTTTGTCCAAAAGTGGTGTTTTTTTTTTTCCAGAGCGGGAAGAAGGAAAAAACACCCACGATAAATCTTCCGATGCAAAACATTGCTTCGTGGACAGCGGCTGATTGAATGGCGGCGCCGAGAAGGGCAATCGCTGCCGTGACGGCCATGCCCCATTTACGGCCCCATTTATCTGCCAGCGTGCCAGCGAAAGGTGTGGCGACTACTGAGCCTAGGAATACGACGGCGACATTGAGTGAGGTCGTTGCGGTCGTCAAGGCAAAATACTCGGTATATGATGGGAGGATTTGGAGGCCATTCTGGTTGGACTGCGTAAGCGTAGATCTAGATTGTGGGCGGGTTGGTGAGGCTTCTTTACCATCATGGCAGAGTCATATCCCTGTGTTGCCGAGTTGAGGACAGAGACATAGCAGAGCATGACGAGGAGGTAGACGCCATTGCGGTCTAGCTTCACGTTTGTGGTTGCAGTTTCCATACCCAGTAGAATGCTCGAAATGATCGAGGTAATAATGAGTCCCTTTTGTTAGTCATTGACAAGACTTTATACATGTTTAGATGCTGACTTCAGATATGGTTAATGATAAGCATGATATCCAACTAGACGAGTGTGACCCTGTTGAGCCGGCGTTGCTCAATTGCACTACTTTTCGGCCGAAGATAGCAAGCCGCATTCAGCTGATAGGCAGAACGTGATTGTGAACTGGATCTTCTGCCTATCTTGAGGTCGGTATAGATACCAGATCAAGCACCAAGTGTGGATCAATCACGAGGTATGCGGCACAAATAAAGTAAGCTTCGCAATCCTTCGGGTCTGCAGATAGGCGGTGTACGGCCCTAAATGCTGAAGATCGGACGCCATCTTTTGTGTTCTAGAGTGGGCTTACTATGTTGTTCTCTTGAGCATCCTAGTATCAAAATTTCCAGTGTCAGAACATGGGATCAAACTTGGTGCAGGACCTGCTTTCCAGATTGACTTGGGAGGAAAAGGTCTCATTGTTGTCAGGAGCAGATGGATGGCATACTCAAGAGATACCACGCTTGGGTATTGGAGCAATAAGAGTAAGTTGTAGTTCGAGGTCCTACTCTACCAGATTTCTGACTCCATGACAGACGACAGATGGACCAGCGGGTGCAAGAGGCAGCATCTCAGTCGATGGACCCAAGGCCGCTCTTTTGCCTGCTCCCGTGTTGCAAGCGGCAACATGGTCTACTTCCGATATGCAAGATCTAGGACGCGTGCTGAGCCGTGAGACACAGTCAAAAGCTGCACAAGTATTGCTCGCACCTACAATATGCTGTCATCGAAACCCGCTTGGTGGCAGAAATTTCGAGTCCTTTTCTGAAGACCCATTCTTGAGCGGAAAACTTGCGGTGGGCTATGTCAGTGGTGTTCAGGAAAGTGGAAAGGTTGTTGCCACAGTTAAGCATTTGTAAGTTGTTCGAAACTGGGTATTGAGAACTCATCATCTGATGATCGCTTAGCGTGGCCAATGAGCAGGAGCATCATCGCTTCAGTGTTGATGCTCGAATTGCTGAAAAGGCCTTGAGGGAGATATACCTCCGCCCTTTTGAGACGGTGATAAAATCACACTCACCTCCAGGCTGTGTTATGACTGCCTACAACCTCGTCAACGGGATTCATATGGATATGCATGAATACCTTATCTCTGGTGTGCTCCGCGAACAGTGGGGCTTCAAAGGTCTGTGTTTGAGTGACTGGGGAGGTACCAATTCGACAATCGAGAGCGTATTGGCTGGCTGCGACCTGGAGATGCCTGGTCCAAGTTTGCGAAGGGGAAAGAAACTCCTCGGTGCGCTTGGAAGCAAGGACTCTGATGCCCTAAAGTCGGCAATCGATACTTCTTGCACCAGACTGCTAAATCTAGCCGATAGACTAGGCAAACTGGGTCTTCCTGAAACCGACGCTCAAACCAGCAGGCACGCACCTGAATCCTCGTCCACTAGTCCAGAGGATGTGGCAACCTTGAGAAGCATTGCTGCAAGTGGCATGGTACTGCTCAAGAACGACAACAACGTACTTCCACTGTATCCTCAAAAGCTCAGTGGCAAAACAATTGCCTTCATCGGACCCAATGCTCTGTTTGGCGCTTCGAGTGGCGGCGGAAGTGCAGCCATGAACCCGGAATATCTCACACATCCCTTCGATTCGTTCAAAACAGCTTTGGCTGCTATGAATATAGATGCCCAGGTGCACGCTGCACAAGGCTGTCGTACTCACAAATGGCTACCTCTTCTATCACCAGCTCAGTGGCAGGCGGATAATACAACTACCTCGATGTTGCGTATCGACTTCTTCGACTCGCATGACTGCACGGGAGATGTTGTTGAGACACAATATCGCAACAGCTCGAGCATCGACCTCTTCGACTCTGGACCAGAAAGCCTCAGAGACGGTGGAGAACCATACTCGTTTCGCATGACCTCAATGCTAACTCCTTTGACGAGCGGTAAGCATGGATTCAGCATCTCTAGTGTAGGAGGAGCTCGTCTATTCGTGGAAGACGATCTTATCTTGGACAACAGTGACTGGAGTGGCATCGGAGAGACGTTCTATTCGTTCGGAAGTCCCGAGTTGCTTTCGAGCGTGCCCATGTTTGCTGGCCATAGCTACAAGATTATACTTGAAGCATGGTCTAAGCCCAGTGAGGCTGTCAAGACTGACTCGGAAGAGGTCGAACCAATGCACGTCTATGGCGCTCAGCCATCGACCAGACTCGGCTTCCTAGAGGAAGACACAGCGACCATCGCGGAAGCCGTCGCACTTGCCGAAGAAAGTGACATCTGTATCGTGGTTCTCGGTCTAAACGAAGAGTGGGAAAGCGAAGGGTATGACCGACGGACAATGGACCTCCCAGGCGCTCAGAACAAGCTCGTCGAAGATCTGCTAGCCTCCATCAGCCATACTGAGCGCGTCATCGTTGTCAATCAGTCAGGCTCGCCAGTAGAGATGCCATGGGCAGATCGCACGCATACGATTCTGCAATCTTGGTATGGAGGACAAGAGGCTGGCAATGCATTGGCAGATGTCTTACTCGGTACCGCAAGACCAAAAGGACGTTTACCCATGACTTGGGCAAAAGCATACTCAGATCTCACGTTCGCTGATGATGAAGAGAGCTGGCCCGGAGCTGGTGACAAGGTCGTCTACAGGGAGGGTACCAGGGTAGGATACCGTTGGCACCTCGATGCTGGCGTCGCGCCGCAATGGTGGTTCGGTTTCGGCTTGGACTATACCACGTTCGACTCAATGATCGTAAGCATCGTTACTGAGCATGATTGCTGGAAAGCCCGCGTCCGTGTACAGAACACAGGCACTATGACTGGTGAAGAGGTCGTCCAGGTGTACGTGTGGCCGTCACAACAGTCGACAGCAAAGCGTCTTGTCGCTTTTGAGCGAACCGAGTCCATTGAACCACACATTAGTATTGTTGTTGATTTGACAATTGAACTACGCGATGTCGCCGAATGGTCGGAACAAAGATGGCGCCTGGAACGCGGCTCGTACACAATTGGTGTCGGGAAACACGCTGGAGATTGGGAGATGGCCATTGAGTCTATACAGGTACAGACGACCCTGTTCTGGGATCCTTGATGATTCTCTCATGGTCAGAGAGAGTGGTACATCTTGCACAAGAAAATCGAACAATAAAGTGTAGCTCAACAGACGCGTCTTAGGAAGGAGCGCTGGAGAAGCCGCGTCTGCAGGGATGGCAACAATTCTCGCTTCCAAATCATTACAAACACACCCATTTCTTGCTTGCTTGTCTTTCCCGAGTTTTCGACTTACTAGAAGCAGGAATGGTGATATCCCATGTCTAAAAGGATCAAGCAAGTAGAATGACCACTAGTGAAGGTTCACTAGAGCAACCTCCGCAGAAGAATGACAGTCCGCTTAGAAGTTAGTTAAGTTTACAGATAAGCGGTTCCTAAATACATGAATTTTTGATACTTTGGACCAGACTGGATCTATCGCCATGCGGTAAACATATGCAAGTAAAGTAGATCTGAGAATACCTCATGGTATGTTTGATATAGAGTATGAAAATGTGGCTGCTACGCAGTGACCGATTTGTTATTGGAAAGTGTTGAGAGAGTTGTCACCCTGTCCAAAAAGACCATGTTCATCCGGCACAAAATTAGCTTGGTCGTGTTTGGTTGCAAGGAGGCTGAGGCTACACACATCAAGGAAACACAGTGGTGCATGCCGGTTGTGTGAGATCAATGTATTAAGAAAAGTATCGTGTCCTTTGCACGACTCCAACAAAGTGTGATATGTAAGTGCCAACAAGCATAGGCAATATCCTTGAGGAATCTTCCTCATGTCTCCATGTGTAGTCACCATTTCTACCTCTGCTGTATCCTTTAATCGCGAGAGTCACATGAAATCAACCTTATCAAGCAGACTCTGACTTGCAACAAAACTGAAGCCACCGAAAGGATTAGATCCAAACTCAAGCTCCTTGGTACCAGACCCGATATCAATCATAGCAGAGTCCTGCATGAGAGTGGACTTTCTGTCGTCAGCCGGAGACATTGGTAGATCAGTAAACTCCTTGGAGAAGTTCTCAGCCAACTCTGGGTCCGTGATCAGAGGACGGATGGGAGGCTCCAGTTCACGCTTTGCAAGCTTCTTCCAATCAATCCTGCGGAAGAAGCGGTGCTTCTTGATGGTGTCGAGATCCTTGGGCATGTTGGCTCCAAGACGTTTGTTGGGCTCTTTGCGCAAGAGGCGGGTCAGCAGATCCTTTGAGTCAGGGCCGAGGAAGTATGGGAGTTGCAACTTCTGCTTAAGGATGTTCTGCTGAATCTTTGCGTTGTTGTTGCCTCCGAATGGCGGGGAGCCTGTAAGCAAGTCGAACCCGATGGCACCGAGAGACCACCAGTCGACAGCGAAGCCATACGCAGTGGCCTGGACGACTTCGGGTGCCATGTACTCGACAGTACCCAGGAAGGAGCTGCATGAGTCTTCTTCAAGGGCGACCTTGGACAGGCCAAAGTCAGTGAGAAGTAGATGGCCGTCTGAATCCAGCAAGCAGTTCTCTGGCTTTAGATCACGGTAGACGACACGAACGTTGCGATGCAAGTGCTCAAGAGCGAGAACCATCTCAGCCATGTAGAAAGAAGCAACCTCCTCGCTGAACATGCGCTCCATGGCCAGATGAGTGAACAGCTCACCACCTTGAGCATACTCCAGGATCAGGTACAATCTCTCATGGTCTTGGAAGGCGTAGAAGAGCTTGACGACGAAGGGGTGGCGATTGACACTCTCAAGAATGCTGCGTTCTGTGCGAGTTTGTTCGATGAGACGCTTGTGTACAGTCAAGGAAGCCTTGCGGAACTGCTTCTGGGCAAACAGGCGTCCAGAAGCACGCTGCTTAACCAGATGGACTGTGCCAAAGGCTCCCTTGCCCAAACACTTGAGCGGCTCAAAGTCCTCGGCTGTCATCTTGCGTAGAACAGACTCGGTGCGGAGACCGCCTTCGACTGGGAAGGTAGCTTGGGGCTTAGCGCTAGCATCTGCGCTGATAAAGTCATGCTCGAGATCGATCTGGTATGTTTCCAACTCTTTTGCATCGACGTCGCTAGCGGCTGAGGACATGGTTGGGGTACTGTCGAAGTTCGAGGCGTTACTACTCTCGCGTGTCATGGACGGAGCAGGAGATGCGCGACCGAGAGTCAGAGCGTCGAGTTGCGTCTTGAGAGCGCTGATGCCTGAGCCGTTCGAGGCGCTGAGCCTTGGGCTGTTGGCTGCTCCGTTCAAGCCGCGCATGCGTGGAGTCATGAGTGGTGAGGGGCATGTCGAGGCATCCGACTCTTCTCCGCCAGATGTGATGGGTGTCTCGAAACCTCGAATGATATTCTGGGCAGGAGCAGCAGGGGCCATGCCGCCCTTCCTCTTCTTCTTTCTCTTGTTCTTCATCAAGTCGCTCTTGAGAATAGCCGAAAGCGGTTCTGTCTCGGTGCCGGGCTGTACATAAGTCCGTCTTGGAGAGATGTCGTCGGCCGTGTCGGCGACTTCTGTGCGGTCAAGATCCATGGCTGGCATATCGGTGTATGGAGGTTGTTGCGGGTTGCGCGAACGTGGTTAGAAGGCGATGGTGAAGTTCTTGGAGAAGACTTGGACTGAAGTCAGGCTTCGTTAAAATATGAGACTTGTGGTTTCGGCAGGTCTCAGGAGTTGCAGGGTTGGGTGAGAGCGAAAAAGCGCATGTGATAGACGGTGCTCAGCCCTTGTCTAGAAAAACGTCCGCCTTTAGTCAAGGCGGACCTGGCACAACTGGCCACAGCAGAGAAGCGAAACTCGAGTCGGTACGCGACAGACCAGCGACTGCGTCGGGCACAGTGACGGACGACTTGCTGGAGAGGCAGCAGGGACGGACGGGAACGTTCTGAGTCTTGTCGAAGCCCATAGATGAATGGAAAATCAATTTGGAAAGAGAATTGCCTGTCTAAGTATTATCGCCGGATTCTGGCCCAGCGACTCCCACTTGTTCTTGCTGTGTCGAGGTTGAGGGATGTGAAAAGCAGAAGTTGCCTCGATCCAAGAATCGCACTTTCCTGATCCACTCCACAATTCACGTTTCTGATGGCGGCTGAGCTTTCCGCTTCCGGTTCGCCATGACATCCCCGACTTTTGCCTGGTCAGCATTCTTGGGCCTCGTCACTTCTCCTAATGTTCTTGCAAACCACTTTCGACTCTGTAGCTCATGTTGTCCGCGTATTGGAGAGAGCCTGTGAACCAATGTGTCACCTCTAGCCTTTTCTTTTACCGACTTTCAGCACATGGTCAGGAAAGTTGGTGGCTGCCGTGTCTGGCCTCAACTCGGGTCAAGACTTTTGTCCACTCCACCTGCGTCCGAAAGCAACCACCCCCCCAGCTTTCTCTCTTCACATGTTAAACATGTCAACGTCCTTGGTCTGACAACGTTTCAACATGCCGACATTCGAGGACCTGCCAGATGAAGTCCTCACTCTCGTCCTTTGACCTCTTTGCTATCGATGCCGAAGGCGGTCAACACGACCCGGGCAATGACCTCTCTGCTCGACTACGCAAGTGTCGACAGTAATGGTCCAATGCTACGACAATCCCCAGGTTGATGCCATGGAGCATGCAGAGATGCGCTGTGATCCTATATCGTCCCTGAAACGATTCCCCGTTCTCAAGACGTTGTCAGTCAGCGATGATGAACTGCTCGGATTCGAAGCAGAACTTGAGCCTTCCGATCTTTCCAATGACCATCTTCGAGAGGCCCTACCGCGCAGCACTGGAAACTTCAGCCTGTATAATTGCACTATGCGGATTGTGGGTGTACTAGGGGAGTTGCCCGAGAACCTTCCCAAACATCTACCCTACCTCCACGAGATTGTGATAGCGCTTGACGATGAACACGATTATCTTCTCGAAACCCTTGAAGAGACAAAGCTCAAATCAGAGCGCCCCGATCGATTGGACAGACCACAGGAAGCGCTGGAAAAGGCTGGACTTAAGTGTTCGTTCACGATCATGGGTCGGTGAAAAGAGGATGCCCAACTCACTGTCAAGTTCGCGTTACGATTAACTCGCGCTACCATCAGATGGTAATCTCTTCCGGCCTTTGACTCTCGTCTCGTATATGTTTTCCCAAGATCCTCAGGACAGACTGAGCAGAGTTTGATCGGAATATCGCGAGGATTTCAAGTTGCGACGCTCTGTACGGAGACAAGAAGGTAGAATGCAATGGACAAGGTGCAAGCAAGACTGGCCGTGACTCTGTAAGCGCCCACCTGGAGAGGCTGCAGCGTTAAGCGCCCACGCTTGCCCCGCCTTGCTATATGCACCGATGATCTTTAGCAGGCACATTTTTATGACTTTATTATTGGCGGAGTTCAATGGTCAAATTCTTGAAAAGACCTATTAACAACATATTCCGGGTCGACCACTGAGAAGAAGTGGATATCGGAGGCTGGTCGTCGTACAACACGATGGGATAGTGCAGGAATCTGCAAACAGACTTAACAGACCAGAGCCATCATATGTCTTGAGCAATCAAAGTGTGTTGTGCTCCAATCTCTGAAGAATAAGCGGATGACCAGTGCATCAAACGATAGCCTATGTCCCGAGGAGTCCGAAACACTGATATCGAACAGACAGAAGCATATCAAAAACGCTTGCTGCTAAGAAAAGACCAGCCTCCCATGCATACCTGCATCTCGTCCCGCTCCGTCCAGCCCTCCGACATGAGCCTAAGCCGTGTACAGTTTGCTATTCACACAAGCGCCTCACCCATCCACCGGAGCATTTTCAGAACAGGTTGACCCAATCACGTCTCTGCCGAACTAATGCATGAATTACGGGAAGGCCTGTTTGTCAGTATGCACGTCTTCCACCTACACCCAGCCATGCTTTGAAACCCGGACAATCAATGGTGTGTTGCAAGCGCCTACGAGAGGTCCTTTTGGATATAAGGGTTTCCCACGGCGCTTCTGTACTCGCTTTCTTTGTTTCGTATCACTCTTGGTACTTCTTGGTGTTGTGGGAAAAAGGAACTTGATCCTACCTTGCATCCTTCTTTCTTATGCTGTGCCTCTTCCTCGCTGCTTCTGTCTTGTCGGTACTTGAGTTGGTCTTTTATACTGTTGAAAGGCTTGCACCAAAACAACGAGTTAGAAACTTGAATTGGAATATCTAACCTCTACCGGACGATATCTTCGGGATCTTTCAAGCAGCGCTACGCTCTACTCTCTCTTGCCCTGAAAACTACGATATCTCGGACAAGTCACGAGCATGAAGATCTCAATTCTCACAGCCTCATTGGCTTTAATACTCCCGGCCTCTGTCATCGCAGCGCCGACACTCGAGCAACGCTGGTCATCTGCATCATTCTGGGCTTCTCGTTCAGGACACTCACCTTCCACCCGCCGCGGCTGCAACTATTCTCTCTGTGATCTTTCGAAAGCAAGACTACCTCAGGGCATGACACCTCTTCTGCCTGCGTCTTCTTCGTACGTCTAGCTAACAGCAACTTCAGCACCGACACCTCTCCCAG
>Ga0181469_100421_pt1 | contig 15921 bp, 9 predicted proteins | sample InSIn2SAF170_2_FD_119081 | JGI IMG/M metagenome (GOLD analysis project Ga0181469, IMG submission 119081) | Clean room microbial communities from NASA Spacecraft Assembly Facility at Jet Propulsion Laboratory, Pasadena, California, USA -... ... | reverse complement strand
CTCAGACAGGACAAAATGTGAAGCAGGATGCGCGCATGCTCAACACACCGAATCGACATACCGAAACCGGTAGACGTACCCCATCCGGTGTCAGCACTCCTTCGCCCTTGTCGAGACCTATGAGTTCAAATGCCGAGGAGGATGCAGCTGTGCCTTTGGCTGAGAAGGTCAAGGCACCTGTTCAATCAAGTCCGAGCCCAGCAGCTGAACACCTAGCTGCCTTGAACATGAAAGACGCAAAGAAGTCGAAGTCGAAGTTGAGAAGAGCATTTTCATTTGGTAGTGCTGCAGAATTAAGAAAGGCAACCGCGCAGGCGAATTTAGAGAAGAGCAACGCAGCGAACACAACCACCAAACGCTTCTCACGGCATGAGGAGGAACTTGACCCGGAATCAGCTCGTGTTGCTGCTAAGCAGGAAGCTGCAGGCTTGGGCGAGAGCATCTACTCGGGCCAAGGCAATTTTTTCACAGGATCGACCGATAATCTCTCGATATCGTCAACTGCATCGTCCGCTTCTCTATGTTGCGAAAAATGGGCAAGGGGGATGAAGAAGGGATCACGTTCGTTGGTCGGATTGTTTCGACCGAAGTCTGTTATCGGAGTGCCTGCCGCAGATGGTCCTGTGAATCAAGCTACAGCTGCACAAGTTTCAATGGTCACTGTGGAGGCTGAGCGCGAAAAAGTGAATGTCAACCTAGACCCTCATGTGCACCAAGGTGGTGGTACTGGCTTCCCCAAGCTTGAAAGAAATTCTATTGACAACAAGCTATCACTGGATAGTGGTTCGGTGTCAACGGATACTCGATCACGGCAGAGCATCGTCGGAGGCGAACGAGAACGTGCTGAAGTTCTGGCTGCAGTGAAGAAGGGCATTCTAAAGCGAACAGATTCAAATCAGTCTTCGCCGAGTCTAAGACCTGCAGATAGAGCACCGGAGCTCAGTCTACCAGGCATCCCACATGTCAATGACTCACCAGCCTACTGAAGCTGTTCGACAATCATTAGCGGATAGATCGAGTGGTGAAGGTGGTGTCGAAAGAATTCGAAAGGGATAAAGATTGTTGGGATTGCCGCAGTGCACGAACAAAACAACGTGTGTTCCGTCTTGCCGCACGGTTAGGACGAATGCATGATGACACCTGATACCGAAGGATGATGGCGGCAGGATTTGGTATCGAAAAAGGTTACAATGGAATGAAGAGGGTGAACAGTGCAGTTGTGCAGGTAGTTAGGAGAATTGATCCTGTACCGAAATGAATGAAAGTGGCCAGAGGATGCTAGCCGTTCTCGACGAAGGTGGCAAAAACAAAACAATCTCTGAATGAACGTTGTCGTTACAGAGGCTCATCAATGACCAAGACGAAGAAGGTGGTAATATAGTTGGTCAAGAACACAACGATCGAAGGAAAGCAGTGCTTCGGTAGAGTTGAACATGCAAGAACGAATTCTCGCAAGGACTTGGAGGCACCAAACGAGTGGGTAGAGAAAGCAAGGCTCTGCTGCACAGGCCGATCCAAGTGGAAATCTCGTAAAGGAGTGCTGCAGGTTTAGGTCCTGCTCGGCACTACTAGGTTCATTAAACTTTATGCTACGGCGCCAAGCTAGGCTATCTTCATGCACTTTGGCAGCACTTTGACAACTCCAAGAACCCCTCTCCAATCACTGCCAACCGCTCCTTGCTTTGCTCCAGTCGGCCGGCACTACATGTGTTTCTCGAGCGAGGCACAGATGACAAGGTGATGCTGTGTCTCTGCAAGTACAGTAGAAGCTGTTCCCGCTCGTTGCACAGAACAAGCACTGCAACGGGCTGGAAGTTCAAAGCTTTACGTACTTCCAACACCCCAACCGTGAATCAAGCTTCGGGAGGAGAATTGTGCATGCAGGATATCCCTGTCATCGTTGCACAAATGATGATGACACGTGAAGCCTCTCGGCTTTTGACCAGAGTGTTTGGTTTTTGATTCGTGGTGTAGAATGCACTTACGAATGGACTTTGTACACCCCTTGCTTGCTATATGGGCCACTCACCGTACGATAAAGTCTTCGGCCGTGCTTCACATACCTATACTGACAAAGGCAGAGTCTCAAGCCATGCAGTGTCTTATACCACCTTTTGGGTGACAACTTAGACCGGACCACGCTTGCCTATCACCGAGCTCAGAGGCATGTGGAGGACGCAAGCTATACCCTTTCTCACGCTTCAATAGGTTCGGTAAAGATCGAAGCCGGAATTCTCTTTGTCTCATGTTTTGCAACGTCAACATTCTTAATGTATTCAATTTGCTACTGTAGAGTGTCTACAGCCTCAGAGTACTCCATTCGCTCGGAAAAATGACGACAAGTTCATGGGTGTTCTCAGCTGACAAAGTTATGCCTCTGTCCTGCAATCAGCCATTGGTAAACTCTGTGCCTCACGCAGGATAGTAGCATAGCAGCTCATCTTGTAAAAACAGCTGATGCTTCGCATCGAGTCATTGGATAGCGGGCTGTTGCATGAGTTCTAAATCAGCTAGTTCAACAAGTATTGCCAGTATTGATTGTTGTTGTAGCACGAGCACGAGTCAACGCGCTCTCCAGCAGATATCAAAGTGTCGGTAGCCTGCAACGCGGAGGCTGCGAGGAATACCACAAAGTTTGCCCTCCTTGCTAGGGGATACAAGTATTCGCACTGTCAGAGTCGAGTACGTACGTGGTGGCTTTCAGGTGTTTTGTGGCCTTTCGACATGACATGAAAAGGTCTGCACGTAGTGATTATGGCTAATGAGACTTCACATGGCAGGAGGATGCTGGCATCGACTTCCGCGTTGTTTACTTGTTATAAGCAGGCCAAGACGTACTGTATGCATGATTCAGGGACGGACGAGCGACATCCAACCAAGAGCCGAATAATTGCGAATTACAGCCCACCATGCCTGCATAATGTAAGTAAGCATTTGCGATCCAACCAGTCATGTTGTCGTGTTCGCGTACGACGCATACCGCATTTGGTAGATTATCCCCCTCAGGAGCATGCGAGCACCCTCGGCCTCCCCAAATTAAACCTAAGGCAATCATGATGGTCGTCCACGTGTTTACATGACATTGAGTGCGACGCTGATCACGCTCCTTTGTTTTCCATGACACAAAAATTACTACTCCATAAACATGAGTTATGAAAATGTTTGCAGTACATGTACTTGAGTACGTATGGCAATCTTTATCTAGAGAATTTGTGCACAACCGTATTGACCAGAGTTTCGTTTCGAAAGTCCAACACTAAGGTTTTATAGGATACTCCCGACTGTCCTTTCAACAGAATTCGAACTTTAGTTGATTGGTCTCTAAGCCTTTAATCAGTCACAGCTCATACTGTACAGTATGTCCTCGCAGAAACCCCACCACATTCGACACTGCTACGGAGTAGAGCGTGCCAACATCTGCATAACCGACGACCAACAGCCGTTTTTGAGAAGTATGCGTTATCATCATGCATGATCGTCTTTCATTCACACACAGATGTTGAGCTATTAGAAGTGGATCTGCGAATAAAATCTAATGATTCGGTGGCTTCGAAGAAATGACACTGCACTGTGCAACAAGCTTTTCGACGGTGATTCGATGAAATGACAACCTTGACGCTAACGTCGTTCTCTCCAAGATTAGTGAGTAAAGGCTTATCATCAGCGTCAGTGGCAACGCTATCATTGACATCCTTCACATCACCAACGTAAAGTGTGAACGAAGTCGAACTCGGCTACAATTTACAGTCTGGATCAGTTTTGAACCAATTCTGCAAACATACTGCTTTGAATCATGCAGCCACCTTCTGCCCACAACTTTCAACAGTGGCGACAGAGAAGCACAAATTAAATCGTCGGGCCTGGGCTCGGGCCAGATCTGCCGCTAAGCTCCAAAGTTAATCTCACTGCAGAAGTTCGACCAGGGATATCCCTTCCGCCTCCGCGTTTTTCACCACTTGTACTGTAGATCTGACCTTTGGTCAGAGGTCCTGGCCACAGTACTATACGAGCTCTTCTCTGTTTCTGTATCTGCAGTGGCAGCGTTGATATCTTCGAGACTCGAGCCAGGCTCAATGCAACCCAGCATCAATGTCGCTCAGTCCACTTTATTGTAACAAGCCGAAGTTGGTGGTTGGAGTGGGAAAGCTGCACCATGTGCACAGCGTACAATTATGTACTGTACTTGCGTCTGCTCGTGAACTAACAACTGGCCGGCAAAGGTCTACAGTATAGCGCAATGGTCAGACGTATCGCCACTGGAGTCTTTCATTACGGGTACCGACTCTCAAAATGAAGCCAGTAAGCCTTCACGTCGCATACTTATGCCACGATATACTGGGAGCAATAAAGCTTCACGATCCTGATAACATCGCTGTCTACCACAGTAAGAATTCGTACAAGGGCCGTGGGCACATTCATCACCATCACTTTCGTTGACGACGAGAGCTGATCCGGAGCACCCACCTCCAGAGGCTAGTCGATCACATTAGTGCATAATGTCAAGACAGTCCGGTTAGTGTCCTGTACTTGACGTGCATTCTCGCCGAATTCCTTAGGTGTTTGGAGAGCTACAGTACAAGTGCTCGTACTCCACACAACTTGATTCACCTCCACAGACATTTCCCTAGCTCCAGTTTCGTGGTGCGACAAGTACTTCACACGGTCTATTTGAGATTGATCTTCGCAGTGCGCAAGTCTCTTTTTTGTCAAATAATAAAGGATTTCTATCTGCTATCAGCTTCCAGATTGGCGGTGAGAAAGACTCCAGAACACCATGTCGGGTTACAGACTTATGCATGTCTCCAGTTTGTGCAAGTAGAGACCACATGGCTAGTGATAGTGTCCTGTAACACATTGTTCCATGGTGCCGGAACGTTCGTCGTTCCGCGAGGCATGCACACCGGAGCCTTGTCATCTGGTGAGGAGGCGGTTGGCGAAGCCTTTGATATTCAGGGCCTGACGGAAGGGATTGGACACCGAGCTGGCTCTGCTACTAACTATTTCTGCTAGTCTCACTCGTGCCAACTTACCAAAGTGAACCAAATTGCTTATCATTACATGATTAGACGTTTCCTGAGTATGTATGATGGCGGTGTCCATGCCCAGATACGTGACGCGAACAAACTTACAAACTTACTCTTATGAGCGTCACCCAGGTCATGGCGCTAATTGACAGAACTTACAACGACAATTTAGCAAACGTGTTATGCTGTGTCGTGTATCGTTACACTACTGCTGCTGACCCATGTCCTGGCTTTTTGTAATTCCTTCCACGAGCTTTTTGCGAGTGGTGAGACAAACATCCCAAGGATTGGAGGGAGCAACACCGTGCCTGATCGTGTTGCAGCGGTCATAGGCTGGAAATAGCAGTTCATCATTGTCCCAGCCTTTTCGCTCAAACTCATGCTGCTTCTGACTCTATCAAATCAAGCAGTACCGACCTGGACATCTACGCCGAACCATCTTCGGACAAATACAACCAGTCTTATTATCCTCCACGACCAAGTGCGAGGTGAGAGAACGACTTCTGATGGGTCAGACAGCAAGAACATCGATATTCTTTTCGAGTTTCGGTGTCGAGCTGCGTAATCCCGCCATTAGTAACAAGCAAAGTCTGGTACTTACAACGAAGCCGCTTGTAGATTGCAGGACATGCGAGCTAGTCTCGTTTTCTTGCTTTCTAGTCAGTACGGCCGATGAAGTCGAGGTTGAGGTTTTCCTCTTGCTGCATCACTTTGAATACTAGCTCAAGTCCAACCCTTATAGACTGGATGACCACCGTGGATAGTGGCCCATTTACCACGTCTCAGCAGGCATAGCAAAAGCCGCTGACAGCCATTCTGGGAAGTAGCTCAGTGACGTTGAAGATCGAGTTATGAGGCTGTACGCGATGGATCAATGGAGGCCTCGTAGACAACCACGTTAATCTTGTGAGGGATCCTGCACGTAATTATTGCTGTTGGCAGCAAGAGGCTAAGATGCTGGATTCATATTCGCGAGCTGCACAGCTTGTGTCGGCCGCATGCTGGGTTCATAATGTTGTCTCTTCAGGAAACGACAATATATACTGTACAGTGCACAACAATCAAGCTCGGATAAGCTTGCCACTTCCTGATTTACCTTAGTGTCGGCGGATCCCGTGGTGGCAGCCAGATGCGGAGAAACGTCGTCTGCAGGACCGCAAAGCCACAGTCCATGATTCGACACTGCACAACAACTTACTGATGATTGCTCCCAACAATGACTGTGTTATAACATATCGAACCATTGATCAGACGCGCTCAACAATCTCTGCGACGTCTGAATAGTTAGCCTCTTATTCGTTCACATTCTCAACATTGGTCAGCCGTCGTCGCACTTTTCCCAAATCTCAAACTCAGATAAACAAATAAGGATGAGCGACTTGAGGGGTTTAGTGAAGAACGGGTGGCATCCAAAGGGTAAAGAAGGCGGTAAGGAATCGTGGCGCGGCGATTTCAAGGGTATAAACCAAGTGGTCAGTGTGATCGAAGATCTGGAGCATGAAGCATGAAGTCTGATTATATCAATCGCAGGCAGGCTGGATGGGTAAAGGCAAGCAATCCGAAGCTGAATCCGCTCGAGAACATGTGTCGAGACCACTGGCCACCCTAAAGGACCCGGCTTTGTTCGGTCCACCACCCAAGAATGTCAACTATCATGGTGGAGCAGCACTCCCGAACGAGATCACACCTCATCGCGAGGGTCTTGGTGCACCCTTGCGGCTGGAGCAGGTCCATGAAACGAACCATGCTGTTACGCCACCGGCAGAGGACGAACAGCCAGCAAGGTCAGCCCCCCCAGCACTACCATATCGCGCGGATCGTACTGGCCTGAGAACCGACAATTTACCTCCTCCTCCTGTACGCCGAGAGGCTCTGCCAGTGCTTGGAGTTCCCTCACGCACCCAGACTCCCACCACATCAAGCCAGCCGAGACTTCCTCCACGATTACCATCGAGACAGAACACGACTTCACCTCCGGTGATCGAAACTCCACCACCTTACAATGTGGCTGCCACGAAACCGGGCACTGACCCGTATTTAAATCAGTCTGCGGTCAGTAGACTTGAAAAAGCTGGTGTGTCTGTGCCAGAATTTGGAATTGGGAACAACGATGCACAAAATCCGTGGGGAAACGAGAGCAGTGCGGCGCGACCGTCAAGTACGAAGCAATTGTCCGAGCTACATGCACGTTTTGGAAGGATGAAATCACCTTCCCAGGAGAACGCTGTTGTAGCGACTCCTCTACTGGCAGCTCAAGTACCGTCTCCTTCGTCTTCACAAACTTCTATGCCATCATGGAAACAATCTCAGTCTGCCTTTCAGACCGCACAGAATCTGCGCACAAATCCGCAGTCAATCAGCCTTGCGGATGCACAATCTGCGGCTCAGACTGCTAATCAGGCACAACGGTCAGCAGGCGCTTTCCGAGAGAAGCATGCAGACTCGATAGCTACCGCTCAGGCCAAAGCGAAGGCTTGGGACCAGAAGTACAAAGTGACTTCGAAGATCAACAAGTTCCTCGACGAGCACAGTGATACAGAGAACAATACGCATCAGCAACAACAAACGTCACAAGTTGGCCAGCAATATCAACAAACTCCTATCGTCCCGTCTTACACTCCGTCCCTCCAAGCACCTCAGCATCTGACCAGTATACCACCACAGGTGACATCGTCTGCTGCAACAGAGCTGTCTGCCTCGATTGCAAGGAAGCCTCCGCCGCCACCAGCACCGCGTAAGCCTGCACATATGCAAGCTCCGCCGCCAGTGCCAATGGGTACAAAGCCAAGTTTCGGGTGAAGTCGGTCCTGTTCAACCCAGCATGAGTTTTAGTCATCTGCACAGACTATGTGGAAATCACGACAAAAATCGACATTGACGAGACTCTACGAGCAGATGAGGCTCGAGGAGGGTCCTCTCTGTTCCCAGCTTCGAGTATGGTCGTTCAAAACCTCGCCCAGTACTGCTCCTTCCTGCAATATCCGTACTCCTTGCAGTTCAGTTGACGGTCATAATGCTGACCTTCCAACAATCGCGTCTGGTTGAGGTCTACAGGCTTGTGCGTTTCACAATCGTTTTTCCCCCTTCAAAAATCATGGATGAACAGGCTCGACCTAGTTCAAGAAGACTTGGAGCTGAGGTTCTCATACTTGCATCACCTCTTACGTCGAGCCCGTACCTGGCAGTGGAGGTTCGTGCTCGGTGCGCACCAACGCAACACACAAATTTCCATGATTCCAGTTCTTCACACATGAGACTCTGGTTCACCCATCTTGCTAGCCAAGTCTTCCGTGTTCGTTGCACAAGCTCAAGAAAGACCATGCGCAAGCAAAGGCGCAGCACAACTACATCAGTTCCGAGGCTGGGCTTACCATTGCCGACTACTATCGTGTTTCAATAGGGGATTTTAAGCCTCAATTGCTTCGCTTATTCTCCGCAGATACACTCACGACGGTAGGGACGGAACATCAGCGCCACAATGGCGTTATGTTAGTTTCAAGTTGCAATAGTGCCTATATTGAGGAGATGACAAGCCTCGCTACGATATCACCCACAAATCATAGACCATCGAGCGGCTATAGCAATAGCGGGCTCATTGCAGAGGAGCCTTGACATTATGCTTGTGATATTGCAGCAAGCTCTGAGTGTACACATACACCTGGCCTAACCTGGCTTGATCTGTCACTTGCTGTTCAATTTCGTTTTTACGATCTTTGATCTTACAATCATGCGTCGTGACTTTCACGACATAATGCTTAACTACTAAACAGGGTAGATAATAGCATGGACGGTGACAAGGGAGTGTGCCCTTTTGTTACCTTTGTAGAACTGGGTCTTGCTATACATAGGTAGCCTCAAATTATGTCTCACATGCTGTTCAAGATCACCACCTTTAATTACATCACCCTGCCGCCTTGGCTTCGATGTGACCGTTAGTTGAGCCCTAGCCGCAAGATTGGCACCACTATTGGTTGCTTTTGGAGCATTCCCGCCTTCCTCTTAACGGGTATTGTAGTGCAAAAATGACAGCGTCGGTGAAAACTGGACAGAACCTCCGACATATGTGCATCATAGGAGTGTCTTAGGCCCAATGTAGGCGCAGTGACCTGCCAAGCTTGTCACAGCGTCGACAAGGGCCAACACCACCAAGCACGGAGCTGTCCTCTGCTTATGCCCATTCGGTGCCACGTGCAGTCTAGTTTTATACAACGTGATCTCCAAATAGCAACAAGCAGCCAATGCCGGAGCTTCATCTGAACCAACCACCCGCAACTCATTCTCAGAAGGTGTTACCAGTCAGTTGTTCAGTTACACTCCGGAACATTGAAGAGCACGACTGACGCTAGCGAGCACGACATGATCAGTCTCATCATGGGCTTGAAACTGTGTCAATAGCCCGTGGCCGTTGAAGAGGCGGCATGGCGTTCATGGCAGCCAGGCGTGGCCGGTGGTAGTATTCGGTAAGGAGCCTGCAGGAAGTGTGGACTGCTTGGAGCTACCCACCTATAGTCTCTTCGCATAGGGGTCCGCTTACAGGCTTACTACTCAATTTGGTTCGAGCTACCGGACGTCCGCTACTTGAGAACCCCTCCAACCTGTTTCGTATCTGCTGCCTTGAACCACTGTGCTTTTAGGCTAGCTTTGCTCTAACTGTTAACCAGTTTGCTGTCCGAGGACGAGATTATGCGAAGTCGTGGCTGCTGCCAACCTTCGTGTGCCAGCCCACTTGTCAAGCCATTGGTTCTTCTTTCAACACGAGTCTGAAGTAATATCCTCGTCCTGCGTCGCGCGGATCCTACAATCCTTCTGCTTACATCGAACGAGCGTCATCTGTTCCTTCCAACTCGATCCTGCTGAAATATTTCATCAGAGCTATTCATATTATCGTGTCCGCTTGGGGGCCCGATTTCTTTTTCGTTGCTTCGCCCGCTGCGGCTGTCATCCCTCGTGTATGAGTGCGTCGCACATAATGAACATGGCGTCCTCCGGAGTCTCCTCTCCGCCCTTTACCTTTACCGACAGTATCGACAGCCAGAGCTTTGCATCAATGATGGCGACCATCAGCTCAAATGGATTCCCGACATCAATATCGCCAGAAATGTCGTCTGTGCAGGCGTCGCAGGCATCGATGATGGCGAGTTTGGCTTCGAATTTGAGCAAGTCGACGGAAACATCCTCATCGTCCCCAAAAGCCTCAACATCTTCAACACCTTCAACATTGACAACATCTACCACAGCGGCTCATACCTCAATCTCCTCCCAAATAGGCTCTTCCTTGTCCGCGAGCAGTTCATCACATATCACTTCGCCGGCTGTACCGGCGACGACAACCACAGCATCTCTGGCGACGTCAAGTACTGTAGGCTCTTCGGCCACGTCCACCGCATCCAGCGCGGCCAGCAACACGACGGGTGGTATACATCAGGAATCAAGCAGTGGCTTATCACCGGGCATGCAGGCGGCTGTGGCCGTACCAGTGGTCATAGTTTCTCTGGCACTACTACTGCTAGGCTTCTTCTGCATTAGACGGCGGAAGAACAGAAATCAGAACGAGGATGCAATGGAGAAGATGCCTGCTATGTCTAGCCGAAGAAAGAGGTGGTCTCGCCATCTGAAGATATTCTCTTTCGACACAGAGCTACTGATGGCAGGTCGGTTTTCAAGCACGAACAGCGTTCGAAGTCGGCAAACAGGGAGCATTAGGAGCACTACTAGAAGCCAACGCAGCACTACTGTTAGTGAACGGAGTGTCGACGAGGTTGCGCCACCATATCGAGATGCACTTGCTGCCGGTGCTAGCGCTGGTATTGCAGCAGCAGAAGTCGGTCGATCAGTATCAAATGCAACTGCACCACCGCCTTACCTCGCTCCTGGTGGGCTAGGAGTACCAACCAGTCCAGCATCTGCTCGTACAGCTCGCTCCAACCGCAATCCATTCGCTGATACACCACCTATCAGCCCGGTGGACGCCTCTCCATTCAATGATCCTCCCGACACAACACCAACAGTCAGCCGAAATTCCTCGTTATATCGAAGCGTACAAGACGACACTTCAACCATTGGCGGCGCCTCAGATGTCGCCAGCATTCGAGAAGCTACACTCGCTCGGAATGCTTCGGTAATGTCTGGAGGACGGATAATAAACAATCCGAGCAGACACTAAATTTCAAAGTTTTACGACATTTAATCTTTCCCTTGATAAGTACTTTTGGGACAAATTGGCAAGCGATTGTTTTAGAATATTGGTCCATCTCACGACGCATGGAACCGATAGAATCTCATGTGGAGGAATGAAGCCCGATGGACGAGCACGTCCCTTGATTATGGATTTGATGATGATGGCGGATATGGGCTGTGTACATAGTTTTTAAGCTCCAGATAATGCCATGTACAACTTTTCCAGCATGCAAGCTCTCATAACTCCTTCCGCTATGTCCTTCCTGCTTGAGTCTTGTGGAGAGTATTTCCTTGTGGCGATGATTAATCCCCTTATTGTCAAGGCACAGAGGCATTACGGTGCTACACATAAGACGCCCAAACTTACCTCAGACCCGGCAACACATCTACAGCACAAAGAAAGCTGTAAAAACTCCTCCTCCTTGCGTTCAGCCAAGATCTAACGAGTGTTCCTACCCATCCCTCCAGTGGCTGTTTTCGAGACACGTACGTTCACAGGGCCACAACCTGTACCCTCTCACAGCCCGTCTCGCAGCGCTTGACGCCCTCCGTGAAGGAAAACACATTCCCCTGCCAGTCAGTAAAGTATTTAAATTATGTCACTCTGATTCATGGAGACCAGGAATGGTTGTTGTTGGTTGAACCTCAGAGAATTTTCTTATCTCACCTTCGTCCCATATAAAACTCCCGCTCGGTCCGATCACAAGTCGCCAATGACATCTTGTAAGTGTGGGAAGCTCTTCGTGGTAAGAATGAGATGCTTGATATGTGAGGTCTGCTGACAGCGTCTTTTGACCGCGAGGTTTAACTTTCAAACGTGACCACCTCCATGGACGTTGCTCCTTTCTGGGGTAACTCGTTCGACAATCTGAATCTATTGTGCTGCGAGGTTGGCTCTCATGCATCAGACGACATTCGCATCGCCTTTGTGGAGATTGCCACGTATATGCTCAAAACATAGTAACATGCGACGTTGGCGTTTCTGCTCGCGTGTTCTGTGCCGAAGAGAAGGGAATCCCAAGCTCAGGGGATCGGAGCCCAGCCTTTCGTTAGCACAGTCTGCGTTTGACTGTAATGTCATGGAAATCTGCTATTGAATAAGCTGGTCGAATGGACGTTATGCTTAGTGACCAATATGAATCACCCTCATCCAGGTCTATATTCCTTGTTTTCTCTTCTGAAATTGTTTCTAACTATTCCAAGGTTATGGTCTTGCTCACATGAGCTCGCGAGAACATTGTACAAACTTCTTCCTCTTGTTTTCGTCGTTCCATGACTTACCTGGCTGGCTCATCATAATGCGATGCTGCGCGGTGCAAGCTTGAAAAATGACGGGTTTTCTACTCAGTCCTTGCCCATATCCCAAGAGTGCAGTTCTTTCCCTCTTCGAACTCTCTAAGTACTAAGGGCAGATGCACAGCGGTTCAGAGGACGTTGCGATGCTGAGAATCTAACGCTGATAGTGCATAGGATCTCGATAACTTAGGGTATTTTAACGATTACAATATGAGGACAAAATTTACGCTGTAAACTCTGTTTTGATTAAGCCGCAAGATCGGTACTCTTTTCCGTTCAAGTAGAGCTACCACCACAACATTGTTCTTAGACCCCTGTGTGTCATTTACAAGCCTTCAACTCTATCACCGAGGTTTCGGGAATGCCCAACATTGAGGTAATCCGTATAAGCGACATGTTTGAGGTTATTCCCCTGAGTCGTTAATAAAGGCAATTTGTGTATTCATTGGTAAATGGTGGAGGTTAGTGCATGCGGGTATGCAAAGTGGAGGCAAAGTCGGAGAGCAAAAGACCAGGTATCCCTGCTGTTCGCATGAGATGTCAGATTCGACGTGATCGATCATGGCGTGACCACCCCAGATCGTAATTTCGGTACCTTGAATCTGACAGTGGCCGCTAAGTACGCGGGACAGCTAACATTGTAGGGTAATATCTTCCGTTTGCGCATGGACAATATGAGAACAGCATAGATTTCAAGTTAGATTTAACGCGACGCAAACCACAGTCTGCACAAGAGCGAATCGACTGCACCTGAACCCTGGCAAACTCAGACCAGGACTTGCCCATGCTGTTCGAGAAAGATGTCTGGCTGAGAGGAAGACTGGCATCCGCCTCCGAAATAGCGAAACCTTCACCCCAATGACAACGACCAACTAAGCCTTTTCCAGCCTATCAAGATCATTGGTGCATATGCAAGCACTTGGGGAGTGCTCCATTTTCTGCTTATTGTAATGAGCATCTTCAATTTGTGTTCAAATATCGTCTCCATCATCGCGAACGGCTCGCCATGGCGAGCGAACGCCTCTTCATCATGGCTTCTTACCACTATCCATCCTGGTAACAGGCAGTTCAGGCCGCCAGTATGCTTCTTCTTCTTTTTCTCTCTCTTGAATAGGCTATCTGCGGCTGGCGGGACTTCAGCCTTCCACCCTGACCAATCAAGTTCATTTGCGAATCCGCATTCCATTGCATCGCTCCGGCTGGCTGTCACCAACATTGCTGGAGGGGTCTCAGCTAATCTCTCCTGGACCCAGCATTATCGGACGAGAAACCTCGGACAGATCTTGTTCGTAGATACTGGACCGACTACGAACCTCATCGTCCTGTACTTGTGAATGTTTTGTGCTCTCTTGCTGCTGTGTTGACACTTTACCGGAATAGACTTCCAACAGATCCATTACGCTACGACCTCGTGCAGCTGTTTCAGCAACTTCCACAAACGAACCCATATGGAATCTGAGTAGAAATTTCTGGTTCAAGAGACGGATAATCGAACATCTCAAGTCAGGCAATAAAGGACAAATTCAGCTGTGAGGTGCACAATCGCCAATGAACTGGGTATATTCACATCAGAGGTACGAGATATCTCGAGCATAAAAGTGGTCTCGTTGTGGAGGGATATACCTCTGACGATATCAGCAACATTCCATATGTCGAAAATCGTTACAGAACAGCTTCGGTGCCATCGACGCCTGCCCAAAATTCGTCTTCCTTCTGGCCTACTCCTTCCACTGAATCCCGGGTGAACGACACTTCCCTTCATTACCGAGATCAGCGTACTGGCAGTATTAAAAATTCGGAAGAGAAGAAGTTCACTGCACAAACACAAGGCCTTGGATTGTACGTCAAGACAGAACCTATGGACCAAAGTCCTGGCTATTCAAGCGAATACCTAGCACAACAATATTACCAAGCACATACTCAATCTCAATCAATTAAGCAATCCACCAAGGTGTCAGCTTCTCCGGGGCCTGTAGGCACACCATATCAATTTACTGCTGCGAGCTTTGCTCATACGCCTACGAGTTTACATACACCGCCCTCCGCTGACCAGTCAGCTCGATTTTCCTCGGGGCCACTTCCCCAGCTCCAATCGACAACCATGACACAACGAAGGATATCTTCTCATGGTCAGAGACCTGTTATGGGTCCGCCGGAGACCCCTAGTCGAGGCGTACTACCTCAATCTCCAAACCTGTTTCCCAATATACAGTTCTCACCAGATTTATTCTCTCAGCAAATGATGGATCCTTCTCAAGTATCCATTTATCCACAACAAAGACTCTTTTGGGATCCTGCAACTGCTACGCCTCTTCAAGGCACTCCTCAGCACTTTCATACACCTACTGCTTTCCCGGACGATTTTACTGGCTCTTTTACTTCGAACTCGACTATCATGCCTCAAGATTTTATTACTCCTCCTCAAGATATAGCTTATGATCTGCCTTCCGTGACGCAATCCATGAGTGCTTCCTTCATGGACGGTTCTGCCTTTCCGGCTCCTTTCCAGACCTCTCCTCGAGCCGCACTTCCGCTACCTGACAACCCAACTTTATTCTTAAGCTCACCGGCCCGGAGGTTTGGGGGCGAGCCTCAGCGCAGCAGGTTGATGACTAAACCGTCAATGCCGGAATTGCCTGCGTACCATCATCAGCTCCAAGAAAGCAAACGGGAAAAACAGCTGGCGAGGAAAAGATCAAGGACATTCAAGCGCACGAAAGATGAAGATCTTGTCATGAACTCTGTCAGTAGAGCACTATCATCTAGCAAATCCAATCGGCCGACCCTTCAACGAAGCCAAACACACGCCGGTACTCAAAGTGCAGGACGACGAAGCACGATCCCTGACAACGTATCTATCGATTCTGGCACTAGCTCAAGGTCGACTCGAGCAGGCAGGTCATCACCCATACATCAGACCAGAGATTTTGCGCGAAGGTCATCAGCATCCACCTTGTTGCGGTCACGTTCTTCTGTCAGCCTAGCTATTGACGAGAATGGTGTTGCACGGGCAATCATGAATGCAGTGCCCGAAGATGAAGATATGGGAGTCGACGAAGACGATCTGACAGATCGCCTAACTTCAGAAGATGAAAATGACGATCCGATGCTCTATTCTTTCAGTGGCGACCCCTACAGCATAACCGATTCACATTCGCTCTCAGCACTCTCTCATGGTGATGCTCGTGCAGAGCTACGGCTACAGGCTCAGCTGACGATGGGTCCTGACAAAACAGCACGCACCTCAAATGCGCCAGCTCGTATAGATCCACAACTATGCGATCAAGACCCTCATAGCACTGTCCGGCGGATACGAAACGAACCTTCTGCAAACCTCAACGCAGATACCACCAATGGAGGAAACGCACAGCAGGCGCTAAGAGCAATAATGCAAGACCGCTCACGATCCGCCTCCAGTCACGCC
>Ga0181469_100418_pt1 | contig 15948 bp, 16 predicted proteins | sample InSIn2SAF170_2_FD_119081 | JGI IMG/M metagenome (GOLD analysis project Ga0181469, IMG submission 119081) | Clean room microbial communities from NASA Spacecraft Assembly Facility at Jet Propulsion Laboratory, Pasadena, California, USA -... ... | reverse complement strand
CTGTCTACCTGCCCGAGTCTCGCTGTCGATTAGTCGTCTCTTTTATCTTCTTGCCTGAGAAGGGAATACCTATTAATGATTAGAATCATAGCTACATTAGTCTTCATCTGTGTAAAGAATTCAGACTGTGGAAAGTGTCGATAGTATTTGGCTATCGCGTTAATTGTCAGTATAGTAGTAGTAAGCAGCATAGAACCGGAAGTCATACTCAAAGTTATCAATCTGTGAAGAACGCTCGTCTTGCAAGTCACGTCAGTCTAGCTTGCAGTTTCACTAGTATTGTACAAGTGGTTTCTTGCACCTTTGCCACCATCTTAACTGTAGAAGAACAATAGGCTACGGACGACACTGTTCGTATTGCGACAATTAGCTCACATCAGCAAGTATGGCGAAGAAAGACAAGAAGAAGGGAAAGAAGCAGGCTGGCGACTGGTGAGTGTGCTGCTCGTTATGTTTGTCTAGCCAGCACTATTTGACAGCGCAAAATCCTGGATTGCTTTGAAACTGCAGGTCAGACGACGAGGCAGCATCCCCAGCGACTCCACTAGTCAGCGCAGCTGCTGGAAGCGATGTAGAGGAGAACGAAAAGCCTACTGCTGCAGCTTCGCGCTTTGCCAACTTCTCGTCATTCGTTGACGACGATGCAAACGACGACGACGACGAGGAGGACGGAGGCGGCCTAATGGCGGCAATTCGTTCAAGTGAGAGCAAGAAGAAAGCTAAAAAGGATAAGAAGAAGGCCAAGAAAGGTGCTCTCGACGATGAAGACGAAGAGGACGGCCTGAATGGTGATACAGTCGCTGAAGATGCTACTGCGAGCAAGGCGCCCATCCAAATGACCGCCGAAGAGCTGATGGACGAAGAATTCGGACCTGTGAAAGCCAAAGGCAAAGGCAAGAAGGCAAAGAAGGGCAAGACACAGTACCAGCCAGGCATGGACGATGACGATGAATTCCTAAATGAGCAGATCAAAAGTTTGTCCGTCAAAGAACCTGGACAGCAACAGCCGGATGCACCAGAAAAGGCGTCTGCCCCAGTAGAGAACGCTAAGGAGGCGGCTAAAGCCTCACCTGCTCAAGCCGAGGATGCTGAAGCTGAGGACGATGGTGAGAATAAGGGCGGTGTCTTGTCAAAGAAAGAGAAGGAACGCTTGAAAAAGGAGAAAGAAAAGGTATGGGGTTTCATCTTTGCGTTCTCTGCCTGATCCTAAGCTTGCGTTCTCTGTTTACAGGCTAAGAAGAAAGCGCAAGCTGCTGCCAAAAAGGCTGCAAGCGGTGGCAATACACAGCAAGAAGCGTCTGAAGACAAAGCGCCTGCAACAGCCGATGCGGCGAAAGCAGAAGCAGGTCGTGAAGCAGAGGATGGCGAGGAAGAAGAAGGCGGAGCTGCATCATCTTCTAAGAATAAAAAGAAGAAGAAAAAGACAGCAGCCAAGGCCGAAGAACCCGCTGCAGTTGCCAAACCAGCAGCTGGTAAGAAGGTACCTGCTCATATTGCCGCTCTTCAAGCAGCCATGGCTAAGCAAAAGGCGGAACAAGAGGAAGCACGTCGCCGTGAAGAAGAGCAGCGACGAGCAATTGAAGAAGAAGACGCTCGCCTGGCCGAAATCGAACGTCAGAAGGAGGAGGAGAAGCGCCGCAAGAAGGAGAAAGAAAAAGCTAAAATTGATCAGCTCAAGAAAGAGGGCAAATACATGACTCCAAAACAGAAAGCAGATGCTGCTGCTGCAAAGGCACGCAGGAACGCTATGATCGCTAGCGGTCAAATCAAGGTGGAAGGCTTGGAGGCAGATGAGGAAGCCGTCGCAGCGCCTAAGACCAAGAAGCCCAGCTATGGCAAGAAGAAAGTGCAGGCTAAGAAAGCCGGCACTGGCGGACTTGCAGTTCCCGACATCATCACTGCTGGATCTTCTACACCTCCTGCACCCGAATCACCTGGTATGGGAGAACCGACAATCAGCGCTGACCCCACCAGAGCTGCAGAATACGAGCCTGCCGAGGTCAAAGATGACTGGGAGGCTCAAAGCGAGACCGAAGTCAAAGCCGAAGCCGAAGCTCCCGCAGAGGAGGAGGATCTCGACGATTGGGATGCAGAAAGCGTATCGGACAAAGAGGACACCACGCCAGCTGACACGAAGACAGCCCCACCTGCATCAAAGACCACTTCCAAAGCACCCGCAAAAGCACCCGCAAAAGCACCCGCTCAAGCCAGCAAGAAACCTGAAGAAGTCAAAAGGGCGCAACCTAATGGTACACCCGCCAAAGCTGTCCAAACACCAGCTAATGCTAAGGTTACCACGTCCACCAGTAAAAAGCAGGAGGAGCCTGAGTCGGATGAAGAGGAGAGCGAAGACGAAGACGATGACAGCGAGTCCGACGATAGCGATTCGGATGACAGCGATTCAGATGATGACTCAGATTCTGACAGCGATTCAGAGGAAGAGCGGATATCCGCTGCCAAACGGCAAGCAGCAGAGCGCAAAGCCGCTGCTGCAGCCCGCAGAGAACAAAAACGCGAGGAAGCCATCGCAGCTGGCTCGAAGGATGATCTCCGCAGTCCTATCTGCTGTATCTTGGGACACGTCGATACAGGAAAGACTAAGCTATTGGACAAGATCAGACAAACCAATGTGCAAGAAGGAGAAGCTGGTGGTATCACACAGCAAATTGGTGCTACTTACTTCCCTAAGGAAATCATACAGGCCAAGACTGCTCCTCTGGGCGACGCAAACATTAAGGACTACAAGCTTCCAGGTCTCCTGGTAATCGATACACCAGGTCACGAGTCTTTCACCAATCTACGAACGAGAGGTTCATCCCTATGTAACATTGCTATTCTTGTCGTCGACATTATGCACGGTCTAGAACCTCAGACATTAGAGTCTATTCGTCTGCTCAGGACAGGAAAGACTCCCTTCATAGTTGCACTCAACAAGGTAAGTCTTACTATTGACCAAGCGATGGTTTTGTGCTGATCTCGTTATTCCGTCGAATCAGATTGATCGCTTATATGGCTGGCAAGCTACTCCCGATGGCGGTTTCCGAGATTCACTAGCGAAGCAAAGTAAAGCGGTACAGAATGAATTTGAACGCCGTCTGGGAGAAGCCAAAGTTGCATTTGCTGAGCAGGGTCTCAACGCTATTCCATATTACGAGAACACCAACTACGCCAAGAACGTCTCAATTGTGCCTACGTCAGCACACACTGGCGAGGGTATCCCTGACATGCTCATGTTGATCACGAAACTTACCCAAGAGCGCATGAGCAGCCAGCTTATGTATATCACTGAGCTGGAATGCACAGTTCTCGAAGTCAAGGTTGTAGAAGGTCTGGGTACTACTCTCGACGTTATTCTAATCAACGGAGTTCTACACGAAGGCGACAGAATCGTAGTCTGCGGTCTAAATGGGCCTATTGTAACGCAAGTCCGAGCTTTGTTGACGCCACAGCCACTGAAGGAGCTTCGCGTCAAGGTAAGCAACTGGGCTGTTAACACCTCACCGCATCTCAAATACTGATGCTATGACCCTTACTTCATTCCTTCCTCTCAGGGTCAATACGTGCATCACTCAATGATAAAGGCTGCCATGGGAATCAAGATTGTTGCCCCCGACCTCGAGAAGGCTATCGCGGGTTCGCGCTTACTGGTCGTGGGTCCGGACGATGATGAAGACGACCTTAAGGAAGCAGTTATGGAAGATTTACAAAGTTTAACATCGTCTGTCGACAAGAGTGGACGAGGTGTTTACGTTCAGGCATCGACGCTGGGCTCACTGGAAGCTCTTCTCGAATTCTTGAAACAGAGCAAGATTCCAGTTTCGAATATCAATATCGGACCTGTACACAAGAAGGATGTCACACGTGCAGCAGCTATGTTGGATAAAGCACCTGAATTGGCTGTCATTCTTGCTTTCGATGTTCCTGTAGACAAGGATGCAGAGCGTCTGGCCGATGAGAATAACATCAAGATCTTCAAAGCTGATATTATTTATCATCTCTTCGATGACTTTACGAAACATAATGCTGCCATTTTGGAAGCGAAAAGAAAAGATGCGGCACCTACTGCTGTATGGCCATGCAGGCTTAGAATCTTGAGGTGTTTCGCTAAACGTGAACCTATTATCCTTGGATGTGATGTGGGTTTGCACAATATGTGTTCATGGAAACAGCGCTTGCTGATTTGGCTTTGCATGTTTCAGATTATCGAAGGAGCCACATTACGCGTGGGCACGCCTCTAGCTGTAGTCAAAGTTGATCCGGAAACAAAGAAGAAGACCATCATCAAATTGGGCAAGGTGTAAGTGGCTTTGCTACTTTGTATCGCTGCAGCTCATCTGCTGACATGCTCGCTATTCTTCATTAGCACTTCCCTCGAAATTAATCACAAGGCAATGGACGTGGTGAAGAAGTCTCAAGTTGGAGCTGGTGTTGCGGTCAAGATCGAACACGCAGTCTACGAGAGCGCGAAATTGTTCGGAAGACACTTCACGGGTAAGGAGTGCATAGCTTTGAACCCTAATAAATACACAATTACACAACTGACTATCTTCCTTCTGTCCTCTTCTACCACTCATTGCACCACTAGAAAACGACGAGCTTGTCTCGCTTATCACGCGGCAGAGTATAGATGCATTGAAAGAGCACTTCAAGGACCAGGTGGACAAGGACGACTGGCAGCTGATAGCGAAGAAGCTGAAGCCTCTTCTGGATGTGGCCTGATTGTGGCAGTTTGAACATACATTCTAGTTTTTGCGCTTTTCCTTACAGCATCTATACTGTCTACCTATGCAATTGTCAGCCATACTTGTTCCATTGCAACCATTGCAAGAGTCTCATTGCCATTACTCTGTCGCTGCTTGCATCCGTGTTGGTGTTCGCCACCATGTCCAACTCAAATTGCAGGCACTACAGCTCTTGTGCACAACTCGCAACGACACACATCGACGAGCACAAGCAGCACATCCAGCAGCCATCACTGATTCAGACGAGGTCACTCATCAAGAGCCAAGTCTCTCTCGACGAAGGCCATTCTCCTGCTCGACGCGCCCTCCTAGCTGCCAGGATGGGCCTTCCACCCCATCTGGAAGAGGCGTACGGACTGCTGCAAGTGGAGTGAGTGGACACGGTGTTGCTGGCTGACGAAGTGCGTATACTGACTGCTACTCGCTCGCGCTGCTCAGGCCCACTGAGGACCTCCAGACCGTCAAAGCGGCGTATCGAAAGCTGGCGCTGATCCACCATCCAGACAAGAACAAGGAAGGCGATGGGGAAAAGTTCAAAGCCATCTCTGGCGCTTACGAGGCCATCTGCATGCATGTAAAAGGCCGCGATGAGGTCGACTTCGACGATCCAGATTTCCAGATCCTCTTCGAACTCTTCCACTTGTTCGACTTCATCGGTTCCCAACAGCAACACACAGCAGATGCTTCTGGAGCCTACGCCAGCGGAGGCTCTTCCTGCGAGGGCGACGATGTCGACCTCTAAGATGAGAACGACTTCGACGGCTCTGCATCTGAGATAGAGTGAGTCATGAGATCTTCCATCAAGCAGGCCTACCATAGTGTACTGAAACCCTCGGTTCGTCCTCGTTACAGCGACGACCGAGACTACACCGATGGAGAGGATGACGAAGACACTGAAGAACAAGAGAAAAGCAGTGAATGGGAGCCCGAAACACCTGCCAATGAACAGGGAAGGGGTGCTTTAGATTTTGAAGGACATGTATGCCATGGCGATCATAGCGCGTGCCACCACAACGTCGGCGTTCCGTTTCCCAGGTAAGCGATCCAGATTATATCCGTGAAAGAAGTAACTGACACGCAGACGTATGAAAGACAAGCAAAATGGTCGCTTCCATCCGAAGCAATCAGATCTGATAATCTTCAGCTTCTCCAGAAGCACGAATTGCTGACCAAGCTAGCGGGCGGGAAGAAACGCGTCGAGACCGATAGAGAGCGAAAGGTTCGGGTGAAGCTTTTGTTGATAGAGCAAGAGCTTGCTAGAGAAAGAAGAGAAGCAGAAGCGAAACAGAAGAAGGAAGCTGCTCGTTTGGCGAGAGAACAAGGTAAGTCTCAGCGTGGTCGAAGTGGAAAGATCGACTTTTTGGGATCAAGTTCCGGCTGACCTTGTACCGATTGCTTTCATATCTGCAGAGAAGCAAGAAGCGGCTGCCAGAAGAGCTGAGAAAAATGCTAAAAAGCGAGCTGCTGTACAGGAGAAAGCTACTTTGTCCAAAAAGCTGATTCAAGAGAAACTTCTCACCGCTCAGAAAGATCGCTCGGCTGTCTTCGATCAACTGATTGCCTGCGCAAAGGTACATAATGATGAAGAGTACTACAAGGCCTGTGAATTTGTCAAACAACTCATCTGCGAGAAAGATGTGAAAGTCACTGGATGGGAAAAATTGCCTGAACTGCCTCTAGAAAATGTTCCGGCGGTGGAAATGCAAGAAACTACCTTAATGCACCTGGCTGTCCAGGCTTCTGATTCCGAGCTTGTCTCGTGGCTCTGTGAAAAGGGTACCTCATTATTTGCAATCATACGGCACGCATTCGTTGCTGACACTTTATTCGCAGGTGCTCGAGCCGACGAAGTTGATGCTGCTGGCTACGCACCATTGCACCGCGCCCTAGAAAACGGAGACAAGAAAATGCTCGACTACTTCTTCGAGGCTTTCCCACCCTACAACTCGGAAGGTGAAGAAATCCCAGCCAACATGAGAGTCTATGACCCGACCAAGCCAGACGATCCTGCAATGTCGCTAGTCATGTTAGCTACACTTTCTGGAGATGCAGAAGTCGTAGATTATGTACTCGACCGCAGCACAGTGGAAGAAGTCGAGCATGCCTATCGATACGCTCAACTTCAGATTAGACAAGCTCGCTTCCATAAGCCTACTATTGCTGCATGGAGATCCGTACAACAGATGCTTCAGCAGAAAGACGGTTTCTCGATACCTTTGGAATTCGCCGCCCGTTCCCATACTAGACCGCATTTCACTTCTAGAGGAGGCAAGACATGGCATAAAAACGGTCATCAAATCAGGAATCATCATGAAGGTAGAATGCAAGCTGCTGTCGCTGCAAAATCTGCAAGGGCGAATACCTCTGCCGCTTGAGAGCTGGGGGTCTGTTTAGCACGCAAGCGCTACTCGTACCGAAGTTGTCGTTGTTCATATCTAGTTTGCAGACACTTGTGTTGCAATGTTGACTGCAAAATCCCAAAGTTACCTGGGCAAACATCATTGTAAGATGCGCTAAGACCCTTCGTTAGGGCAAAGACATGTACAAATCGACAAATCGACAACAATGCAACATTTGCGATCATGCTTATTCCGTGTAGGATGAGTCAATTGTACCCCGAGCGGGTCTTCGTTACGGCTTCGGAATCATCTAACTGGACGCTACTATACTATACACTGGCCGCTCAATGAGGACTTCTGAAAACACGGATTAAAAATGTATAAATGTGTGCAGAAAAGCGAAAGCACCTATCAAAACTGCTATACTGCAAAAACTTCCGTCACATGTAAGTGCGCCTATGACCAATAACCATCATCCGCTAAAGTATCACGCTTGTCAATCCCCTCGTTGTCTACAAGGTTTCTCTTGGGTCGTGGTGTGCGAACTGCACCAGGAAGGATCCAGTCACGATAAACCATCAACTTGTGTTCGAGGCGAGCTACTTCGTCCATATCGGCCTGAGTACGCGAGCGGAGCATAGATTGGCCGTAGATTCGAAGTTGCTGTTCGATCTCTTCAACTTCGTCCGAAGCTGACCTGCGGGCCTTCTGCAAAGCCCGTGCAGGCATATAACCTTCTTCCAACGAGCGCTTACCGCCTCGAGACTTTGCTAGAGGAGGCGTTGTTGTGGTGACTAAGTTGACTTTGGTGCCAGTGGATGTGAAGACTGAGGTATTAGCCTTCTGCGTTGTGGTCGTGGTTGCAGGTTTCGATGTAGTGGTAGCGGGCTTTGATGTAGTGGTTGCAGCTTTCGATGTAGTTGTGGCCTTACTCGTCGTTGTTGGCTTCGAAGAAGTCTTGGAAGTGGATGTCGTGTTCGACGTTGTTTTCGCTGTTGTCTTGGCCGACGTACTGGTGGCAGGTTTCGTTGATGTACTAGAAGTGGTAGTCTTCTGCAATGCGATGGTCGTTGCCTTAGACGTTGTGGTAGTGGTCTTCGAGCTAGTCGAAGTCGTCTTGAGCGTTGAAGTTGCCGTAGATGTGGTTTTCTGCGTTGTAACAGGTAGTAAGATTACAGCTTGTGAACCTCGGCCAAGTGCTAGACCTACATTGGTAGAAGTACTTGTTCCAGCAGCAGAAGCCGGTGTAGAAGCCTTGGTGCTGGTTGTTGTTGCAGAGGCGGACGTGGATGCCTTGCTGGAAGTCGTTGCCTTCGATGTCGTGGTTGCTGCTTTGCTGGTGGTGGTTGATGTGGCCTTGGTAGTGCCAGTTGTCGAAGTAGCTTTGGTAGTACCTGTAGTTGCAATCTTACTGGTGCTGGTGGATGCGGTAGCGGTGGTGGTGGCGCAAGGATTGATGGTCGGAGGTGGGAGGAACATATTTCTAGGAGGAGTCGTGCAGATACTAGTGGTTGTGCCTGAGCTTGGACTAGTAGAACTGCTTGAAGAGACGTTACTAGTAGTACCGGTAGAACCAGTGGTGGTAGCAGTCGATCCTGAGCTTGATCCTGTTAATGTGCTTTGACCCGCAAGAGTAGTGCTAGTGGTAGAGGTGGACGTGCCGATAGTTGTTACACCGCTTGCAACAGCAGATCCTACTGGGATAGAGCTAGTAAGGCCCGTGGTGGTACTAACACTTGTAGTTGTACCTGTTAATGCTGTTGTATTGAGATTACCAGTGGAAGCAGAAGCGAGGGTAGACGAAGTTCCGCTGAGGGTGGTCGAGGACATGGTGGAAGAGGTGGTGGCGGGAGTGCGGACAACGTTACCAGCTACGGTGCTTGTTGACCATGATGTAGTGCTAGCTGTCGTATTGACGGCGGCAACGTTCTTAGTCAGAGTCATGTTGGCGCCACAGTTTGCGCTGTATTGGCATGGCATTGTGCACTATGTAAGAATGACATTAGCATTATGAGGCGTACAAGCCGTTATGAAACGGCTTACAATCAAGAAGTTGAAGTCGACGAGATTAGTAACACCTGGTTGGTAGGAGCCTCCTGCTGTGGTATAAGGATCCCAAATCGAGGCTTGAGGTGCTGGGGTCTTTCCCTTTTGACATGCGGCAGAAGTCGTACCACCGAATAGAGCTTCATCGTAGTTGTTGCCGTCAACGATAGCTCCATTGTTACCGCCCACAGCACTGAGAGAGGAATAACAATCATTAGCTAAAGTATTGTGATTCCAGCTAATCCACATTTCACTCACGTTCCATAACCAAAGTAGCCTGTTCCGTTGCCATTAGCAACGAAGTTGTTGTCGGTAATGATGCCTCCTTTTGTTCGATAATCTGTACTGTTGTAATCACCCCAAGCAAGCAGACCAACAGCGATACCGATCTTAATCATGGCATCGTCGGCAATGATAGTATTGCCAGATACAACAGTTCCCGAATAGTCGCCATTGAATGGGCCATGGTCGACCAAGTTGATACCACCCAGAAGTGTATTGCCTTTAGCGATGATTCTGTAGGCCGCGAGTCAGTTTCTGTGGGTGCAGCATCGCGTAACTCTGGGCTACTTACGTGTTGTTGGTGATTGTAGAGCCTGGAGCACCGAAGAGAACAATGCCACCACTGAGACAGAATTGTAGTCAGTGAAGGAATGCCGGGATTTGAAAATACTGTAGACGTACTCGGTTGCTCCAGTGATAGTATTTCCAGTGACTGTGCTGTTTCGGCAAGCAAGAGATATACCATCTGCCCATTGACCAGGTGCTGCTACTTGTCTCTTCATAAGTAGTCGCTTAGGTGTAGCCATGAACTCTCTCAGCTGAGTCATGACAACTCTGAACTGCTTTGCTGTGTTGGGGCTTGTGCCGCATGGTCCGATTTCATTGTTTGTAATGAACTGATTGCTGCAAGAGTCTTTGTAGCCCTCTGCAAAATTGCAGGAGAGATGGAAAGGTCAGTAACCTACAGATGAGCTATCAGAGCAGTCTGAAGGGAGCATGCTCGACTTACCAGCGACGTGAACGGCTGTCCAGCCTCGAGGATTGGAAATATTGCATCCATCGATAACCTGATACTTTGCGTTACCGCCAATCTCAATCAGACCGGAGTTGCCGTATCTGCCGAGAGTCTGTCGAGAACCATCTACTTGAATGTTTCGAATTGCTGTTTTGGTGCAACGATCGCAATTGTTCCAGATAGCTACTTCTTGGCTGTAATATCGAATAGGAATTCACGTGATCAGTCACGCCAATGCCCTGATTCGGAAAGCTAGGGTCCAATACTTACTTTGGATTGCCAATGACTATCTTGGCACGTGTATCGTCTGTTGGATATCCTACTGTGTAAATCTCTTGGTTCGCGTTGCTGTAGACGATTGAGCCGGTGATGGTGATGGTAGCTCCAGGGCAGAGAGCAACTCTGGTGTTCGCTCCACCATCCCAGAGGAGCGTGTTGATATCGTCTTGATTTGCTGACGAGTCTAGGCACCCGCCTTGACGTGCGTGTAGAACTCGAGCCATGCTTCTCTTGGGAAAGAGCTTAGCACTTTGAGCATGATCGGCTTCGGAAGGTACGGAAGAAGCGAGAGCGGAAGATCTGCGAAGGGCTTGACGAGCTGGAGAAGCAGGTGTGTTGACTTCTCGGACTGAGATGTTGGAGTCTGATCCTCTTCGACCGAAGGTGTAGCCTTCGAAGATGGATCCGACTGCCGGAGCAGCCGTGGCACTAAGCGGAGCAGTGGCAACAGCAGCTGCACCTAGGGCGAAAATAAGACCTGCAGAAGAGCGACGACGTCCTCCGTCTAGCTTCATCTTGAAGACTTTGTTACGGTGCTGTGTAGCACTCTCTGTAGCTGTGGGTACTTTGAGTGAGCTTGTTCAAGCAGGTGAGGGCGGAGTCTGCGCCACTGATAAAGGATGTGGTATCGACTGAAATGGATGTGGTTGAAGTGAGCGGGTGTACCTAGCTACGAAGTGTGAAGACTGAAGAATGTTAGACAGAAAAGGAGATGGTGGACAGAAGAGAAGAAAGCAAGGTGAGATGGGAAAGAATTGGCAGCAAAAAAATACGCATTCGTGAATGAAGGACAAGCGAATTCCCGTCGGCACTATATCGACGACAATGGACAATTGCGGTCCGTAGATTGTCTCTCTAAATAAGTTTTGCTTCGTACAATCAAGCTTCAGGGTTGCCGAGGAAGACGAATGTATGGGCAGGCTGTCCGGAGGTAATTTGCTTTTACAATGGACGACCTGCCAAAGTGGTTGCCAAAGCAGCAGCATGCCTTTATTAATTATTTACCATTGCTTGTCGTGACCCAGCACTGACGCACAAATTAATAAATCAATATCAGCAATCGGATCCGTTCATTATCGAGTTAATTGCCTTAAATCGGACAGGTCTTGGGTTGAATTGCGGGTTTGCAGGGAGTGGGAGGCAGCGGTAGTGGATAGCTGCCATGTGGCCCAGATGTGTATTGAGTCTGTGTTATTCAAATCTCCGAGCTGCATTTGCCTTTGCCAGCAGCTCTTTTGCCTGCTTTTGGTGAAATTGAGATTGTCAAAGCCGGATTAGGAAGGCGGACCACCCAGACCGGCGAATGTCGAGCATTTAGCAACAGGGCTGTCGGAGTCTGGCTGGACCCTTGCTGAAGTCATCCGAGTTGTGCGTGTTGGTGGCCGTGATGGCGATGGTCGCTGGCAAGTGCAGTTGTTGTTGAATGGACTATGTACTGGTGTGGTGATCGGACTCGCTGAAGAGCAACACACCGCGACAGGCCATGCAAAACAGCAGTGGACAAACCAAGCATAGGGATGGATGACTAGGGTCGCATATAGCTGCTCAATGAGCTGGCTAGGCTCCATTCGTTACAGGTCTTGAGCTCCGATGTGGCTGGCGAACGCCCTATACTATGAAGCGTGATGCTCTTGACCATCTTCGAATAACACCATTGAACAGCCCATTATGACTTCCCGGATACCTTCTCTCTTCTCGGCAGGCACATTAAGCGGTGCTAATGCTTCACGGTCGCTGCGGAGCAATGCACTCCAGCGATCCTGGCAGTGTCGACCTGTACAAAGCCCAGCAGCGACAGCACGGCGAACCTTTACGAGCGAGTCTGAGAGCGGGACCAAGCGATCTCGCTACGATGTGACGGGGACGACTCTAGTGTTGACGCTTATCGTACGTGGCTGTCGAGTGTGCACTGCTGCCTGGTGTTGAAGGCTGCTTACAATCTAATTGCTTTCCGTTTACCCTTCCCATAGCCGATCGTGACTTTTGTACTCGGAACATGGCAAGTCAAGCGATTGCAGTGGAAGCTGAACCTAATCAAAGAGCTCGATGAGAAGCTGTCGAAAGAACCGCTTCACTTGCCTAACATGATAGAGTGCGTTGCTCCTCGTTCGATTTATTACAATGACTACGCCACTGACTTTTTGGTTGATCCAGCACAAGTGTGATACCCGAGGTGAGTAGTAATAGAGCTATCATTATCACAGCTTGGTTAATCTTCTTGTCCTCACTGCTTTAGTTTGAGTATCGGAAAGTCGAGGTCACAGGCCGATTTGATCATTCAAAAGAACTGCTTCTTGGTCCGCGGACACGAGACGGAGTGCTAGGCTATCAAGTTGTCACTCCCCTCATCCGCGAGGAAGGGGTTCCAGGAAGTACAATACTAGTAAACAGAGGTCATGTGTCGGTTACAAAGAAAGACCAAGCTTCTAGGCCCGAATCATTGGTACGATAGGTTTAACATGCTTCGCGTATTTTTCCCGAAGTTACAAGCTGATGCATGATTGTTACTTCAGATACAAGGCAGACAGGATATTATTGGAATGCTCAGATCGCAAGATAAAAGAAATATGTTCACTCCCGCCAATAAGCCCGAGACTGGTGAATTCCAGTTTGCAGATATCGACCAGATGGCAACTACAGCGCATACTCAGCCTGTCCTGGTAGATCAAATATTCGGTGAGTTGCAAAGATCTCTATAAAGTTCTCCCTGTCATCAGTATTGACTCTTATACACACAGAGGGACACGCTGGAGAAATGAAACAAATGATGAATCACGGCATTCCAATAGGTCGAGCGCCTACAATCGAGCTACGCAATACACATGCGACGTACGCTGTGACATGGTGAGTATTTAAAGTCGTGATCCAGGCAAGCAGGGTGAAGTTGCATCGACTGGTAGACTGAACAGTGCCTGAATTTTGCAGGTACGCTTTATCGGCTGCTACATCCGTCATGCTGTGGAGGCTCTTCAAGAAGCCACCCTCAAGGACGAGCAAGTTCTCTAGATTTGAGAACTAAAACAAACATAGTCGTGCATCGGTTTTTCCCGTTCCTCTGTATAGCACATAGGGTATTCGTCGGCTGTAGAGCTATTGCAACCCCGCAACTCGGCAAAGGTGTTAGCCTAAGTGTCAGACCGCGCTTGATACAATAAGCTGTTAAATAGCAGGTCTGGCTGATCCTGATACGAGTCCCCAGAGGTGCAGAGACAAACGTTGTTGGCGTATCTGCTGATAAGCGGCAGCCAGCTTATGTCAGCCGGGAGTGCAGCTCGATCGGGCCAGGTTGAACACTATCGCCATACGTTCGTCTTGCTTCAATATGCATACCTGTCCAACAAGCGACACGACGCACGCATGGTGTGATCACCAATGAATCACGCACTATCTCGGCTAAAGAGAGCCTCTGCGGTATCGGGACCGTCGCAAGCTTCAACCTCTAAACCGGGTGCAGGTGTCGACGGCAATGGGAGAATACTGCCCGCATACAACGATGGCAACCATCAGCCGCGCACTATGGCAGAGAAGACATTGCCGCTTGGTGCTGTCCCATACTCACATCCTACAACACAATGGGATCAAGCTCAACGAGAGCGCGACGAGCTCGAGAGAGCTCTCAAGCTGTCTGAAGAACAAGATCAGGTGCGTGGCGTCATGCACCTTCTCACTGGCATTGCACGATATGAGTATACTGATGGTTTAGTGAGATAGTATGAGGCTGCTCTGAGAGCCTCGCATGAAGCAGAAGAGCGAGAATCAGCGAGAAAGCAGAAAGAGCTGGAAGACGAAGATGCTATTTTGAGACAGTCACAAGCTGATCATGAAGCTCACGAGGACAAGCTGGCTATCATACAAGCTGAAGAAGAGCAGGCTATCCTCGAAGCTATCAGAGCCAGTGAGCGTGAAGCTGCAAGAAAGACCGCTGCAAAGGGCAAGCAGACGGAAAGATCCCCACGAAGTCAACGGGCTATTGACATCGATGACCCTCCGGTATCGGGAAGCTCGTCCAGCAGGATTGATACCGATACAGATAGTCAGAGAACGAATTCTATAGCAACTGTTCAAGAAGACGAGGATGACGAAGAGGTTCGGAAAGCTTTGGAGCTTTCCATCCTAGATCAGGAAGATGAACGTCGGCAGCAAGAAGAACTACTTCAGACAGCGCAGCAGAAACGTAATTCGACGGCATCTATTCGAGATCATGCATCAACCTCTTCTACACACCACAATGGTAGCCTCTCGCCCTCGAGCTCCGCGAGTACAGTCGCTCGACCAACTCCACCACATTTACTTCCACCTCGGCCTGGTCGAGCTGCACCACCTCCACCAGATCAAGCAGTAGCTCCTGAACTGCCGGTCCGTCGCCGACTCTCTGAAGACGAAGAGTATGCTTCTATAATAGATGCTCCCCCGCCGGCATATGAGCCTTCATCCACAGCCCCTGGAACCTCTTTGCAGATACCAGCACAAACTTCACCTGCACCGTCAACCGAAGCTGGCACTTTTCATAGTGCTTTAAGCTCAACTGAGACAGCAAGAGAGGAAGCTAGGGCCCTCGAGGACAAAAGACAGGTTTTCTACCCGCCGGTAGCTACTAGTGAAATGGCAGAAGGCGTGAGCATTTTCTAGATATGCAGATCTCCAATTCCGCGGAGAAATAGCTGACTCTGATATCGATGATGCGTAGTCCATGAGAGCGTTCGTCCCACATATGCTCTTTGCAGCGAGAAGGCGCGAACGCTCAGATCCTGATGAATGGTTTCCTATGGCCTCAAGGGACGTTGACCTCGCTCAATTGCCAGCACAACCTCGATCCCCGCCTAGTCCATCTGACCTCGCATCTCAAGCTTCACAAGCCCCTCCTACTTCCAGGGCTCGCAGGCCCCTTCCAGCGCTACCTGTACACCCGGAAAGCAATATTCCGGCTCCTCAACCTTCAGCTTTATCTCAACTAGATCAAAAGGTCGCCGCTATATCACCTTCTGAACCCGTAGACTCCCACGAAAGAGCACTTTCTCCTGACATGTAACCTTCGCCATTCGCCAGGTCCTGCTGCTCGGCGTTGACTCTGTCTCGGCCTTGTATAGGTTCAGGCGAGTGGGCAGGTGGCAGGTGTGTGATGTTTTCTCTGGAATGGGTTCTCGCATAATCGTATCGGGCGACTGGAGGTGTCGATTCCGTGTGGTGCTCTTCCTCTACTTCTGTTGAATCCTCACGGTTATGTTCCTGGCTGCCAGAGGTGACTCGGGCTTGCTCGACTGGGCTCTGTATCGTTTGACTCGGCTGATCATTATAATAATCATCGGAATCGTCATTTTGACCATGATGTTCCGAATCAGAAAGAGCAGCTTGCGAGTCATCGAAGGGATCATCTTCATAATCCTCGTTTTCCACAGCCCGAGTCGTTGATGGAGCCATTATTGACGCTGATGATGGATTTATAGATGCCGAATAGTAGCTGGGTGTCGCGGTCGAGGTAGGTGATATAGCGGCGACCTTTTGATCTAGTTGAGATAAAGCTGAA
>Ga0181469_100417_pt1 | contig 15955 bp, 19 predicted proteins | sample InSIn2SAF170_2_FD_119081 | JGI IMG/M metagenome (GOLD analysis project Ga0181469, IMG submission 119081) | Clean room microbial communities from NASA Spacecraft Assembly Facility at Jet Propulsion Laboratory, Pasadena, California, USA -... ... | reverse complement strand
CTTTAATAGTTAACGCGTGGTTGGAATGACAACTGATTATGTAGATATGATGTACTAATGTTTTGTTTAAGTTGGTGCGCATGGGAGTAGAGTGCGAAATGAATTTACTGTAATATTACCCGCCTTTATAGGCTTTAACATGCGGTGATCACCTCGGACCTTCCTTTAACCTCCCTTCACACCTCCTTGACACTACGTGCGGGTTGGTGCTCCGGTTGAATTGGGTTAACAGTGATAGTAGTCCTTGCCTTTAGATGTTTCAACCCCATACTTATAACGTAACACATAGCGAACAAGTAGCCTCTGGCGTATTCCCACCGAAGGCCAGATCGGTGATCTGGGTTTATTCCTGCAGGGAATAAACTGGGAAAGCGAATAAATAAGGGCCCAATACGAGAATCGAACTCGTGTAACCCGCACCACAAGCGAGTGTTCTACCGTTGAACTAATTAGACCTGTTGGAAAAGGGGTGAATAGAAACATAAGTCTTATGCGTTAGATGTTCGCGCCGGAAAATCTACGATTTTTTGCCCACCTAGTACAGCCGACACTAATGCTGTAGTGAACAGTAATACTAATCGTAGGTCTCCAACGTTGTCTACAGTTGCTCCAGCTAATACGGGAACGAATAGTAACAGTGTAAGAGAGATAAATCCAAGGATGATGTATAATGCGTATGAAGTAATAATACCGCTATCTAGAGTAGCAATTTGTCGACTAGTGTTGTAGAATGAATCAGTTAATCCAAATGGACCTACTTTTTCAATTAGTCCTCGATCTAATACTTTAGATGTAACTAATCCAACACCTAGTGCTTTGTTAATGATATAGTGGTTATAGATCACGTCAAAGAAGTATTTACCGTTGAAGAATGAGTACATCATGTAACCTAATTTACTTTGTGTTAAGCTTACAGTAAACTCAGGTAATTGGTGATATAGTAATAATGCAGTTGCTGCACCTAACATACTTCCAACAGCAGGTAATAATTTGTAGAATAATGGAATACTGAACTCAGCTTCCACTAGTGTAATGTGGCTAGGGTGAATAAAGAGGGCAGATGATAAGAAATCACTTCCTGGTCCTACAAATAAATCTTTTGCGACATAACCGAAGAAGATAGCTAATAGTGACAGGATAACGTACGGGATAACTACAATTAAAGGTTGTTCGTGAGTACTTTCGTAATCCCCTTTAGGAGCGTTAGGGTAAGTTAGGAATGTCATACTAATCAGTCGGAATGAGTAGAAAGCTGTAATCATAGCAGTAATTGTTCCTAATCAGTAGGCAACATTTCCACTAAATTCGTATTGTCCGTATGCTAGTTCTAGGATAAGATCTTTACTGAAGAATCCAGTTAAGAATGGGAATGCCATTAATGACAGTGATCCAACTAGAATAGCTGTGTATGTGAAAGGTAGGAAGTTGATTAAACCACCTAATTTTCGTAGATCTTGTTGATCTTTCATTGAGTGTAATACTCCACCAGCAGCTAAGAATAATAACGCTTTAAAGACATTTATATAGATCATATCATGCACTGTTATTACGTAGAAAACAGCACCGTGGTAGATGATCGTTGAAGTAACCACTTTTGGTCAAGTTTAGGTTACCTGCTGATGACTAAAATAATTTAGCTTACCAGCAATTGGCCACGTTTTACATGCGCTCTTTAATAGTTAACGCGTGGTTTACAAGATGGAATAATGCTACATTGTATTGGCTAAGTCCTACAGCCATGAATAGGTATCCCATCTGTGAACATGTAGAGTAAGCAATTACTCGTTTAATATCGTTTTGTAGTAAACCTGTTGTAGCAGCAAAGAACGCTGTCAATGCTCCCACTCAAGTAATAACAATAAGTGTTGTTGGTGCGTATTCTAGTAAAGGTGATGATCGTAATAATAGATATACTCCTGCTGTAACTAGAGTAGCAGCGTGGATTAAAGCAGATACTGGAGTCGGCCCTTCCATGGCATCTGGTAATCATGTGTGTAATCCTAATTGAGCAGATTTACCCATTGCGGCTAATAATAGTAATAATCCGATCATAGTTAATGCTGATTCGTTCATGAAGGGTGAAAGACTGAACACTGTACTGTAGTCTAAGTTACCAAAGACTCAGAATAGTGCAAAGAATCCTACACTTAAGAACATATCACCAACTCGATTAACTGTTAAGGCTTTAATAGCTGATTTGTTTGCTTGGATTCGTGTGAATCAGAAGTTAATTAGTAAGTATGATGAGATCCCAATTCCTTCTCAACCCAGGAACATCACTAAGTAGTTATCACCTGCAACAAGTACAAGCATAAAGAAAGTGAACATTGATAGGTATGCGAAGAATCGTTGGTTGTGTGGATCTGCAGCCATGTAATCAACTGAGAAAATGTGTACTAATGATGACACCACTAGCACAGGTAATAGCATTGATACTGTAAGGCTATCGAATAGGAAACCTCAGTTAACTAGCATTGACTCGGAATCAATTCAACTAGCTAAATAGATTGATACTGGGCTACCAGACAATCCTACTTCATAGAATGCTACAATAGATAATAAAGCAGACATTACTAGTAAAGTACATGTGATGATATGAGCTCCAGTTACTCCTATTTTTCGTCCTAAGAAACCTGCTGAAATTGCCCCTAATAGAGGTAGAGTAAGAATAGTCAGATACATTTATCGTAATGAAATACTTCCTCGTAGACGGTAATAGGCAACAAGAATTCCTAGTCCAATAGCTGACTCAGCACCTGCAATAGCAATAATGTATACACTGTATGTTTGTCCTAGAATATCATCAAAACTAAATGAGCTGATAATAACTAGCAATGTTACAGCTAATAGCATTATTTCAATAGAGATTAGCATCAGGATAATGTTTTTTCGGTTAAGAACAAACCCTAGAATACCAATCAAGAATAATACAAGTGATAAATTCATTGTAGTAGTATTGTTGTCTAATCAGTTTAGTCTGCGCCTACCGGAGCACCGACCCGCACTTTACGTCTAAAGGAGGTGTGGAGGGAAGACCAAACCATATGGATAAGATAGAGGTGATTAGGTATGAACATAACACCTGCCCCTTACTAAAACAAGTAAAAGGAGAAAAAGATTTAGCGATTATCGCTTCGTATATACGAGAACAACCGGACTCGAACCGGTACTAGCTATTATGACGTAATAGTGTTCTACCATTAAACTATGTTCACAAAATATTTTATCATCAGTAAGTGGGAAAGAAAAGGGGTTGATAGAATTTATCAATCTGCTACACGTTCCCGTACAGCATCCGTGTTACAACTTCACAAAAGTCATGACTGCTACTACGTGAGACCTGAGCCCCACTTACGTAACATATCACTCCCTTCGCGTGATGTGCAGTTAGTACATCTCAAATAGAATCTTCACCGTGACATACTTATCCACGATTACTCAGAATTCCTTCTTCATGTAGCCGAATTTCAGACTACAATTCGTACAGAACAACTTTGAAATGATAAGCTCCACCTTGCAGTATTGCCTCATATTGTAGTTGCTTGTGCGGCACGTCTATAGCCCATCGCATAAGGGTCATAAAGGTTTGTCTTAGTCCCATTATTATCTTTATATTAAAGACACACAACTATCTGCTCTTTTCTGGAAGGTAAGGGTCGAAAAGAAATAGTTGTAGGGTTTGCATTCATTAGCGGACTTAACCTAACGTCTAACGACATGAATTGAAGACAACCATGCAACACCTGTGTCCCCTATAATGGAGCATACAAGCGATGGTAAGGTTCTACGTGGATTATCGGATTAAATAACATGCTTCACTCTGGGTCTTTGAAACCGTCTAGTCCTTTCATTTTCACTCTTGCGGGTATACTAGTGTTGCGGAATACTTAACGCGTTAGCATCAGATCAAGATTATCTTAACCTTAGTATTCATTGTTTACAGCGTGGATTAACTTGGTATCTAATCAAGGTCACTGCCCACGCTTTCGTGCCTGAACGTCAATCTTTATTCGTAACATGCCTTCGCCTTTAGTAGTCAAACTAGGATTAAAATATTTCATCACTCCTCTAGCTGTTCTTGTTACGTCAATTAGATTCGAGTTGCTCAAGATCGGAGATCTTGACTACAACTGTCTATGCACCCTTTACGCATATGTATGTGGCTTAACGGTCGCCCAAATCGTCTAACCGCTCCTGCTGGCACGATGTTTAGGATGGACTTCACTTACTTTGCTGTCATTATTAACAAATAAGCGTCTATAGCACATAAATGCATTATAGATTCTAGCTAGCATGTTCATTCTTCCGCCTAAGCGCGAACATTGACAATGATTTGTGACTGCTGTACATCTAATGATGCCTTGGGTGAATCTCACACCCATTGTGGGATAAAAACTGTCATCTTATCCTACCCATCTTTGGCTAGTTGAGCTATTACCTCACCTACTACCTATTAGGAACTAAGCAAATGACTTTTAGGTCGTATCTACTTAGCCATCCTCACCTCTACGCCCCATCCAAATCAGAGATTTGGACTGGACTTGCATGTCTTCACCTGCTAGATACCGTTTAAGCTGAGCCAGGACCAAACTCTTGCTTATGTTTACTCACAATACTACTCTCTTTCCCAGCATAGCTGGGAACTAAAAGAGTAAGTGTGGTTATTATTATCTTCTTATATGTCATCTCAGCCATTACCAGGTATGAATATCTTCGATATTCAACCCACATCTACGATGTGCCCCTTTAGGGTGGTAACAGCTGAGACCAGCTAAAGCTGGCCCGCAGGGTGACAGGCCGTCCATCCAGCTCTGCTGGACCGGGTGCAACCCGGCCTCCGGTGGACTATGATTCGTTATGGTTGTTAGTGCAAAAGATGGGACTTGAACCCATACGACGTCTGTCATCAAAGCTTAAATTTGAGTTGTCTACCATTCCAACACTTTTGCTGTGATAATATGCCAGAGGCTGTTATAATTAGGCGTGGTTAGTGGATTCCCGTCTATCTATATGGAAAGGGGAAAAGGGGTTAATTTGAGTGACTGTGATCACTTAGGCTTTTGAAGTAGCTGGGTTTTGTGTTGCTAGATCTAGTAATGTGTTTTCAACAATACCGATAACAGGCACAATAACTACGAATCAAGCAAAGTACAGTACAGTACTAATTTGTCCCACAAGAATAAATGGATCTTCAACGTGACAAGCACCTAGGTACATTAAAACGAAGAAATTTGATACAAATACTCAGAATGCAAATCGCATTAGTGGTCGGAATTGTGCTCCTCGGATTCGTGATGTATCCAGGATAGGCATTGCTAATAGGATAAGTAAAGCCATGAACATTGCAAGTACTCCAAGCAATTTATTCGGAATTGATCGTAGGATAGCATAGAATGGTAATAGGTATCATTCAGGAACAATTGATGGTGGAGTTTGCATTGGATTTGCCATGATATAGTTATCACTGTGTCCTAATAGGTTAGGTGCGTAGAACACGATACCTGATAGTGCTAATAGGAATGCAAATACTGTTACAAGGTCTTTAAATGTAAAGTATGGGTGGAATGGTAATCGGTCTGTATTACCGCTAACTCCTAAAGGGTTTGATGATCCGTGTTCGTGTAATGTCAGTAAGTGCATTGCTGCAAGTGCTGCTAATACGAAGGGTAATAGGAAGTGTAATGAGTAGAATCGGTTAAGTGTAGCGTTGTTTACAGAGAAACCACCTCAGACAAACTGTACGAAATCTTGTCCAATTCAAGGAATAGCTGATAATAGGTTAGTAATAACAGTAGCTCCTCATAATGACATTTGTCCGTATGGTAATACGTAACCAAGGAATGCAATAGCCATCATTAATACTAACATGATAACTCCAATTGATCAAGGTAGTGTTCGTGGTGATTTGTATGATCCGTAGTATAGTCCTCGTCCAATGTGTAGGTACACAAAGATAAAGAAGAATGATGCTACGTTAGCGTGTAGATATCGGATTAATCAACCATAGTTAACATCCCGCATGATGTGTTCTACACTGATGAAAGCTAGGTCTACTGAAGGTGTATAGTGCATTGCAAGTGTCACCCCAGTAATGATTTGGATTCCTAGACAAGCACCTAATAGTGAACCGAAGTTTCACATGTATGAAATGTTAGCAGGTTGAGGTGAATCAACCATGTAACTGTTAAGAAGTCCTAAGATAGGATGTGTTTTAAGTAATCGCATAAATTGTAATATATGACATTTGCTACCAATGGATAATGATAACAAACTGTTTTCAGGTGTCTGTATGTATCCTGAAAATCTAATAGGTAATAACCTACGTGTAATTGAGTAATAAGAATAAGCAATCGTTCATGATAAGCCAGGGAGGAATCGAACCACCATCTAACAATTATCGGTTGTTCGTTTTAACCGCTAAACTACAGGCTTTTTGGTCAGAAATGGGACATTTTCAGGTCTATACTTATATGTGAGACATCTTTATCCCTCATGCGTCAACCAAACAGAAAAGGGGTTGTTAGGGATTCGCTTTTTCAACTATGACTTTTAGACCAAGTGTCTTTGAGTCAATAGTCATGGGTAACTTAGAGTATTGGGACTTTCAACTCGTAGTCCGGATTCCCAGTGCATCTTTGCCCATACCGAGAGAAGAGTAACGTGTTTGCAGCACCACACCAGTATTAAAGTCTCGAATTTGAACATGGTTAGCTTTATTTCCTCAAAGATAAATGTCAAGAGATCGGGGATCCCAGAGCCGTAGGTCAAAGTTTACACTGTTTGCTTTGTTTCAATCAAAACATCAAACATTAAACAACGATTGTTCTAAGAGTCGTGGAAGGAACTTAGACAATGATACTAGAATAACGTATTCCCCATAACTTAATTGATATTGGGGATAAGCTTGCACAAAGTTCATGTAGTTCTTCCCCCTCGCACGCCAGTAAGAGGTCCTTGGGGAAGAGACCCGGAAGGTGAGATGAGTAGGCGAGGCGAACCTGTCCAGCTCCGCTGGCCGGGAAATTAAACGTTCGGTAGATCTCAAATCATTTTCACTCTCTTAGCCCTCCGTTTACACTCGCTCATTGGTACTTGTCCGTTAAGTTAAGTATAGGACCTCAATGTTGGTTAAATTTACCCATATGCGATCTCAATCGACTAAAGTGATTATATGTACTTCCTACGTACTGAGAATAATCATCTCAGGCAGTTAATGCATATACCCCCCCATCAAAAGTGGCCTTTCTAAGGTTGTACGTGTTTATAGACTTTGCGGAATATTGCAGTGATCCCAGTCCATACTCGTTTCAACGGCCCATTACTCCCACAGGTTGACGAATATTATCCGAAATATATTGAAGCACAAAACTATCCTCGGAAAGTGAATCCAACATATTCATTAAAGTGGCCTGGGCTGTAAGGGCTTTTGCACTTAGAGTAACCTCAGCTAAAAGAGAGGGGTGATGCTGAATGTTAGCCAACAGATCTTGAACTAAATATCCTCTTCCCAACGCTGCGCGCGATCGGAGATCGTCCCCCATAGGGGGATTGGGAACAATATTTATTTAATTAAGCTCCTCATCAGTAGATCGACACGTATAGGAAAAGTCAAACTACATCAACGAAGTGTCAGTATAGAATTGATGATTCGAAACCTAAGTGGTGGTGATCTGTCAGATGGTATGATAAAATTCGGAAAAATGCTACTGCAATGAACAATGTTCCGATGATAACGTGTAAACCGTGGAATCCTGTAGCAAAGAAGAAAGTACTTCCGTAAGCTCCATCTGAGATTGTAAATGGTGCTTCGTAATACTCTAGTCCTTGTAATCCAGTAAAGATAACAGCTAAGACTACTGTAAGAATGATTCCTAGTAGTACACCTTTTCGGTTACCTTGGATTAATGAGTGGTGTGCATATGTCACAGTCGCTCCTGATGATAATAGGATAATTGTGTTTAGTAATGGGATTTCAAATGGGTTAAGTGGGTCAATACCTGCTGGAGGTCAGTGTGCCCCTAATTCAACCGTAGGAGCTAAAGCACTGTGGAAATAGGCTCAAAAGATTGAGATAAAGAAGAAGACTTCACTTACAATAAATAGAGCTACTCCTAAGTTAAGACCTTTTTGTACTGCAAAGGTGTGGTTACCTAAGAATGATCCTTCTGCCACTACATCTCGGAATCAGAGAATCATGGCGAATAATGTGGCTAAAAATCCTAATAGTAATAGTGTACCACCGTTAGCATAACCGTTAAAGTACATTGCTGCTGACATTGTTAGTGTTAGTAAAGCAAATGATGTTAGTAATGGTCATGGTGATGGGTCCACTAAATGGTAAGGATGGAACTGGAATTGTGATCGAGTTACGTTGTTCATAATAGTGAATAGTGTCATTAACATCATGCAAGTTATAAATAGTTATAAGTGCTAATCACCTTTGTTGGCGATAATTAAACATGATTGCTTGGAGTGAAAACAAGAGTTTTCATGTGCCTGAAAGGCAGGCCGGACAAGATGAGATTCGAACTCATGGTACCTAAGTACGTCTTATTTCAAGTAAGGTGCGTTAAACCACTCTGCCACATGTCCTGTCTATATTCGTCTGGGAGAAGGAAGATTCGAACTCCCATCGGCTTTATCATGAGTAAAGGGCATTAACCATTATGCTAAACTCCCTACGCCCTATAGAGATAATTGAGCGAGATGGAATCGAACCACCAACTGTGTTAACAAACTCATTTACAGTGAGTCTCCTTACCATTAGGATATCGCTCATAATAGTACTCCACATATAGTACTCCCCCTATAATACATTTATATTTGCTTCCACCAAGGATTGAACTTGGATATTCGGTACTTCACACCGATGCTCTCGCCATTTGAGCTATCGAAGCTTTGGAGAAAGTTGGACTTGAACCAACCCATACGCTATGCAAAAGCGTTATACTACCAGATATATTATTTCCCCTTATGTTTGCTATCAATACTTATATAACACTGCACTCATCTCCAAGTACGACGTGGGAAAGGGAAAGGGGGTTATGTCAAGAAAATTAATATGGCGCAATATCGAAGGCCATTAATAGTGAAGGAACTAAGATAATAAAGGCAATTACCATAGGTAAAAGACCTGTTCACATGAACTGCATTAGTTGCGATATTTCAGTGACTTTCGTCATTGGTGAGACTATGTTATCAGTATTGACTACTGTAGAGTACTATAGTCGTTGAACTTCCCACCTATCTTCTAGGGGAAAGCTGCAAATTGAATACCTGGATTGGTTCTTGCAATCAACTCCATAATGACCAACTCAACGCAAGGTTCTGAGCGTAAAATCATATCGTAATCGTGGTAATGTAGCTCGGAATCATACAAATAGGAAACAGAAAAGACATGTTTTCAGTGCTAGTACGATACTTTGTAGATTAATGAATGAATCGTTAACAAAGACTTCCGGCATCATGTAACCTCCTAGGAATAAGATAGCTGTAAATGTTGACATTAATACAATACTACAGTATTCGGCAAGGAAAAAGAACACGAAAATCATTCCAGAGTGTTCAGTGAAGAATCCAGCCACAAGCTCAGATTCCGCTTCTGGTAGATCAAACGGTGTTCGGTTAGTTTCGGCTAGGGCAGAGATAAAGAACATAATGAATAATGGTAGTAGAGGTACTACAAATCAGACACTTTGTTGCATCTCGATGATTTTGATAAAGTTAAATGTACCTGTAATTAAGATAACCGCTAATACAGCAGAGCTATAAATTAATTCGTAACTAATCATTTGGGCAGTACTTCGTAATGAACCTAAAAAGGCATATTTAGAATTAGCTGATCATCCGGCAAATAGAACTCCATATACTCCAATAGATGAAATAGCTAATGAGTATAAGATTCCTAATGAGAAATCAGATAGGGCAAGACCACTTCCAAATGGGATCACTCCTCATCCTAGTAGACTAAAGATAAGACTAATAATCGGCGCTAAAAAGAACAGACTTTTAGTTGAGTGTTGAGGTACTACTGTTTCTTTCACCACTAGTTTTAAGGCGTCACTAAATGGTTGCAGTACTCCGTAGTATCCTACTTTGTTGGGTCCCACTCGTCGTTGCATACTTGCTAGTACTTTTCGTTCAATGATTGTCATGAAAGCTACTGATAGTAAAATAGGCACTAATACAATAAGTACTTCTAACAGACTGTAAAGAACAGATAACATTGGTGTTTGATTAAATAGCTATATAGTTCCCTGTTACCAGCTACGCTGGTAAAGAAGCAGAAATAGCTGGGACTAAAGCGCATTGTGTAAAAGGGGATATAGTAAAGATGTATTGAAAGCATATGGATAGGTAGAATTATACTTGGCTATCTAATCAGCTTAAGTATTTTTCTAGTGAAACGGCTTCTACAGCAATTGGCATGAAACCGTGGTATACCCCACAAATTTCTGAACATTGTCCGTAGTAAACTCCTTCTCGTTGGATTAATACTGATGTTTGGTTTAGTCGACCTGGTACAGCATCGATTTTCAGTCCTAGTGAAGGTACCGCGAAATCGTGAATTACGTCTTGTCCTGTAACAATGAATCGTACGTGTGTATCAACAGGGATTACTACTCGGTTATCAACATCTAGTAATCGGAATTGTCCTAGTTCTAGATCTGATTCAGGTACCATATATGAATCGAATTCGATTGATTCTCCGTCTTCGTTAATGAAGTCTGAGTACTCGCATGATCAGTATCATTGGTGTCCCGCTACTTTAATAGTCATTGAAGGTGAGATTACTTCATCCATCAGATATAGTAGTTTGAAACTTGGGAAAGCAATAGCAATTAATAAGATTGCAGGTGTGATTGTTCATACTAGTTCGATTAGAGTACCGTGGTTGTGGTATTTGTGTACAATTTGAGTTCGGTCACTGTTGAAGTGAAGTAGGACTGATCCTAACATTCAGAATACTAAGACTGAAATTACAATTAGGTAGAAAAAGATAGAATCGTGTAATTCTACAATTCCTTCAAAGCTAGGTGTTCTTCCATCTTGGAAACCGATTTGTCATGGGTATGATGCGTCATTATGGATTGTGCTGAACATTGAAAATAGGTTTAACATGTTTATAATAATTGTTCTAGTCTTACTTTTTACCAGCAGAGCTGGTAACTACGGAGGACCGCCTAAGACTGCTCTTAGTCTAAGAAATCGGTGAATCGAACACCGGTAAACCACGTGTAAGATGGCCACTTTACCACTAAGTTAATCTCTTCATCACGGTGATGATACGCCGGAGGCTTATGGATGATTTATACGTTATAAGCTATGCCGTACAGAAAAGGGGTGAAATAATGACATACAAATTCTAAGTGTGGAAATTAGTGTAATTCGATAGCGTCTTTTAAGTAGCTACATGTCAGGATAGTGAATACGTATGCTTGGATAAGTGATACGGCAATTTCTAATCCTACTAGAGCAATAAAGATAGCCATTGGTAGTAATGTCACAAAGAATAATAAGATACCGCTAGTTAAAGCTGGGTATAGGAATCCACTTAGGATTTTTAGTAATGTGTGACCTGCTACGATGTTCGCAAATAATCGTACTCCCAGACTGAATGCTCGTGCAAAGTATGAGATTAGTTCGATTAAAGCTAGTAATGGTACAAGTGCTAAAGGTGTTCCAGCTGGTACAAAGAAGCTAAAGAAGTGAATTCCGTGTCGCATGAATCCTAAGATTGTTACTCCTAAAAATATCATTACACTTAGTCCCATAGCTACGATTGCACTTGATGTAAATGCAAATGAGTATGGTACATTACCTACAAGGTTAGCTAGCACGACAAAGAAGAATAGTGAGTAGATGAACGGAACATAGATTTCGTTGCTTGAACCTACCTGCTCTTTTACCATGCTGTGTAGTGTTGCGTATGATGATTCTAGTGATAGACTTCATTTACTTGGCACAATTCGGTGGTTGTTAGCTGATGCAGCGTGGTAACCTAAACCTAATGCTAACACGATTAGTGTGTATAGACCAACGTTAGTTAGTGAGATAACAAAGTCACCTAAGATAGGAGCAGTAAAGCTAATGAAGTTTACAGTCTCGAATTGTTCTAAAGGTGATGAAGCGATGATAAAGTTGTTTAACATATTAAAAATAGTTATAGTTTCTTACTTAATGATTCGCTCGGAGATCATTTTTCGTTTAAATAGAGTCCTTCACAATCTCCGATTGTGATTACAGCTAAGGTCAGGACTATAGTTTAGTGATGTACATTCGTGTTAAGAATAGTTCTGTAAACATTGGTAAGATGTATTTTGAGAATACATAGATCATTGTCATTAAAACGATAAAGGCGAATGTTAATTGGTTTACAAAGTAGAATGGTAATAGTTGTGGCATATTGTATTTATATTACTGCTCTTTAGATACACAGCGTTCCTCAGGTTCCCAATGCGTAGCACGGCTGTAAGGCCGCCCTCTGGGTTGGGAATGTGACAAGAACGGGTCAAGAGCTATCTTATTTCACTCTAAAGTGAACGTAGACATAACTGGTAGTGGAAATTTGTCTTTGCTTCTACCTACGGTGATGATACGCTAGAAGCTATAAATCGATACTTATATACTAAGTTCTGGGAAAGGTGTTTGAAAAGGGGTTTTAGGGGAAAAAGCTTGTTTAATCTCGGGTTAGTCTCCGACGGCCGGTCACCGTAGGCGTGATTATCGAAGATAATCAAGTCCCAGCGGAGCTGGGATGACCTATGATTGTACTGGTAGCATGTTGTATGAGTGGAAAGGTGTAGGTGAATCTAATGTTCACTCTAGTGTTGTTGATGCTTGAGCTCCGTTGTAGAATTCTGGTGTTGATGTGAAGAATGCTGGGACTGCTCAAGGGTTAGCTGTTACTGTTTCACCGTTAGCGAAGATGTCGTAGATTACATATCCAAATACCGCTGTAGCTACTACTGAGATGATTGATCCAACACTACTAATGTAGTTTCAATCTGCGTATGCATCAGGGTAATCCGGAATTCGTCGTGGCATACCTGCTAATCCAAGGAAGTGTTGTGGGAAAAACGTTACGTTTACTCCAACGAACATTGTTCAGAAGTGGATTCGTCCAAGTACTTCGTTGTATGTTTTACCAATGATTTTAGGTGTTCAGTAGTAGAAACCAGCAAACATTGCAAATACAGCTCCCATTGATAGTACGTAATGGAAGTGAGCTACTACGTAATATGTATCGTGTAGGGCTACATCCAGTGAAGCGTTAGCTAATAGTACTCCTGTTAATCCACCAATTGTGAATAAAGCAATGAATCCTAAAGCGAATAGCATTGGAGTTGTGTATCGTACTGAACCTCCGTAACATGTAGCAATTCATGAGAAGATTTTAATTCCTGTTGGAACCGCAATAATCATAGTTGCAGCTGTGAAGTAAGCTCGTGTATCAACGTCTAATCCTACAGCATACATGTGGTGGCTTCAAACGATAAATCCTAAGATACCAATTGAGAACATAGCATATACCATTCCTAAGTAACCGAATACGGCTTTACCTGAGAATGTTGATACTACGTGTGATACGATTCCGAATCCTGGGATAATTAAGATATATACTTCAGGGTGTCCGAAGAATCAGAATAAGTGTTGGTATAGAATTGGGTCACCTCCTCCTGCTGGGTCATAGAATGATGTGTTGAAATTTCGGTCAGTTAGTAACATTGTAATTCCACCTGCTAGTACGGGTAATGATAGTAATAGTAAGATAGCTGTTACCATGATCGCTCAACAGAATAGTGGTAATTTGTGTAATGTCATTCCTGGGTTTCGCATGTTAAGGATTGTTGTAATGAAGTTCATCGCTCCAAGCATTGATGAGATACCTGCTAAGTGAAGGCTGAAGATAGCTAGATCTACAGATCCACCGGAGTGTGATTGGATCCCAGATAATGGAGGGTATACCGTTCAACCTGTACCAGCTCCTTGTTCTACAAAAGCACTAGCTAATAGTAAAATCAGTGAAGGAGGTAGCAGTCAGAATGAGATATTGTTTAATCGTGGGAAAGCCATGTCAGGCGCTCCAATTTGTACGGGAACAAGGTAGTTACCGAATCCACCGACAAGAGCAGGCATAACCATGAAGAAGATCATTAAAAATGCGTGAGCAGTAATGATTACGTTGTAAAGTTGGTTGTTACCGTTTAAGATTTGTACTCCCGGAGAAGCTAATTCCATTCGAATTAACACTGAGAAAGCAGTACCTAACATTCCAGCAAAGATAGCGAAAATTAAGTAAAGAGTCCCAATGTCTTTCGCGTTGGTTGAAAAACATCATCGAATCATGTTCATAGTTGTGTAATCAATTGTCCCTTATCTCTGATATTGAATGAGTTCCCAGGCTCCGTAGGGGTGGGAAGTAAAACACTCAACTGCAACATTTTTAGTGTTGCCTATTATTCTTCTTATAAATGACCTAACGGACTAAGTGAGATTCGAACTCACAAGGATTCATCATCCAGACATTTAGCAAATGCGTTACTTCACCTGTGGCGGTCAGTCCTCGTTTTCATCCTCTATACCTGGTCACTATGTTTAGGCTACTCGACCTGAAAATGTCCCATTTTCTGGTATTGGACGTCAGGAGAGTCGAACCCCCGTACTAGGATTAGAAGTCCTTTGTTTTACCATTAAACTACACGCCCTGTCATTTATGCTTGCAGATAAAATATAGTTGAATGGACATAAGGGGATTTGAACCCCTATCACGCCGAAGGGAACGTAGTGACCTGGTATGGAGAATTCGGTTATTTTGCCATTAAACTAGATGCCCTCTACTTTACATGTAACAGGTAAATAACAGATGAAATATAGTCACATTGTAAGAATGGGTCCAGGAAGATTCGAACCTCCAACCGAATAGTTAAAAGCTACTTGCTCTACCATTGAGCTATAAACCCTACCTCCTGTTACGTAATGATGTAAAATGAATTACTGAGTGAGCTTGATTCGAACAAGCATCGGACACTCCCAAAAAGTGGAGACTTGCCTATTAGTCGATCACTCATAGCGCTACATTGATCCTATGAGAATTTGTTATCTGCCCAATCAAGGAATCGAACCAAAATTTACTATTTACAAGATAGTTGTACTAGCCGTTGTACGAATCGGGCTTAAGCTTTACCTATGTTTATGATCTGCACGGGGCTCGAACCCATACTACCACAGTGAAAGAGTGGGGTACTGACCGGTTGTACTAGCAAATCTTACCGCCACACCGCGCCAAAGGTCAGAAGGTAGGAAAGGGCGGAATGGGCATTCGTTTATTCCCAGCTACGCTGGGAACAGCTCATGTTATCGGCTCACTACGTTCACCTCTAAGTGCTCGTATGAACTCTTTTAATGATTGTATGATAACCACAAAAAAGATTAGTTGTAGTTTCCGATCAGAGATCGGAAGAACTTCTGATTCTACACCTTACATAATGGCCTTTGCGTCTCCAACCCTGGACAGTTCACAAAGTTTTATCTATATAGAAGATCCATCGGTGTTACACTTCTAATAAGTTAATTAGTCTACCTTCCGATCGGAGATCGGAACATGTGATGATAGTTGTTAACCAACCTATAGCATTTTTAGCATCACGAATCAGATTCAAGATGAGTGCCTGTGATTGTATTATTCATTTCTTACGGAGGTGAACGTAGTGAGCCGAGACGGGGACAGGGCCAACCTTAACCTAGCTAGTTATTTCCTATAGTACTACCTACGTCTAATAATGACATAGGGATTAAGTAAGAAAGACAGGGATTTGTGTAGGCGAATTCTTTTAGGTTCCATTCCCCCGCTACCGCATAAGGCAGAGGTGAACGTAGAGAACCGATACGGAGATTAGATATATAGGAGGTAAACTATAGACCGATTCGTACAACGGCTAGTACAACTATCTTG
>Ga0181469_100415_pt1 | contig 16022 bp, 14 predicted proteins | sample InSIn2SAF170_2_FD_119081 | JGI IMG/M metagenome (GOLD analysis project Ga0181469, IMG submission 119081) | Clean room microbial communities from NASA Spacecraft Assembly Facility at Jet Propulsion Laboratory, Pasadena, California, USA -... ... | reverse complement strand
TAATCGGCGAAGTCACCAGAGGCACCAAGAAAAGCAATGCCTAGACCATTTCTCCTCCGGAATCTCTCAAACTCTGCTAGCGAGGAGTGAGGTGCAGCATTCTTTTTTGGTGCCAAATTGGTGGTGGTGGTGCTGCTGAGTTTGCGGAGTTGTGAGTCTGGAAGCTGTGGCTCTCCACCTCACCTGCTTGCTCCCGTCCAACCGTCGTTCGTACCTAACCGTTTCAAGATTCATGCTGACTCCACTGCTTTGTTTGAACCGCTTGGACCACCTGCAATTTCTCTTGTTAGGCTTTTGCTTATATGTGCCCAGGCCCATGGCACCCCAATCTTCTGGTTTCGTCCTTGTAGCAACCGCCCAGCCCAACGTGTGTGAACGAGGATCTTACAATTTTCGAGTCCTGTAAATTCCACCATCTTGTCTACATGACCATGGAGAGTCCACCTCAATCCCCATGTGCCAAAGCCAACACCAAGAACAAGCGACAGAAACGAGAAAAGCCTGTACCGACCAAGCCAGCGCTGTTCCATGATCAATTTAGTTCGGAAATAGCTCAACGATTGGTGCGAGACACATCAGGCTTGGATCCTATCAGTATCCTTGACCGAATTTCTGGATCAGCATCAGCCCCGGAATCAAATACTCAAACAATTACCACAGCTCCGCCTTCGGAAAAGACGACACTGATCGTGGAACAGCGTACATACAACAGCAGCGAACGCTTGAGCAATTTTACACTAGATGAAGCATGCAAAACAGCAGATAACAAGCCAAAGTCACGGAAGATACCTAAATTCGATGGCACCACATTCAATCTCGACCATTTTGCAGCTCTTGCAGCCCTCACTACCCTTATTGAGAAACATGGACGGATATCCCATATGGGCATTTTAGATCCGAGCTATTCCTTCTTTATGAACGAGGATCGCAACGCAGCACTCTACTATAGGGCCAAAAACCAGATTGCTCTTGTTGGTGGTAACCCCTTGTGTGAGCTCGACCGAGTGCCCGCCCTGCTAGCAGAGTTTGAGAGATTCCGGAGGAGAAATGGTCTAGGCATTGCTTTTCTTGGTGCCTCTGGTGACTTCGCCGATTATGCTAGAGAACAGAAGGGATGGGTATCCATGCGCTTTGGCATTGAGAGGGCGCTGAATCCGATGACGAACAAAGTCCTCAAGGAACAGGAAGGCAAGCGGATAGTGAAACAGTGCAAGCAACTGCTTGATCCTGCCCGAGGAGGTATGCGAGTCAATGTTTATGTTCCATGGCAGAAGCAAGACCTGGAACTACAGGCCAAATTGGTGGACATTTACGAAACATGGCGAGAATCAAGAAACAGCACCGGAAAGCCACAAGCATACATGACAGTCTTCGATCCGTTTGCGTTACCACAGCTGATGGTCTATCTCTACACCAGTGGTCCAGATGGTAAACCAAACGGATTTGCAGCACTGCGAAGGATGAACGGTGGCTATCACATTGACCCTTATTGTGCCCTTCCAGATGCACCAAGGGGCACGACAGACCTGCTCATTTTCTCAGCGTTGGCGCTTCTGAACCGTGCAAAGGTGCCATACCTAGGACTCGGTTTCGAACCAACTCAGGAAGTTTCGGATATCCATGGTCTTAGTCCGACCATGACACGAATGACCGAATCCGCTTATCGTCGCATACTCTCGAGATTACCAATATTTGGGAAGAAAGCGTTTTACGATAGGTGGTATCCTGAGGAGAATCTCGATGCTGGACTATACATCATCTATCCAAATGGTCGACCTGGATTGCGACATTCACTAGCAACAATGCATTTCGCAAATGTGTGCGTGAGAGAAATCTTGACAGCAGAAATCAGAGACTCTTTCAAATTCTTCGGTAACAAAACGAAGGAAGAAGACGATCCTAAGCCTCAAACGCAAGACCCAAAGACCAACTCAGTAAGAAACAAGGAACGCAAGTCTGCAGAATCCCAAACCTCATCTTTTTACAGCGGAATACGCAGTGTGTCACAATTGTCAGTGATTTTCGGCGGCGGATCGAAGCAAGCGCCATCATAGCATACGGACGGGAATTGACTGTACTATACATCGTTTTGATACATTAGCCTTACATTATACCACTCTGACAATATGTGGTAATAATTCAACCTTTAGATAGATTCAACTTGTGAAAGGACACCAGCCACTAGGCAAAATTGATGAAAGTGGCCATTTCTCCTTTTCTAGGCTGACCATCACATTGCGTTCGTATTGTCTTATCTGAATAGTGGTAGCTCGAGTCTTGGGCGTCCTACCGCTCAAGCAACTTGTTATCATCTGTCCAAGAGCAGCTGACCGGTTCCTGTAAATGCCTGCAAACAACGTCACATTGCTGGACTTCACACTACTACGACTGACCAGTTCAACAGCATTACAGGAGGAGGAGAAAAGCAGGAATACGAACCTTGGCAGTGCTTACATAAACTACTAGTAGAGCGTCTACTCGAATCGGCAAATCGGGTCTGACCGTCCCTGGTGTTCAAGGCCTCCCACTCCGGATTGATCGACTTTGGCCCCCCCTTGATCTGCACTACCTGCAAGCACACGACCTAGTGTAATGATATGCCACACGGCTATTCGACAATACGTTCGATCCATGCTTCGGAATACACCATGTACTTTAGTGAGGCCTCTCGTGTTCTCACACAATTCGTCACATGTTGCTCCATACCAAATCAGATGTTAATGTTGCTGTCCCAGCTGTTGTCCGCGATTCTACTTCCCACCATCACCAACCATGTCACTAAACTCCATAAGATGAGTGTGTTTTTCACATATCCAATCTAACATGGCTCGAACGCACGCAACCTTAACTCTTCTACTGCTTGTGTTAAGTGCTGCACTTGTCCAATGTATTGAGACACAAAACCCGGCAGATACCATTCAAAGGAGAGACGACCCACTGAATTGCAGAACCCGAACCAGCAACGATCTATACGGCTTAGGTCTCCGTCTAGGATACTACAGCAATTGGCTTGCGGCATGGGTAGCAAACAACTGGGTTCCGGACGAGATTGTAGGCGCACAAGATAGCAACTCCATCTTCTTGCTGGCACTCCTTGCTTCCATGGTCCGGACCACAGTCGTCAATACCATCACTCGTCTCGACGCCTTGATCCTTCTGGAGCTTTGTGCCGGAACCACCCTCTCAGTGGTCACCATCTGGGGTTATAGAACGTGCATCTACTCAACCAAAGGCGAGAGAGAAGGCCTGCATGGCATATCTCTCTTTGGTGGCTTTGGCACGCACTTTCGACTCCTACTGACTCTAGCTGTTGCTGTTTATGCCCTGTGGTTCTTCGGAATCGCTGCTTGTCCAAACAATGGTCGGCTTTCGGTTTCCGGCGACCCTGGTATATGTCCCACCATTTACGTTTTGTCGAGATCATTACCACTCGCTAGCAATAGCATTCGTTATCCAGCACTGATACTTGCGTCAATCGCTACTTTCTATTGCGGTTTGATGGTTTTGTCAACTCCGCTTGCTCTTGTAACGAGGCTCAAGAAGTTCTCTCATCTCCGTCATGATGGCTTCCACGACACCAGCACACGACTTCGCTACATCACAGGAGCATCAACAGAAGAGTAAGTTCACTACCAGCTTCAAACCAGCTCACATTTGGGAAGAGGATGTAGCACTAACGAAAAAATAGGCTTGCTCGACTATTCCTCCTCTTCCGAACCTTCAACCTACTCTGCATAATCTTCGCAATGATCTTCATCGAATTCACCCTACACCTCAACCACGTCGATGCCGTCATAATAACCGACAACACCGACGGTGAAATCGCCACCCCAGCCCAACTCCTCCCCCTATTAATCGGCATCTTCTCCCTCATTCGAATCCTCTACCTAGCATACGAATACTTCCGTGCCTCAGACGGTGACGTCCGTCCCCCCCAGGGCATAACACCTAGCTTCAATCCCAACCACTACCACCACGGCATCAAACAGAAACCAACAGGATGGTACCGGGCTTTGAAATGGAAACTCCAACTCTTCTCCACATCTATAGCCATCAACGATGATGAACACCACAATAATGACGCAGTAGCAGAGAAGGAACAACGAACCGAGCTCGACTTAAAACACATCGAGACAATAAGATGCGAATGGTCACCGACGCAAAAATGGCTAATCACGTATCTGCCCTGGCTCAGTCTTGTGTATTTCTGGCCCTGGAGGAACGGGGACGAGCAGCGGCTTGTCGAAGGGTTCCCTCTGCACAATGATAATAACGAGAACAATGGCAATCAGCGCAAATCCTCGTCGTCGTTGTCGTCCGGGCGCGATCACAGTCCGAAGGCGGAGGGTAGTGCGAATAACACGACGCAGCTACTACTTCCGCTGCGGGATGATGATGCAGCATAGTGAAGGGGAAAGAGCTCCGCGCTACTATTCATCCCTAACCACTTCGCGAAGGTTTGATCATCCAAAAACCGAACATGCAGTTATGCTTCTACCACTTAACCTCCACGAATCCCCACAGAACCTAAACGACTACCCAGGTGATATACCCCGAATCCTACTAACCCGTCTCCTATCACCTTACAATCCCCAAATCAAGTCACGGCGGGGCAGAGAACACGTACCACTTACCGGGTACGTAGGTATGCTTGCAACTACATACCCACCGGAACTAATGTAGCAGCGGTATTTCGCGAGACATCATGGTGTTCAGAGAGTAATGCTCTTTCCATTGCCTATCAAGCTATATGTAGAAATAACTATTGAAGCACTACGTATCCTGGGAGGCGTGAGGACGAGGAGTTCCGAATCCATTGGTTACCTCGTACGGGCACCGTATATACCATTGCATACGTAGCTGCGAATATGTAGCGGCTGGGTCAATCATGATATCGATCGAATGAAGCACTGCGGTGGCGAATAGGATGGACGTATGTAGGTAGGCATGTAAGTAGTGCTTGCGCGTAAGTCTGTTGGATAGGACAGTGCATACGTACGTGGATGGATATAGATATATGTATGTATGGACCTTCATGTATACATGGACTTGCTTACTGTTTTATTCACTGTTAGTCTTCACTTGTTAGTTGCAGTCCTAGTTCTGGAGTGTTCAGAAGAGAGGTGGAAATTGGTGGTAGAGGGGTTCCTATAGGATATTATGGGAGGTACGGTATGAAACTACCTAGGAATGAAGGCAGGAAGGCAAGCAGGCAGGCAGGCAGGGGGAAGTAGGTCTAGTGGTGGATACATATGTATGTAGGTAGATTTCATGAATTCTGAGACGAAGTAAACACGACAGTCGTGCTCCCCAATGCTATGCTATGTAACTCGCTGTCTAAACCAAAAATCTATCCCCAACAATCAAAACCACACAATGCCCGGTCGTCTTGAAGTATCCATGCTCACACTCATGCTCATGCCTTCACTTCCGCATTCCACTTCTCCAACCAGACACCCACAATCCTAGCCATCAATCCACTCGTCACAGGATCTTGTACCTGTCCGAGCGTCCTGCTATCCTCCACCGTCTTATTCGTCTCGAACGACAGACCCTTGGGCACATCATCGTCCTCTTTCTTCTTCTCTTCTCCACCAACAGCGGCAGCAGTAGAAGGACTAGCACCATATTTACCCCGCCAGAAATCAATCAGCTTCTTACTCGGATTCTTCGTTAGATCGTCCTGACTTGCCGCGAGTCGATCGAGCCATTCCCGCGGTGACACAACATCAAAAGGCTGTACAGCCGGATGTGCTTTGAACATCGGTATCAACTGATTTCTGAAACTGAATGTTTGCGGGTTGAGCACGTGGTACACCAGATTTGCATCTTGTGTTCTCTTTCCCACGGTGTCGTCGGTTAAAGCGACTTCTTCGATGACGCTGGCGGCGTTGTCGACGGGTAACCAACTTGGTGTCTCGTCTAGATCGGGTAGACAGCCTGCTGAGCTGGGGAGTGCAGAGCGTATCATTAGCGCGATTGCTTCTGTGTCGTTCCATACTGCGTTTACGCTGTCGCCGCTCAGTTGTCCGATTCGTAGGACTCGTGCAGTTATTCCTGTTTTCTGCATGGCTGTGTGTGTGATCCGTTCGCTGACTAGTTTACTGCGTCCGTATCCCATGGATTGTGCATGTTCTAACTTTGGGATCTGGGTCTCTGCTATTGTTGCTGGCTTTGGTGTTCCGGAGGCTGTTGATACTGAGCTGCAGAAGTAGAATGCTGCAGGTTTGCTGTGCGTTGTGCGCAGGGCAATGTGTTCGAGGAAGTTGTATACACCTCGGATATGTTGGGGTTCGAATGATAATGTGCCTAGATTGAAGTTTACGGCCCAAGCTGAGTGGATTATGTGTGTTAGGCTGGAAAGAAGATTGGTAAGGTGGGAGTTGTCGAGACCGAGTGTTGGAAGAGAGAAATCGCCAGGTAGAGCGGTAAGCTTATTGAGATTTGTTGGTGTAACCTTGATAAGGAGATTTCGGGAGGATAGAGCGGAGAGGACACGTGAGTGAGCAGTGGCTGGAGTGTCAGCTCGGACAAGGGTGTAAACTTTAGATACATCGGAACGTTGTAGGATGTTGGCCAGGATGATAGAACCCAAACCACCAGTTGTGCCTGTTACTAGGACTGTTTTTGATGTGACGGTGGGTTTGTCTGTTGGGTCGTGTGGCGTGAATGTTGAATATTTTTCTATTAGATCTTGCATGATTTGGATTTCGGCAGCATCGCTTGAATCTTCTTCGTCTGTGCCAAGGCGGAGATTATAGAGGTATTGTGCAAGTGATTTCACAGTTGCACGCTCGAAAACAATGTTTTGAGACATCTTCGAGCCGTTGCCACCTAAGTCAAGTTCTTTTTTCAGAATGTTCCACATTCGCATAGTCTGCAAACTATCCACACCCGCCGAGAATATGTCGCTTGTGGAAGATTCGAGCGGAACGTGGAGGTCTTCGCGGAATTTGCGGAGTAGGAAGTCTTCGAGCTCTGGCACGGAGAGAGCTAGTGTGCCGCCGGTTGTTTGACCACCTTCTTCAAAAAACTCGTAGGCTTGTTGAATCTGAGGAGCAAACTGTTCATAAAGTTGAGAGCGAATAATCGTACCTTTGTCCGTTCGAGGGTACAGCTGGTCGTGTGGCATGATGATAACAAGATCTCGAGGTACATGGGAGAACGTTTCGGCTTGGCTGTTAGCTTCCTCGATCTGAGGCCATATTCTATCGAGAAATTCTTCGTCGGTAAGGGATGTGGCATATTCGCTGCGAAAGACGATAACTCCAGGTACTGCTCGTTGAAAGCCAAAAACGGCACATTCCTTGATAAGTTCATGCTGACGGATGTGGCCTTCAATCGGTATGGGTAAGACTTTCTCTCCATTGACAAGCGTTATTCGGTCGTCTAACCTGCTGAGATATTTCCAGTAATTCGACTTGGCTGGATCAGGATGCCGCGTGAACAGATCCCGTGTTCTGAAAGAGTTTGGTGGATCATCTGAGTTAGTGGTGTCTTTTGAAGGTAGTCCGTCAAGTGCCACACATTCAAACACGCCAGGTGATATCTCGTCCATCAAGACATGATCTGCAACAGGACGGTGTAGTCTGTTATAGTTCCACTCCTTGTCTCCGGCAGGTCGGAAAGAATTCATGATAAATCCAGTTTCCGTGGCGCCATAGTTGCCGGCAAGGTTCACACCTTTCGATACAAGTTCGTCTCCGAGCTGGTCTGGACAGGGACTTCCTCCGTACATAACAATTTTAGCTTTCGTCAGTTCTGCAATGCCTTCATCCTTTTCTGCGATAAGCTTCAGAACGTAAGGTACAGCGCAAACCATCTCCGGTTTCGCTACCCTCATTGCTGCCAACAAATTCTGCCTCGTAACAGGAAGATTGTAGTTGCCACAGAACATTGGCCGTTTGGCATATATGGCACGCCCGAATTCCATCAAGGCATGAGAGTGGAAGAGTGGTGAGACTGTGAACGAACGAAATCCAAGCCCTTTTTGCCAGTTTGCAAGACAACCGAAATTGGTGATAAAGATAGGCTTAGGAAAGCCGGTAGAACCAGAGGAGTGGATAATCCAGGCAATTTTTCTTGATTCTTTAACCTTATCGCATTCCCGGTGGAACTTAGTAACGTTTACGGCTGAACGATAGTCTTGTTGGTTGATTCGCGGCAGTGATACGCATTGCATTTCTGTTTGCATTTCTTGAACGATCTGATCGAATTGCGGCGTCGCCACAATGGTTGTGCATTTTGCCATACCCATCAAACTCACATATGCTGGGGCCGTGAGTCTCGTGGAGAGAAAGAGCACTGCCCATCCTAATCTGTTGAAAGCGAAGAAGGATACTATGGCGTCCAGTCCGGACAGAGTGAGCAGAGCAACGACTGGTGCTTTTTCTGCGTTCGGGTCCTACAATGGTCAGCCAAGTCTTACTGTACGAGATCTAGACGCCTTACTGCAGGAGCTAGACCCTGCTGCTGATACCACTGACAAGCAGCATCAACGTATTTGTCCAAGGCCTTGGCCGTATGTACTTCAAAATCGTCAACGCCTGTGGCAGGATATCCAACTAGAGGAATTTCGGTGACCTCTGAAGCATGTGATCTCAGTAAGCCATCGATAGTCAGATAGTGTGATGGTGGTGGCCTCGTGGCCATGCCACTCTTGGATGAATTCTCAGCCGCCAGGGGCTGTGCTGGGCTTGAGGCCGACACTGTCACTGTCGAGCTTGCCATACTGACTAGTGTTTGTTGTTTTGGTGAAGCCATAGCATTAGAACGAAGTGTTGTTGTCTTTATTGAACTCGAGAAGTCATTGTAGTCACGTTCCGTCGGTATCTCCGCCGGAACAGGGTGGATCCGGGGGCAAAGCTAAACCCCAATAAAAGATGGTGTTGGGGTAATAATGCACCGCCGTATATGCCATGTCCCATTATTGCCTCACAAAGACTCCTCCAAGTGCTTGCAGTAGCACAAATTTCCAGTTTTTGCGGTTGTAAAGCGCTCTCGGAGGACTCCCCGATTGCATTTCAAGGGTCTCAACTTTGTACTGTCGTCTGTGAGGCTGCTTAGTCACGTTGCAAGTGGCTACAAATGGCTGGCTCACACGCTCATTCTGCATTCGTTTTACCGAAGAAATTCGTGATACGTTGACTGCCATCAGCCTTTACAGGACTTGGTTTCTTTGAGAGCCCCTCGTTGCTAGTCGCACTGCGCGGCTGTTTCGCAGATGTCGGCTTTTGAGGTGTTTGTGCTTTTCGAGGACCGGGTGTAGAGAGTGCCTGTTGCGAGCTAGGTTCGAGCTTCAATTTCTTGTCGGAGTGATCACCTTCATCTTCGATATCAACCTTCCTCTTGATGCCGCCCTCTGCCGCTGGAGGGACTGGCAACGGAGCATTGTTCTCTGAGCCGTCGTGGTCTCGTGTATCACGATCATCATTGTCTTTATTTCCTTTCACTGTAACAATCCCTGGTTTCGTCTCCTTCTTCTTAGCATTATCAAAGAAATTCGCGATGTTCTTCTTGTTGTCCTTGCTGTCGACTGGGATAATGAAATCAGGAGAGTTATTGCCAACCTTTCCCACTTCCTTGCTAACCGGATAACATTCAAGCTCGCCTTCAAAAGGCTTGAGCATGCTCTGGAGTTCTTTCGACCACTTGTTCTGTGTTGGATCCAACCACAGCCTCATGGCGTCCGTATTAGGATCCAAGATGACGGGCATCCGGTCATGAAGAAAACTTAGCTGCTTGTTCGGACTGGTGGTGACAACTGTGTAGGTGTATAGCTTCTCCTCAGCATCTTCATACTTGACACAATCCCACAATCCTGCAAAGCACATCAATGCACCATCCTTCCGCTTAACGAAGTAAGGGACCTTCTCCTTGCCACCTGGACCTTTCTTGAGCCATTCGTAGAAACCTTGTGCAATCACAATGCACCTCTTCCGCTGCTTCATAGTGTTCCACATGCCACGGTCTTCGATGAGAGAATCGTCACGACAATTGATGGTGCGCAACATAGAGCCGTAGTCAGGCGAGCGCTTGGTCCAGAATGGTATCAAGCCCCATTTCATAGCCTTCAATTGGTAGGAGAAATGTTGCTTGTCTGGCGTAGCGTCTTGTGCATTTTGTATTGGGTCAGCAGACTCTTCACGGTGCGCTGTTGTGGTCGTTGAATCGTGCCGCTCTTCGCTATCGTTTACCTGCTCGGCATCACGTAGTCCTGTATCCGGTACATCTGCACGGTAGACTAGGCCATAAGCGCCTGGTGGAAAGTTGTACGTTTCTCGTGCCACATCGTCTGCTGGAGCTTCATCAACTTGTAACCCTTGCTGCTGAAGCTGGTATCGTACAAATGAGGCACGTATGCCCAAAGCATACCGCCCGCACATCTTGTTTACATTTGAGAGGCACACACGTACTTAGGTAAGAGTTGTGGTAAGGAACTACCTGTTAGTGGTGAAGATAATTGGTCAACACGAATACGAGGACGCGTCTGAACATGACGTCGACGAAGAGTCGCGACGAGCCAAATTTATTCGACCGAACACATGTTACTGTCTCTGAAATGCTCTCTATCCGTTCTCTCCCCCAACTACCAATATGCAAGCGGCTCGGAGTTCAATACGAATTGTACAAGGTAGCTGCGTCCAGTCAACATGGCAAGCTTCTCGACTGTATACTGCTCCACGGAAGCCAGGAACACAACAACGAATCGGCAAGCCCAACCTATGCCCAGTTCGATATGCTTCGAATCGGTCTTTCGCTACCCCTGTGCCCTTCAAAGAGCGATTTCGTGAACACTGGCGCAATGCGAAGCGAGACTATCCCATCCTGCTGCCTGTTCTTATAGTCAGCACCATAGCTTCTATTTCTGTGCTGGGATTGTTGATATACGACGAGAAAACTCGAATCCAACCACAATACGCCGCTTACCCGGAGCCGGTCGAGGGTCAACTACGACAAGCGCTTCAATCCGTCTATGTCAAACCAGACCCTGAAAAGGCAGAATACCACTTTTTAAAGGCATTAAAAGCTGCGGATGAGAGTGGGATGGACCCGTACAGCCAACCGGTCATTGGCATCCGAACTCGCTTAGCAGAGATGCTAGAGAGGTTTGGCAGGGCGAAGGCAGCCATCGAAGTGTTAGAGGGCACAGCCAAGTTCTGCGAGGACAAAGTCGCAGATATTGACCGTGGTGTGTCTACTCTTGATCCTGAGCAGACTGCAAGCCAACGCCGAGGTATGTTGATGACGATCATCAGGTCAAGAGTCAAGATGGCGAATATTTATGAAAGCGAGTACATGCAAGATCCCACACATGCAAAGCAAGTCCTGTCAGACGCGGTAGCTCTGCTGGTGAAGGAGACGAAAGACCCACAAGTCAACGGTTTCAGTGAGGACAACAAAGCGGGACTGCCGCTTGAAGAGATCGCGAGCATGATGAGTCAAATGGGAGATCTGTATGCAACCACTGGTGAAGAAGCAAATGCAGTACAGGTTTACATGTTGACACTACAGCCTTTACGTGCTGCATGTAATGGGACAAGATCATGCAAAGAGGTGCAAATATTGAGCAATATTGCTTCAACAATGGATTTGGCCATGAAGAAGCCGGGTGCTACTATCAATGGAAAACCGGTCACGAAGGAGTCACTGGCTGCCGCAAGAAGAGCTACCCTCAAATGGGTCGACCAGGCAATTGCCACAGCTGAAGTTGTCAGTCCAGAAGATCGTGACGAGATCTGTGAGATGGGCTTGATATCCGCAGAGTTGACAAAAGCAGACCTATTGCTGGAAGATGGAAAGAAGATTCAAGCACGAGAGGCATTCCGAAGTATGCTACCCAAACTGAGGGAAAGGGGCCTGGACAATTTGGTGAGGACGGCCGAGCTAGGTATTCAGCGAGCTGGAGGATGAACAAAGTTCTCTGCCAGCCCGATGCTCTCAGGCTTCACGCGTGTTACTGACAACACGAAATGATGGACCTGACTCAAAGCCATGTTACAAGGGTAACAGCCATGGCAGAAGCTTGCACTGTTTGGTCAACAACGTTGATGCGCATTGTTTCGAACATGACCTCTCGGCCCATGGTGAGCAAACAAAAGGAACATCCTGATGGCATCAAGCAATCCCAGCATCTTAGGGATCACTATCAGCGTGTCCTAGAAGTGAACAACTTTTCTGCGCAACTGGTCTTGCTGGACTGACGTCATGCAACTCGGACTTCGTCGTTTCTCAATGGCGAGGCCTGCAGACTTGTGACTCTTTCTGCAGGCAGCGATTAGGACGCCCATTTATGTGTTCAGAGTACCTGCCTACAACTGTCTTTTCATAGCAGCTGCTTCTACATGCCCAAAAAGTACCGGAATCGAGCGTTACTCACCAAGCCATCCTCGAGCGCACCTTCCACTCTCAAGTCGAGCAGAGCATCCACCGAAAGCCATGGCGTGGTGCAGGAAAGATCGGTCAATGACCTTATTCGGGAGTCGAGAAGGGCAAACAACAACGATAAACACATCGATACTGCCGCATTGTTATCGCTGCCTCCCGCGCTGAGAGCAGTTTTGGATATGCCCGCACCTCCTCCACCGCTACCTCGAACACAATTTTGTGGACCTGCTCGACTACGACGCATTCCCGGCCCTCCACCTCCTAGGAGTTGGCTTCTGGATAGTCAGCATGCTCCGGAAAATGCAAGAGATACGTTTATGCAGTTGCGGTGGCTGAACGCGAGGATTCAACAACAATCTAGCACTCTACCAGGAGGACGCCTTCCGACCAGAGGTTCCTTGGAAGATATGGCACTTAAAGCGATCGCAGTCAACTGGTCATGGCATGTTGAGTATGACCATACTTATTTGGCTACACTGCCAGTCAGGACAAGAGAAACACTTCTGAGCTATCTCACTATTTACGACGATACCCACTGGCCTAATCCGTTCCCTCTTTTGTTTCCCCCCGAATGCGATCAAGATGAGCTTGATGAGGTCACGCGCCTGGATCTAGCCAACAATCTGGGATCTTGGGCAACAGTCAAGAGAATTGAGAAAGAGTTGCTGCTTGTGCCCTCCAAAACCGCAGTCAAAGCAACAAGACAGGATGCGGCAGTCCCTGATTCCTGGGACGATACACCAAACGATTTGAGCACACCAGAACCTGTCTTAGAAATTCTTCGCTTCAGTAACCTGCGTCATCTCTCCCTGGCCCTCAATCCAGCATCCTCTAGCGCCCCTCCCTCCTGGGCTGCCTTACTCAATCTTGCTGACAAACTCTCAATCCTCACATCTCTCAGTTTAGCTAATTGGCCGCCGCCCACATACACTCCTAATGCGAGCAAAGGTCGGTTCAAAATTCAAGATACCACGGGCGCAGGTAGTAGACCGCAAGCAGTGTACGGAGGATCAGACTACTACACTCTTTCTGATGATAACTGGCGCGAGGCTTCAGGCATACTGCGATCACTGTCCCGGCACTTGTACTGCCTGACATGGCTCGATCTTAGTGGCTGTGGTCCTTGGCTCGCTGCGCTGACTTATACCACACCTGAAGAGGGTATGTTAGGCCCTGATTGGAATGGGAGCTGGCGAAATATCAGGCATCTCAACTTGGGTGTTGGATGGTTGCCTGGCAGACCTTTTGGGTCGCGCGGCACCAGTGATTTCTCATCTACTACGGGCACGAGCTCTGTCGATTCCACAAGGGCGATTGAAAATCTCTACGGAGATTCTGAAGCTATACAGGCATCATTGGCTCAATTGGCGATTTCTCGGCTGGGACCGCGACCACCACCTGATGAAGCTCAGCCAGCGCCATGGAATGTTGAAGAGGAGCGCGAGAAGCAGTACTTCAGGCGTGATGTGGAGCGGTATATTGCACAGCAACATCGAGCAAACACTGTTGCAGAGGAGATACGAATGCTGAGGCGACAGGTAGGCGGTGCTTGGATTGAGTTTGAATTGAGTCGGAAGCTGAATGAAAATGAAACGAAGATTGATTGAAATTGGCAGGAAGAGAGAAAACCAGTATTATTACACGAGAACTGAGTGGTTGTGAGTATGCTAGCTGGGTGATGACCGCTAATAATTGACTGTGAACAAGTAATGGTTGTGACTGTGGTCACGGCACTACCAGTCGTTGTGTAGATGCGGAAGAGCATATAGACATATACAGTATGTTGATACAGCTATTGACATCGTCCAAGTAAGCGCTTTCGCGTGAATGTAAATGTCTGATGAACAAGCTCCAAAACAACTTCCACCTTTTCCATCGGCTGATGATTCTGCACCCTCGTCGTCGTTCTGGGACTTCCGAGGCTCAGACCAGCTTGTCGTAGCATCTTGAATCCCCTTCGCGAATTTGAATTACATTATCCTGGGCCTTCGTCCGGACCTTGATATGAGACATTCCTCAAATCACCCGACTGCAATATTGATGTCCCCCAGCCGTTGAGGATCCGAAACCTTGGGACTCGATTGTTTGCAGACCGTAAATCGTAACTCTTTCGTTCAGCTTTCTTGCGGTTCTTTCCACCGCAAAACGCATATTGGTTTACATAACGCTTTCTTCTATCCCGCCCTCAAGTCACGTTTCGTATCGACATAGCATGACTTGCAACAACTCCACTGCTCAGTTCTGATTAGAAACCCGGCGGGTTAACCCTCTGACTCATTCTCGTCCATTTAGGCAACTTGTGAATCCCTTTTCGGTACTTGCGTTCCTTTCGGTCGAAAATCGTGTATTTGTCCTTCGGCAACATTTCCTCCTCCCTCGGCATCTCAGCGTACCATCTTTCAATACTTTTTGCGGTTTTTCCTTGCTTTGCTAGCGCGGAGGATAATGTATCGACAACTCTGTCGACAAGACGTAGCCGTTTTCGTTGACGAGCTTTTTGAGGAGCGGAGAGACGCCAGGGGATTTTCCTATAGCGTTTCGTAAGTCGCATTACATGGAAGAAGAGATATAACAACATACCATAAAAGACCTCCACCCAGAGAAGCGGTAGGTCTGAACATGATGACTTTGATGTGCCTGTATACCCAGACAAGATGGATTGAATGAAGTGATTCTTTAGTGAATTGCGGCCGGAACAACTTCGGCCTTTCGCGTTGAAGCTCTTTACACGTGCAATGCGTTTCGCTTCAGTTCAAGTTTCATGTGCACGACTTGTCCGCATTTTGCAGGAAAGTTGCTCGTGCCGAGCTCAACTTTTTGATCACCATCTACTTCCTTTCCTTCCACCACTGGTATGGCTCTGACACCACCCCTCTTCTCAACACCACCTTTCGTCTCTGTGGTCACTACCCCTCATGGTCCTCATTGATGACTTGTATCGGAACACCGAGCTCCCCTCATTCTTCTACCGTTCCCTCTCCCATGGCATAATCTTCACCACTGCCGCGCTTTCTCGTGGCTTCCTCCTAGCCTTCAACAACCTCGAAGTCAATGGTCTTCCTCGCTTTCTCGATCTCCTTAAATCTCGTGCAGATTATATGACCCGCCAGAAAGGGCTTGTCACAGTCTCAAACCACATCTCGGTTATCGACGACCCGTTAATATGGGGCTCCTTACCGTTAACCTTTACCATGTTCTACGGCGTACGGAACCAGCGATGGAGTTTTGGCAGCCATGACTTGTGCTTCACCAACACACTGATTTCTCACTTCTTCACATTGGGTCAGGTTCTTCCAACACATAGAAAGATGCACAGTAAACATGGTGGACTCTTCCAACCCACCTTCACAGAGGGTGTGCGAATGCTCTCACGCATAGACGCAGGCATGATGGCTTGGAACCCTCACACTCGCACACTCTACCCGAATGCGATCAACCCAGCCTCCAACAGCTCAAAGCCCGACCCAGAACGACCAAAATGGCCAAGTAGCGCGATCGATCCCCTCTCTGATCAGAGTCCCTACGCACCAGCCTACCCGTCCTATCCCAACGATGTCCGTGCCTACAACGCGCCGAGTCGTTATGCATGCAACAGTTACAGCTGGATCCACAACATCAACCACCACAGCCATCAC
>Ga0181469_100410_pt1 | contig 16130 bp, 19 predicted proteins | sample InSIn2SAF170_2_FD_119081 | JGI IMG/M metagenome (GOLD analysis project Ga0181469, IMG submission 119081) | Clean room microbial communities from NASA Spacecraft Assembly Facility at Jet Propulsion Laboratory, Pasadena, California, USA -... ... | reverse complement strand
GATGTCTCCAAACTACAAGGTAAGCTAAACACTCCCCATTCTACTGTGTCATGCACAGTGGGTACTTAGGTGATGTTCAAATAATTTGACCATATGCTAACATCTTATCCTTTTTTTCCTTAGAGCATATAGGCGGGAAAGCGTGACCAGCTCTCAATTTAGGTACTATGTATCTGTGAGTTACGATGAGAGATAATCAGCCGAGCTAGTCTTGATTGTTGCATGGACTCAGCAGTATACGATTCTCGAGATCAACCTACGTAACTTCATATTACGAACTCAGTGGTCTGAACCACCCACCAAGTCGGTCATCGGGATCAACTCTCGTCTTGATTTCCCTTAACTTCTGATAGTGCTCTCCATACACCCTCTCAATATTATGAAAATCCTCAAGTGCATTCGGCACGATGTCAAGGTCACGTACATCCCTTCCGAATATAGTTTGATGTCCATCAATGATCAACTGCCTCGCTCTCTTGTCGTCCTCCTTCGGCGCATCAGCAGCACAGCCGGTACCAAGAAGAACCTGGTGTGTGTATTTTGGTGGACGGGGCCAAGCACTGCTTCCGCGACCGGTGAGGTTGTCACAGCATGTGAAGAGCTCGAAGAGGAGGTAGCTGTAGTTTCCGATGGAAGCGGGTTCTTTGAGCAAGGTCTCCTCCCACCAAGAAAAAGCCTTGAGAATGGTGCTTTCGGTGAGAACGGTGTTTGTAGCCGCGGTCAAGGCAACGGGGCTCCAATAAGAAGAGGCTGTTCCACGCAGTTCGCCTATGTGCTCTAAGGAAAAAAAGGATAAGATGTTAGCATATGGTCAAATTATTTGAACATCACCTAAGTACCCACTGTGCATGACACAGTAGAATGGGGAGTGTTTAGCTTACCTTGTAGTTTGGAGACATCAGAAAGAGTCATATCGCCCTTGGTCTGATCGATTGCGCCGTCCATTTCTAATGCCCATTTGAACTCTTTTCTTCCTGCCTCGGTGCCTCTCTCATCGAATCCATGTATAACGAGCATATCCTGTGTTGCACCGATGAAGGCTAACAACTCTTTCCTCATCACATACAAGAACATGGACGTCTTTCCTTTGGTACTTGGCTGTTCTTCTTCTGCACGTGCGTCCTTTTCCACCATGCTCACGACACCTTTTGCCACCTCGGCGACCTTAGTTCGAGGTATAAGAATTGGTCCGCCCCAGAGCTGGCCATTCTGCGGGAAGTGTCTCGCACGAAACTTAAAGTGTGTCACTATTGCGAAGCCACCGCCACCACTAGCACGCAGAGACCAGAGTAGGTCAGGGTCCTGTGCAGCGGCCCAGAAATGGGAGCCGTCAGCCAGGACGACGTGAGCATCAAGGAGGTTGGATGGATCAGACACGCAGCCGTATTGACTCGAGAGCCAGGAAAAGCCTCCGCTAAGAGTCGAGCCTCCAACTCCAATGGATGGTGTACGGGCTGCGACAATGGCCCAGTCCGGCGCTGTTTGATCCATACGCTCGTAGTAGGTCTTCCATGCTTGACCGGCCCCTAAGATGACATATTGCTCATCTTGGTTGAACTCAAAGTCATCGAAAGCATGCAGTGAGATAAGGACATGGTCTGCTGACACTGAGCCGAAACCTTGGCAACGGACTCGATATGAGAGTTTGGTTTTCGCGAGGTGAGCGACGATCTCAGAGAGTGATTGGATCGACTTTGGACGGACCAGAAGTTGAGGATGTTTGTCCTTTGCAATTGACCAAGGCTGAGAGTTGGAGATGTACGATGAGGATGTTGGTAAGACGATTTCGGACGGATCAATCAAGGAGGTGAGCTCTTTAAGCTCGTCCTTGACCTTAGTATGATCTACGTCTGAAGCGTCACCCATTTTAGTATTAGAGATTGGTTTGTTGTGCGAAAGGATTGACAGCTATGGTGTGGCTTGGTCGTAGTCGTGCTGCTTTCGGGAGTAGAGTATGGAGGTGAGCAAAGGTGTGATGTATGGATGCCTATTATGTAGGTGCGGCATTCGTGTCAGATTGCCTCGATGCTTGCTAAGAGAGGGAATACCCGCTTGTTATGCGGTCATGGAAGGCCTGACTGTAGAACATTCGAAAACAGCAGCAGCTTACAGTAGTTCATCAGTGGCACCCCCATCAATGAATAACAGTCATTGGCTCCAAGACTCACACAACTCCGCGTAAGAGCAGGCTAGACACATACCTCGACACCTTCAAGGCATGTAATCACTAAAATCTCAAGGGTCCAGCCCACTCTCGTGAAGTTTCAGGAAACAGACTAGAAGCTCAGGTACCCATGGTAATCATTGGTGAGAAGTCACAACACTGTGTAGATGGAGGCAATACTCGGACGAACTAATGCTCCGCTGGACCAATCAAGACATAATTCGTGACTCAGCATTGCGTGGTTTACCTGAATCGACGCCGAGCCATTGCAGGAGGATTGTCGCGGGTGCTGATCAGGTGGAGGAATCGTAGGCCACCAAAGGTAGATCCTGCAACCTAGACAGCTGTGGTTAGCTTATCCCGTGTTACTGACTTGTGACGCTCTCAGGTACATGCTGCACGGCGGAAGCAGATCTCGAAACAGGATTCAAGAAGTGTGAGTAGTATGGATGATTTATTGATTACACTCGATACCCACATGCATTCAGGAAAGGAGTGGGGGGCCCGACGCGATGATATAGCTAGCACTAACTACAGTCGGCTGGGAGGCACAGTTATACAACAACTATATACTCTACCGTAGTCCACTCATTAAAGCAAGTTAGGCCCTATTTAACAGTATTTAATACAACTGTTTAATGAATTATAGCATTAACAGCATCAGCGCCTGCGGTGGCGCCGGCACCGAAAGTTGCTGCATTTCCAACCTTCTTCGCAAAGTCTTTGCCGTGATGATGTTCCTACATACTATGTGAGCAGTATGACTTGATACGTGTATTGGAGACACACACCTCTTGAGGTGGCGGTGGTGGCTGTTGCTGCTGCGCTGGCTGCTGCTCGCCGTGTTTCGCCTGGACAGTCGGTTAGTAATGGGGCTATCCAGACGCATTACAAGTTAAGTTAGACTGGCTGTAGTAATAAGCACATACATTGTAGCTATCTGCGATCTTCTTTTCGATTTTGTCCATTGTTACGGTATTGGATTTCGACTTATCTTGCTTAGCTTATTGAAATGTTTGCGATTTTGTCGAAGAAGCAATGGAATTTTTGACTGTAGAAGCTAAGGTTGATCAAGGACAGAGGGGTGCACTAGTTTTTGAGGTTCAAGGTGCTTGTTTAAAACAAGCGTCATTGGATTCGTGAGCGGGGTGCTTAGAAGTATGACGAAATGCTTAGGAATATGTGTGAGCTACACTGAAGAGCGAGAATGGGATATTCGGTCTTGTTGATCAATTCGAACTAAATATTTAACAACAACGACATTGCTCTATATGACCGGACCACGCTATGCATAAATGAAAACAGAGAGTTTTTACCACGTCCCACGAAGCATCTGTTCCCGCTCAATCGCTTCAAACAATGACTTGAAATTGCCGGCGCCGAACCCGCTGAAGTTGTTTCGATATATAATCTCGATGAATACCGTCGGTCGATCCATCAAATGCTTGGTGAAGAGCTGTAGGAGATAGCCGTTCTCATCAAAGTCGATCAAGATACCGAGCTCTTTCAGCGTGTCGAAATCTTGTGTTATTGTCAGGCCGGCCTTTTCCAGTCGTCTTGACATCTGCTCATAGTATGTGTCTGGTACTGTGATGAACTCGATGCCACGCTCTTTGAGGTTCGTTACATCGCGGATGATGTCTTCTGTTCTTAGTGCAATATGCTGCACACCAGCTCCACCATAGAAGTCGATGTATTCTTCTATCTGCGACTTTTTCTTACCCGGAGCAGGTTCATTGAGTGGCATCTTTATTCGCTCATCGGGACTGGCCATCACGATCGATTTCAATGCTGAATAGTCGGTGCAAATGTCCTTGTCGTCAACAGACCAAAAGCGGTGGAAGCCCAGAACCTTTTCATAATAGTCGCACGCATTCTCCATTTCGTTCCAGTCTTGGTTACCAACGCAATGATCAACCACTTCAAGACCGACAGCTGGGAGGTATTTGGAGGTCGCATCTTGTTCAGTTACCATCCGATATCCTGGTAGAAAAGCACCACGATATGCATGTCGTTCGATAAGGGTGTGAGTCGTCTCTCCATACGTTGAAATGGTGGCCATCTTGACTGAGCCGAAGTCATCGGACAATGTCTTCGGTGCGCTTATCGCTTGAGCTCCACGCGATACTGCAGCATTGTACAGTCCTTCAACATCATCCACTTCGAAACTGACATCCTTTACGGCATCTCCATGCTTTATCAAATGTTCATGGATCTCTTTGAGGAGTTTCAAGTCCTCTTTCGTAAGGTTTGATTGCTTGCTGTTGATCTCGTACAGCGGCGAGGTAAAAACAAAGACGACATTGCCATTGCTCACGACATGAGAAGCAGTTGCTCGAGATCCAGTTTCCAGTCCTCGGTATGCCAGCTTTCGGAAGCCCATGCGGGTAATATAAAAGGAGGCGGCTTGCTTGGCATTGCCGACATACCAGTGAACATGGTCATAGCCCTGGTAGGAATGTACTTGACTTTCAGTGACGTTGGAAGTCAATTTCTTGGTTGGCATATCATATTTGGAGTGGCCAAGGAGATGGCTTGCCACAGGTTGTGGTTCAATGGCTACTGGGGCCATTGTTCAAGGTCTGTTCGAGAGGATGTGGTGAGTGGTCAAATTGAGATCTTCTAAGGGGTGTGGTTGCAACTGAATTTGTTCTTCTTGGTCACAGGTGTGGTGAGCTATTGGGCTGATACCACTAGGGTTGAAGGTCATATATAATGGGAGGAACACGGTCCGGCTAAGTCTATTGCGAAGAGCCCCAAACATATTTTACCTGACAGGACATTCTTCCATTAACAAGCCCTGTATAGCCTCAGCACAACATTCATCGTTGATTGGTTGATCGGGTATTCCAGGTCAACCAGTGGAACCGGAAATCATCGGTAGCCACTTGATTATCGCTTGGAGCCGGAGGTTTGTCACGTGAACGGACCGGGCGACGTGCAGGTATCGTTCTCTTGCCGCATCAAATTGCCTTGCACTTCTGTTGGTGTTACCACCTGCTGTCCGGTCTTACATGCTGTAGTAGAGGATACAGTGCTTGAAATTTTGGTCATCCACTCCTTCGAGATCATTCAATGCCGGCCAAGGTACATAGTATCCACCATCCGGTAAGTTTGCCAAAGCATATATGTTCGTGATAGTTCCGTCCGTTCTTCACACTTTCACAAACACAATAACACCCGAGCTACTTTGTCAATCACCACCATACCACTAATTTCAACATTTACCACTTCACCTGTGTACATGTCTTCAGCAACATCTCTCAGTCAGAACGACCGCGCCGTCCTTGGCGCCCTCTTTGACCCTGAAGCCTCCCTTACAAACGGTGGCGCCATAATCACCAATTCTCTCCCAGCAGACACAATACCAGCACAAACCAAAGCCGCCGAACAATCCGCCATCCAAACCCTCAACACCGCCTCCCCTTCCACCTCCGACATCAACACAGCAATCACCACCTTAACCCAAATAATCCACGACCACCCAACTTACGCCTCAGCATACGCCAACAGAGCCCAAGCCCTCCGCCTTCTCCCCAAAAGCCTAACCACCCCATCCACAACAACCACTATCCTAACCGACCTCGCAACCGCAATCCACCTCTCCACACCCCAAAACCCCCTCGCTCCAATCTCCCCATCCGACGCCAGGGTCCTCTCCTCCGCCCACACCCACAGAGGCTACCTCCTGCTCCGCGCCGCCTCAGAGCCCTCATTCCTAACCCTCCTCACAACCCTACCACTCCAAGATCTGCATCTGCCCATAACGAATACAAACCAGCTCACGCCAGAAACGCTCGAAGAACTCGCCAGCAAGGACTTTTCTATTGCCGGTCGATATGGTAATAAGACGGCGCAGACGCTCGCTGTGAAAACGAATCCGTATGCGAAACTTTGTGGGCAGATCGTGAAGGAGGCGCTGCATAGGGAGATTAAGGAATTTTATGAGGGACCTACTACCGCCAGTACGATGGCGGACGTCGGCGTAGCTTGAGGGAATCAGAAGCATTTCTTGCAATTTTTCGGCTATATCAATCTGTTCCAGCCTTCTCCTTCTCTCTTACACGCACATATACAATCATCATCATCATCATCCGGCGAATCTTAAGTCTTGTATGAAGCTACTATTCAGATTTAATCAACACTTCTATAAGGCTTCCAAACTTCAACACCGTCTTCGTGACTGACTTCCATACTTCCCCGTCCTATTCAAGTACAAGTACGAGTACCATCACAGTTCGATTTCCATACCTACCTCCCTAATCCGGACCGTTCCCAGTGATACGGAAACCCCCGCTCAAACGAAGTAACCAACCCTGAATGAATCTTCTTCCTTCCCTTCTCTTACCTTTCTTTCCATCTTTCCGTCTACTCCATTCACAGGGCGTGTCATACACGGACCGTGTTTCCACTGAGATACGTACGTGGCTGCCATCGTCCATCAGGGATCTAGTGTCTACTAAGCACCTATATACATATGTACAGTGCCCGACGTATTGTGTGCATGTATGTATGCATATATAGAAGAAAGGACGATTGCAGAAGCCACGAGTTCCATACGATACGTTTATACATGTATGTATCCATGATCACTTCGATGTACTGTAGACCCTGGTTCACTTCAGGGGCGAATGTAAGTACGTGGCAGCCACGTACAGCCCAACCAACGATGGAGGGTATGTAAACGTGTATCTACAGCACTTGAGCATTATTATCTGCGTAGTAGGTAGCTATGTAAAGGAGTGTTCAGAGACGACTACAATAAAGTGGTCCCGAGCACTGTTTTTTCGCGTACATGAATAGAACAGAAAGTAAGCGCACAGTACGTATGTATTCTTCCTACAGTTGAGGTAGTGGGATATTTAGGCATGACTGCGTTATACGAGACATGTCTTGTGAATGGATTAAATAATACTTTACGAAACTGAGAAATATTGGTAGGCTGTCTGTCTGTCTGTGTGTCTGTCGCCAAACCCGAAAAGAACGAGTCGCTATCACCGTACTACAAAGGGGGGAGTTTTCACCTTCTAAACACGAATTGTCTCGGCTCAGTAGTAGTTACGGAAGTCACGTTTGGTACTGTAGGTTCTCCTCCCCACGGTTTCAGCTTCGATATGCCTATGGCGGCCTTTAGCCTGACCCCAATCGGCTCACGCAGGAATATACGTCCCCATTTTTCGCCCATATAACTTGATCTCGGATCGAGCCGGAGTTTCCAGAACAGACCCCAGATGAGAGAGGTAACGCTGTCGAGGACCCAGACATTATACTTTTCTTCCCAGCGACGTGCGACGTGTGCGGCCTGTAGGTTAGTGCAGAATGTGGTTGCGGCGCAGAGAGTGGGGTCCGCGGTTACGACTTGGAGGATTGGAGTTTCGAGGTCTTGTGTGAGGACATTGCCGATTTCAATGTTATTGGTGAGGTTTAGGGGTTGATAACTGGTTACGGTGCGGACTCCTGCGGCGGCAAAATTGCGTGTGATAGCATCGTTTAAGGTGCTGGTGTAGGGGGTGATGAGTCCGACTGAATCTAGCTGTAAGGTTTTCAGTTGCTGGAATAGTGCTAGTGTTGATGAATATGCTGGGATACCGAACTGTTTTTCCACCGCTCTGCAGAACTCGGTGTCGGTATCAATGCCGAGCCAGCCTGCTGATGTGCCTCCCCAACCGATGATGTTGACTTGAGCATCTGCTAGGAGAGAGGCTGCTGAAAGCATGGACTCCAAAGCGAACTGGCTATCTGCCGAGGGACTGCTGGTTATCTGTGTTACTTTGACGCGAGAGAAGTGGGTTATGATGGAAACCCAGGGCATGAACTTATTGAGATCTTGGACCATGAAGCTGATGAGAGGTTCCATGGTTGTGTTGGAAGAGGGTACTAGTATCCCTAGTCGGTACAGGTATTTGGGTTTCATCGTTTGAGAAGGATGTATCTCGATTTAGTTTATGCAGCGCCGTCTACCTCGATCGGGTCCCAAGGAACATGAAGTGCGCGCAAGGCGATAGACATGTTGCAGAGGTTGTGGTATAGACATTGACGTTCTAGAATGATTGGAGGAGTCCAGCTTGGCCTGGCCCCGCAATTTCCAACCCCAGCAATCCATCCGTTCTGGTTCGGATATGATCGTCGAAGCACCAGGATCATTCACATCGACTTTGCTTGTGCCAGATCTCCTCGAAGACATCTTTCAAAGTTGTATATCTTCGAGTTCCCTGGCAGTCTCGCAATGATTCTGCCTTCTTGAAGTGACAGCCTTCATCAGGTCAGGCTACTGCCCTTCGATGTCTTGTATCGCTGTGTGCTCCGGTCTGACCTCCTGATAGCTCTCCATAAATCGTTCTAGTGGAATGGATGCGTATGTCACAGCACTCTTTCCTTGACTCTGCCTAGTTTGCCAGGCACGCAAAATAAAACACTTGTCCATGCAATACCTTGGTTCAGCCTATGCTCATCATCACGCACGTACGCTTGGCATGTCGTACAAGTATTGTATGGTGTCGTGAGCCAGGTCGTAATTCCACCGCATGGGAGACTGCAACATCCATTGTGAATCAGCTCGCCATCTGTCCACATGTAATGATTGTATCGTAGCCGGCTCTTTGTTCAGACGTCTGTTCGACGATTGGACTGAAGACTGGTGTTCAGCTTCGCTTTCGTTTGACGGTAGATGCAATGTGCAGGACAAAACCGTGATAATGTCCAACGAAGCTGGGAATGCACCTTCTATACTGATTGTGGTCCATGAAGAGGATTCGGGTAGGAGCTCATAATGGAAGCATCGGTGGACTCAGGCCGTCAATTCGAGCAGTTAGTTGTAGTGTAGTATGCCGGTGTAGTTGAGAAAGAAGGATTGCTCCTTTGGCGTGAAAGCATCCACGTTCCGTGATAACGTTCATTCATTGTCAACAAAACGATTGGCTATGGGACCAAAGAATGGCACCTCGTAGTGATCTAGAGTGTCAACATCTCTGTAGGCGTGCATAGCGAGAAAACCAATGAGAACCAGGTCCCCAGTAAATAGCATCCAGGACAGCACCTTCGACCAGGCCAGTATCAGATGTAAGACGAATACGACCGAGAATAGCATACTCGACTGCCAGGCATGGAACCTTACATAGTCGCTTTTGTGCTCCAATAGCAGTAATAACACACCACCAGCAGGAGGGAGCAGTAGATATGCTAGCATAGCTTCGTAGTCAAGGCGCAGTGGTAGACTTGTTTGGAAAGCCTCAAGATCTCGCCCTCTTTGCTCTTGCGGCCGTGAGTAAGCTTCATGGTTTGCAAACGCATTTGGAGGTGGTAATGGTTGTGATACGACTTCGGATATGTTTCGGTCCACATAAGCTGCTCGTATGGGAGGCGAACGTGTCCGAGGTGACTCGAAGGAAGGTCTGTTCAAGGGAGGTGATCGTGCTCGCTCACTGTCGCTGGGTTAGTACATTGGGCCAGACGCCATGTCAGAAGCTTACATCTCAGGAGCATCTTGGTACGGCGCAAAGCTGTTAGCCATCTTATCTGAGATGTTTAACCCTCTTTGAGCCGTGTCGTTCGAATATTGGTTGGGGTGAGAGAATAAAAGCTCCTGCAAACTGGGGAGGAGGGTAGTAAACGGGTTTCTAGCACCACCTCGATTATGCGTTGACAAACCACGCGTTGCCTATCATGATATCGGAAATTACGGCGAGATTTACCTACGTTCTGCTGTGAAAGGACGACTTGCTCTAGCATGAGGGAATACCACGTAGGTATCCAGTGAAGAGTTCTCGAAGCGTGCCTTAATGCAAGGTTTTGATACATATAGTGTTTTCAAGCTATCTCTACATAATTGTGTTCGAAGCATGCTTAACCACCTCAAGTCTTGCCTCTCACACCCCTTACTCTTCCTATACTGCTCGAGCCACGCCGGGTACCACTTGGACCTCTTAGCATACTCGTATTTGCAGAACTGGTTGTCGAAGCAGGTGCTGTGCTAGTAGTTGACCCCCTCCCTATACCTCTACCACGTCCTCGAGTGCTGGGTCTCGGCGGTCGTGCGGCAGCCTCAACTGTACGTTTCTCCTCTTCTTCAGATTTACGAGCAACGGCGGCCTTCCTTTCTTGTTCTTCCAATTCACGTCTTTCCGCGGCATCTTGCTTTGCTTGTGCTTCTTCTTCCACATCTGCAATGTCTTGGCTGGCGCCTTGCCATGTAGGATCAAGAATGAGACGTTGATTGTGTTCGGTCTGTGACAGTATCCGAGTCCAGGTATTTAACAACGATGAAGCAGCGCTAACAGTAGAATTGACGGTCTGGTCAGATCAGCTATTGGTTCCCAAAGATGTGATATACCTACCTTCATGTTCGCTTTGGCTTTTTCTAGACTCTGGAGCAAACCTTCTATAGATTCATTAACTTTCTTAATACCGGCCAACTCTTGTCTCAAGCTCTTTTCGCGCGACTTCTCAGCCTCGACATTCGAGTCCGACACTCCATGACTTGCATTTCTGCTTTGAGGTCTAGCTTTTGACGTTGATGGTGTATGTTCGTCAATGACAATTGAGAAGTCATCATCATTTGCCGCCATTCTTATCGATCTTGAAATCAAGTCCAACGTCTATCTTAGATAATAAGTCGTCGAGAGCCAATGACACTGATGCGCACACAATATTATGATTATTGTTGACAATTGACGCAATTTGTTTAAGCACTCTACGCGCTGGGACGCGTTGTGAAGATAGCGCGGAAACTGCAGTGGAGCTTTAAGGGTGTGCGCCATGACACCAGCCACCAGCACTTCCAGACCGGCATCCCAACCTCCCGTCGTCACTCCTACTCCGAGCAACGTCGACATCCGCTTTGCTGCTCTTTCCGCTCCTAGGACCCCTCCTTGCAGTATGTGCTAGTTTGCATTTTGTCACACACGCATCTTGTAGCAATACTCCGTTCATTGTATACGAATCACCATTTTGTGCGCACGAAGTTTGATCAAACAACAGATCTTGAGTGACAATTCACTTTGGTATCACTTTAGAATCGATTGAAATAGTTATCCTTGGAGCGCTCGTTTGCACATTCGTCACCGCCATGGCATCGACACCTCCTACACAGATCAAAGCCGCGCCTTGCACACCACCTACGCCGCTACACGGCAGCGCTTACCATTCAAAAGCTTCACCTTCATCTTCGCGATACAACACTCGATCAAGTGTACAAAAGACACCTGGCTCTGCAGAGACAACTAGCACCCAAACTTTTCAGTTCACTCGTACTTCACGATCCTCACAACCCGACCTTCACTCCAGTATTCTCCACTCTACACAACTTACACCTAAAAGAACATCCACTCGTCGCGCGCAGGTTATATCACCGGTCTCGCCGAACTCTGTCTCAAACACACGTTCGCCTGCGCGAAGCACGAGACTCTTTCATCTTTCAAGTACAACTGTCATGTCAGAGGGTATGCTTCCAACTCCTGTCAAAACACCACAAAAGAACAAAGACATGAAGTCAAACATGGCTGCGCGTATTCTATTCCAAGATCACACCAGCACAGTTGCAAGTCCTCGAAAGCAGAAAAAGCGACGACATAATGGCTTTTCCCTTGAAAGCTTCGCCGAAAACAACGAAGCTCAAAGCTCAATTCCGATCTTCACCGATTCCAGAGATCACATTCCAGAAGTCGATGCCAGCGAGGACAACCCTTTCTATGTCAAGCCAGAAGAAAAGCAAGTTTCGAGCCACAGAGTCAAAGGCACTTCAAAGCGTCGGAAGGTCTCCTCAGAAAAGGCTCTGGATCCACAAGTCGAAGATGCTATTGAGAAAGATGAGGGCATGGTCTACATATTGTAAGTCAATCTCAGGTATTGTTTTCTGTGCGCCATACTAATATGTTTCTTAGTCGAGGAAAGAAGGTATATCGACGATTTGATGACCTAGGTGATGAAGAAGAAGTCATCGATCCCGAAGAACTTGGCCTCCTCCAACGTGAGAGAGGTGGTAAGGAAATTGCGGCACCACTCAAAACTCTAACACGAAAGTCGATCAAACCTCGACGACTATTCCAAACCGAGGAGAAGCAGCAACAGAAGTTCCATCATACCGACGAAGAGGCCGAAACAGAGATCGAAGATAACCGAGAAGGAAGTGCCAGCGAGCAAGAACTACCGAGCCCTTCGCGGGCGACGAGTTCGAAGGTCCCAGGAGCAGCTTCTGCAAGCGGCGGTAAGAAGAGAAGCCCGTTTGATTCTTGGCCACGACTCAAATCTGGCGATCGGTCCTCCCTGTCTGTTCCTGCCTCCAAGGGTCGAAAGCGCACGGCGACCGAAGCATTGAACACTTGATCGTTTGACACGATGTGTATACCATACCAAGTTCGGTATGTGAGAACCTGAGCCTGACTGCGTTTATGGATCACGATAGCGATTACCACCTAAAACTGACTACGAGAACTTTCAGCAAATGGTTCAAGGTGGTTAACGAATGTTTACTGGAGCTGGCATAGCATATCGATCACAGCGATTCGATGATCTCCAAATGTTTTTGTCTTCCAACGTTTCTGAAGAAGGACATACTTGCTATTAGTTTAGTGATGTTGTCTATTTTATAGAGGTTAAACTGCTGGCAGCACCTCCACACGGAGAGCTGCTTCTTTAATGATTACTGCTGAAGGCAATCCACAAAGAGTCCTTTTCCTATGCGTCTTGCGTGCGAAACAGAAGTATACATTTGTCTACTGTTAATCATAGATGTCCTAATGTTCCATAGATTGTTGCTAGGCTCAGGCAAGAAGTGCCTCGAATTTTAAACTGATGTCGACTAACACAGATCGAAGAGACAGTACTATTACTAATCACGAATAGATTGCAAAGGAATGATATTTGTAGACCACATGCCGTACAAAGCATCCTAGCCACAATGCCGTTGAGCTTGGTTCCATTGCCTACTGTAGTCGCTGATCTGTTCAACCATCAAGAGACGACGTTGCTTTCATAATCCCGCTCTGAATGAAGGATTTTGGTTGTAACGTTCGCGCAACTGCCCAGAATGTTGCTAGAAAGCCCATAGTATGGGAGTGTTGTCGTAAGAAGTGGTTTCGCGGACTCGCACGTATGGCACAGACATTACCAATCGAGATTTCACGACCTTAACATCGCTTCCATCGCGGATCATCTGCCACAAGACAAACTTACAGGCTATTAGAACTACAATGACAGGATATCGAGTTCAGAGCTGAGTTGAATCAATGGATATATGCACCGTTTGAGAAAAACGAGTTAGAAAGGAGTGTATTTTATATCTGCGCCACATTGTACCTTATCACCACAGATGACCGATGCACAGTGAGAGCTGTTTCAGGGTATGCCCATAACACATATCTCGTTGCCTTGCCTCGGACAAGGTCTACGAGTTTCAAGCAGCCCCTTCAGATTTACTGAATTGGCACGGAGGATGACAAGTATAGCCAACAAGTCTGTCGGCCCAAATCCAACCATTCACCTCTTCCTTGATTTCGATGGTACACTGACCGAGAAGGATACACTTCATCTCGTCGCACATGCCGGGTATGATCTCCAACAACGCAACAACCGATTACCTCCACCTACACCATGGATAGACATCGTGGATGCATATACCGCCGACTACAAAGCACATAGCGAGTCCTACAGCCCTGCAAAAGCTCAACGATCTACCATACATCAAGAAATTGCATGGTTACGAAGCCTACAGGAAGTCGAGGAAGCATCGGCACAACGAGTCTTTGCCGCCGGCGTCTTCGACAATCTCAGCTATTCAGAAATCATCAACGCAGTAGACAACTCGCTAAGTTCCCAGAATGTTCGCATGAGGAACGGATGGAACGATCTGCTCTCGTGTATAAACAACCACAACACAGGACCTGGCATTCAACAATCTTCACCCAGCATAGAGATCCTGAGCGTCAATTGGAGCGCAAGTTTCGTAGAGAGAGTCATAATCCAAAGTGCGTGCTCAGAACACGTCGACTACAAACACACGACACTCAACACGACCTCAAACACGATACCCCAACCACCCTGGCTGTCCAACCTCAAAGTCTACGCCAACGAAATTCCCTCCATAAACCCACCATCCCCATCCAGAATCAACGCAGTCCCCATGCGCACAAGCGGAGACAAAGTCCGCCAATTCCACGCGTGCTGTTCCCCCTTCGTCAACACAACAACACGCTCGATATACATCGGCGACTCCACGACCGACCTCGAATGTCTAGTTGCAGCCGATACTGGCATATGTATTCGTGATGATCCCTCGGGCAGTAGCCAGCAGGATCTTGCGGAGACGTGCGAACGCATGGGTATACAGGTGAGCCGCATCAGCCGGAAGGAGGGTTTAGATCGAGTTTCCGGGAGGCTTTGGTGGGCACGCGATTTTGTGGAGGTTAAGGAGTGGATTGAGGATATTATTGAGGGATGATGGGGAGGGGGCATACATTATCTGCGCTGGGTTGCTGTGAATGTTACGTTAAGTCCTATCACGACTTTCTACGACGAATCGGACAGACTATAGAATGTCAGCATTGAATGGTCTCGCGCTTCCAGTTGGCCATTAAACAAGTCTTGACTGGGAATTTACACACCAAGACACTTTCAAACTGCCAGTCGTACACAATCGAGTCACTCGGCGATGGGTAGACCGTGCACAGAACCATATCTACTTAGATATACAAGACCAGTATATCAAAAACACATCCATAAATTATATGTAAATTCATCTTGAAGTAACTGTATTGTATCTTCCCGAAGTCTATACCAAGCAAGAAGTACATACTTCTTGATTGTAATACGTACCTACTTATTCGCACACCAGTCCTCTTTCATACTGTAAAATATACCTAGGATGTGGTGGTGGGTTACTTGGATAAACAACGTGAGAGTTTACTGTGGAACAGCCGTGCAGGGCTTGAGTACTTATATATATGTTCTCAGCCCTTTTGAATATCACGGTCAGCTTAAGGCATTGAATGTTGGATTCGAATTCATGGGGAAAGACTATTATGATGCTTGACAGCAGGTGGCTTTTGCAAGACCATGATTAAGAAAAAGTTGTCTTCGAGCCACATGTATAAAATTGCCGAATGAGGGTCCCAATGAGGCACATGTATCTTTAGTACATACACTCACTGTAGCTTAGCAAGTACAGTATCCTTGAAACTCCTAGCATAAGAGATACTCGGTATGTACATGTATATGTAGTGTACAGTATATATGGAATCGTTATCTATAAAATATGTAGTATATAGTGCATAATGTGCACAAATCTCACGTATACCTCCCTCCTTATCTACCTAGGCACGATAAATCTTACCATGTACGAACTATCTCCTACTCCCACCGTACACTCCATCGACGAGGGGATCATAACTCGCATTCCCATACGCATCGCCGCCATACGTTAAATACCCACTGACATACGGTTCTGATGGGAATCGTGCCATAATCTGCTGTTCATTGCCGAAGACCCACACTGTTTGCATGCCCATTGCCTGCATTAACACCAACCGTCAGCACGCCAAACAAAAACAGAAGAAAAGAAAAGAAAAGAAATAGAGGAGGAGAAAGGAGAGACGGAGAACTAACCATATGAGCCAAAACATGGCAATGCATCATCCACGCCCCAACCGTATCCTCCGTGACCGCAATCCTCCAGGCCCGCCACCCACTCGTCGTCTCAACCTGCCCACTAGTTGCGTATCGGTGCAGGATCGTTGTATCTCTCCTTGCAGGCGTATACCCACCAGCAAACCTCTTCTCATTCTCCGTCGCATTATACGTTCCATTCCCACTGCCCAGATCAAAGTAGTGCGAGCCATGAGCATGCATAGGATGGAAATCCCAGCCCCCCGTCGGACCGGAATTAGATAGCCATACTATATCCAGGACTTCGCCTACTAGCGCGGGGAAAGCGTGGTTGTTGTCGTTTGGATCCCAGCCTTCGTTTGCGAGGGCG
>Ga0181469_100409_pt1 | contig 16138 bp, 13 predicted proteins | sample InSIn2SAF170_2_FD_119081 | JGI IMG/M metagenome (GOLD analysis project Ga0181469, IMG submission 119081) | Clean room microbial communities from NASA Spacecraft Assembly Facility at Jet Propulsion Laboratory, Pasadena, California, USA -... ... | reverse complement strand
TAATATTTCAAGCGAAAAGGTTTGATAGTCGGAATGCTCGTCGGATATCGTGTTAGATAAGCGAGCAAGCATGTCAGAAAGCAGTGATGAGTCAAGCTTCTTCGAAATGCACCGAAAAACTTGAAACGATCTGCAAGCCAGGTGACGGACTGGACAGACAGAGGCGAATGCTCACAACAAGAGTCCTAAGACTTTGGCATATCTGCCGTGGATGCTGAACTCCAAAAGGGTGGGGCAGACGTCTAGTCAGGAGGTTAATCTTGCAAAAGCTTTGGAAGAGGCAGCACGAGCCAATGGAGAGCTGGCGCTTGCCACTGCGGTCGAGCAATTTTCATTGACTTCGGTGTCTGCAGCTGTATCTCTTGTTGATGTCTTACGGAGCCTGAAGGCAGCATTCTTCCCATCCGGCGAAGCTAACGCTCTAGTCTTTTTGATAGGTCTTCTTACCAATGCCAAATCTTGGCTTCGTGTTTGTGTACTGGATATTCTGCAAGAACTGATACCCTCGGTGGACATCAAAAGCCCAAGTATCACCAAGCATGGGGCTGATTTGATCTCGCCCATGCTGCGACTACTCCAGACCGAACAATGTGACAAAGTACTCAAGGTTATGGACCTTGTGATTCAAGTCAGCACAACTGGGCCAGAGCGCCATCAGATGCGAATGAGCGCCGCCTCAGGCGCAGCTCGAGCAGCTCGCAAGGAACACGAGTTGCCGCAAAGCCTTTATGGCGTCCCCGAAATCTCAGGTTGGTCGATCCCAGCACCGGCCTTGCGTGCGGCACAGACACGAAACAACGTTCATCATGTATTTTATCTATGCAGCGACGTCGACAATACCACTGATACACCTGCTCGAAGTCCTGAAATTGAGTTCCATGTTGAAGAGGATTTTAGTGATTCATACTTTCCTCCTCATGCCAGGAATGAGTCGTATAACCATTCGGAGGCGTCGACGACGATGGACACTGATATGGGCGATATCGTGAGCAGTCTGGATAGCCTCGATGACTTCTTTGAAGAAAACGACTCTCCAACAACGCCGACAGTCGATTTACACCAAAGTGGGCTCGGACCATTCGACTTCCTCAATGTTGACCGATCGACGAACATGTACAACCAACAAACAGTGTCAATGATTTCGAGATCGCACAATCGAATCCCGTCGTCCTTGGACTTTCACAGTAGTCTGTCTGATTTGAGGGCCCGAACAAGCCACCAGCATCGTGCTCAATTCAGCTTTTCTTCCTCTGCTCATTCATATCAAAATTCGTTTGCATCGATAGATGAAGTGGAAGGTCCAGGACCGTCACTACCAACTGTTGAAACACAACCGCCGACTGCACTAGACCCTGCCACAACCTTGCTTGTTCGACCTGGCCTTCATGCACGATCCATTACCTCGCCAGCTAATCAGTTTCCAATCTCGCAACCTACACCAGAAGTCGCCTTACCACCAATGCCGACCAGTTATTACATGCAGGTTTCCGCCGGCTCTTATGTTACCGAGGATGTCCAGTCAGACTCAGAGAACATCCCTTTTCCAACGATGGACCCAGCTCCGCCATATAATGGCACTAAAAGTGCTATTGTTACGCCGACTTCTGCTACGGATGCCGCTGCTGGCTTTATGCGCCGAGGGATGCGACGATTAACAGGAGGCAGGAGCGAGAGCGCGAAAGAGAAGGCCCGTTTACGAGCACCGTCTGCTGGCAGCAACCAGTACAATGCGAGCGTACCTGGATCTGGTCAAAGTCCAAGAATACCTCGAATACCGTCCGAGTATCTGAATGGTGCACCGGGCAGCAACAGTACTCCGGCTGTTTCGAGTCCTGGACCGTTGAGCCCTAGTCCGCAGTAGCCCTTGGCTCGATAGATCGTTGTGATTGGGTCTGCGCAATCAAAGTCTTAGGACTCTTGTTGTGAGCATTCTGCTTCTGACTGAGAATAGCGAGTTGGTTAGGAAACCACCACACGTTTGAGCACATCAATGGGTTGTCAGGGAATGTATCTCATGGCCGATTCGAGTATACACATAGGAGGACCATGCATAAATTAGCGATGTAGAATACTTTATATGAATAAAAACGGCAGTAAATGGTATCATAGTTTAGAGGCGCCCTACGTAGTCCATTTCCTCATGTTAGTCAGCGGTCCTATCCTATCCTACACCTCGGCCTCTCATCACATGTTGCCTTGTCTGTAGACGTAAAAACTCCAATTCACACCTTTTCCCTCGCTTAAAGTCGGTTTGCACCGTTCACATGCCATGTACTACTGTACTGGTGACTGAGCTTTTCTTGGTTGGTATTGGATTCGTGACAATCTGTATTTCCAGATCGTGCCCGCTGGGTATTCATGAACAATGTCTTGCCCCAACGAATATTACCGTTCTTTTGCCCCTGGTTGTATACAAGCTCTCTTATTTAGCGCCGCATTTCGCTTGGAAGTGTGTCGTGATAGTGTTGTGCTACCGCCGCTCGCAATGAATGACACTTTCGCCCCGAGACTAATGAACCTGCGACAGAGCCTGCAGCCCGTACCCGACCCAAGGATTAGTCAGTCGTGGACATCGTTTTTCCCTGGTACCTCGGATGAAGAGTGCTGAAAGAGGAATTAGCTATCTAGATGCTGACCACGAATACATCTCGTCACCGCTTCCTTCACACTCTTGTCGTTGAATTGTTCCCAGATTTCGTAGAGGCTGATGATTTCTTGAGTCGCGTCAATCATGCGCTCTACGTCTATGTCGGATTCGACTAGGAATCGGATCACGTTTTGCATCTTCTCTGAGCTGGCTGCTGCTGCGAGGGTTTTTGCTTTGACGGTGGAGCGATCTAGTGTTTGTGTGTTATGGCCGAGGGAGGTTGGATTGGGACCAAGGGCTGTGTTGCTGATTGCTTGACCGAGAGTGCTTGAGATTCCTGGGCGGCCACCGAAGGAGGCGAATCGGGTGGCGTCTGTGAGGTTATGGGTGTCTGGGACTTGTGTTTTTAGGTCTAGGAACGATTTGCTGGGGACGAATATTACAGCTAGAAACATGGCTGTTACTGCGATCAGGTATGGCGGGCAAGTTAATGGTAGGTCGGTCATGAAGGTATCGTTGATAATTGACCAGGCTAGACTCAGTTCCTCGTTTGTGAGGGCAAGGCTTTGACTTTCCTTCAGCGCGGTGAGTGAACGGTAAGGATGCCACACAATGAGTTGAGAGTGCATCTCCGATATCAGGCAAAACTCCATCTCACCAATACGTGATGGATCGCTTGGTACGTATTCTGGCCATAGTTGGCGGGCTTCGGATGCTACCAGACGGATATGGTGAGGTGATTCTTCGGTCTTGGAAGCAAGATAGAATGCGGTGGCTGTGAGTAAGTACAAATTGACGTTTTGTACAGCATTGAATAGAAAGTAGCGATGGAGATAGACTAGTGCGGTAGCGACGCATTGCTGGCGAAATTGAAGGTGCTTGGCCAATTGGAGGATTCTTTCTTTGATGAAGATGAAAAGGAGACGCCTGTCTGGAAGTGGGAATTGTTCGACGACCTTCGTATGCTGTCTTTCCACTTCTTTTCGTAGTTCTCCAATCTCATGAGATCCGAATAACCAGTTCTGCTTTTGAGTTGAAGTCCAGTAGTTGGCAGCCATAGTCGGCTAAATTGTTGCTATGATGAACTAATGTAAGAGAGCGGACCCGAAATGGCATCTGCCAGAGCGGCAAGGTACCTCGTTGTCACTGACGAGAACTATAGCAGCTTGCGGATGGCCATATCCAACGGCTGCACACGGATACACTTTCACCTGCCTACCAGATCATTTCTCATGGTCGATACATCTAGCAACACTCATGTGAGGCGCTGGCCCTTGATCCTACTTTTGATTACGACAGGTACCATGGTGTGTTGTCTTCATACCTAGAATAACCTCGACCCCCCGATGATTAACCGGTGTCTGGTATCCTCCCAACCACCCCTTTTTGGTCAAACATACGTATGATAACCACAACAGCGGCTCACCAAGCCAGGCACAACAGATGCGTGGGTCTATAATTTTGAGCTGGACATGCTGATTGTGTTCATGGTCTGCTCATCCTCATTCACATGGTGTCTTGAAAGTGTTTGGCCCAAAAGACTCAACATATACACGACCTACTACAAGTGTTTGACCAAAGACTCATTTGTCCTTGGATGTCTTGAATCCTAGGAGACAGGATGCTATCTCAAGCTCCTTTTCCAGGTGCTGGATTTCATGCCCATTAGCCGTAAACAGTTACTAGCGCGTATATTACACAATCTGCGATTACTGAGTAACCCGTGCACTGGAGAGCTCACTCAACTGGTCGACAGCACGGCAGAACTTCGGCATAACCAAATTCTCTTGCTGTGATGGCGTCGACAGCCTGACGGCCTGAAAGCCATCAGCAACATGAAACCCCACCGCACGTCACCCTCGACTGCCAGCTGAGCTCAAGCAAGTTGAAGTCCAAGCATTTACAGTCAGGATTGCAATTCACATTGACTCACCCCTGCCAACATCCCCTTACACCACGTCGCACTTCCCTCCCTTGTCCGCTGAGACTGAGACTTCTTGGTCGACGTGGACTAAACCACAAAACGCTGTCGTCGACACTGTGCGCAGTCGACTTTCTGTCAATACAGCCATGCTTCAACCGAGATAACAAATTGTTTGCAGCTACTCGGTAGTATGACTGAAGAGTCACATGCGCAACGCGATAAGCGGATTCAAAAGCTATGGTCTTCACTAGATACGAAAGATGAAGGTGAAATTGATGTTCACGGTTTAAAGAAGGGGCTGCGCAAAATTGACCACCCTCTTAAAAATGCCGATGCCTTACTACACGATGTGTTCAATGTGGTCGATACTGCAGGCGATGGTCGCATACAATACAATGAATTCCGTGTGTTTATTGAGCACGCTGAACGAGAATTGCACCAACTGTTTGAGAGCATCGACAGAGACAACAATGGTACCTTGGACAAGGATGAAGTACGAGCTGCATTTGCACGGAGTGGTGTTATTGTCAGCAATGCCAAGATTGACAAATTCTTCGACCAAATAGACACAAACCACGATGGCGAAATCAGCTTTCAGGAGTGGAGGTAAGCATGTTTGTTATCCAGCCTGAGACACTTATTGACAACGTACAGAGATTTCTTGCTCTTTGTTCCTCATGGTACCTCTAACCTCAAGACCATTCTCACATATTACAGTGCTACGGCAAACGTCAACCATGAAGGTGACGTTCATGTCAATGACACTCTACAAGGAATGGGTATGTACACCCTTTTCTTTTTACCTTCTTTTCCCTCTTTAGCTGAGTTAGGCATCCAAATTACAACCGAATGGAACATTCGGCTACTTTTGAACAATCTACTGTCACAACTTTTCCTTTCTGTGCAAACACTAATATTCTGATTCGAGATGGACCTGAGGATTCTTTGGAAGAAGAAACAGACTCCTTTTCGCTAACCGACTATTTTCCTGTATCAGGCTACTTCATTGCGGGTGGCATAGCTGGCATTGTATCTCGAACTGCTACAGCCCCTCTCGACCGTCTAAAAGTCTACCTCATCGCTCAGGTCAGTCCCAAAAATACCTTGGACAAGGCTGTCAAGGAAGGCGCACCAGTAGTCGCTGCAAAGCAATTTGGCAAAAACTTGATCGATGCATGCAAGGAATTATGGCGTGCTGGTGGCATTCGGAGCTTGTTCGCTGGAAACGGATTGAATGTTCTGAAGGTCATGCCAGAGTCCGCACTCAAGTTCGGTGCGTATGAAGCCGCAAAGAGAGCACTAAGCAAACTGGAAGGCTCTGACCCGAGACACTTGCATCCAACCACCCAATTTCTAGCCGGTGGTTTCGGCGGTGTCGTATCACAATGTCTAGTCTATCCTCTCGACACTCTCAAATTGTAAGTCACCAAATTCCCCCACTCAATTCCCCCCAAATACTAACAAATCCCAGCCGAATGCAATGCGAAACCGTCTCAGGCGGTCTGCACGGCAACAAACTAATAGCGCAAACAGCTCGAAAAATGTGGGCTCAGGGCGGCATATGGCCATACTATCGAGGCCTAGGCATGGGTCTAGCAGGCATGTTCCCCTACTCGGCCATCGACCTCTTCATCTTCGAAGGCTGCAAGCGCATCGTGTTGTCGAGGAAAGCAAAAGCACAAGGCGTCCACGAAGAAGACGTCGAAATGGGCAACTTCATCACCGGCGCAATCGGTGCTTCCTCTGGAGCGATTAGTGCAACAGTCGTATACCCGATCAACGTACTCCGAACACGATTGCAGGCGCAGGGAACGGTGCTGCATACGCCGACGTATACTGGTATTGCGGATGTCACGCGCCAGACACTACGTAACGAAGGGTGGAGGGGATTGTTCAAGGGTGTGACGCCGAATTTGTTGAAGGTTGCGCCGGCCGTGAGTATTTCTTATATAGTTTATGAGAACTCGAAGCAGGTGCTTGGTCTTCACTGAGCGGAACACTGGGCAGAACACTGGGCAGAACACTGAGCAGAACACTGAGCAGAACACTGAGCGAAACGGAACGGACACTAGCTACCTTACTTAGTTGCTGGTTGGATGTGGTTGTTTTTGAGTTAGCGACGAGCTTTAATGATACCCATTGCATGCGTCTTCGGACATGACATGCCACGCAACCTGTATTTTGTTCAAGATTCATTGAAGAGTTAAAAGCCACTGTGGTATCTACTGTACGACATTCCACCTTGATGCAGATCCGCTTGAGCAGCAGTGTGCTCACCAACACGCCTCATCTCGCATCCAAAATAGATCACAGTACCGTACCGTACACCAGACAACCCTCCACAACAACCAACATAACAATATACAGTACGTATCTAACCCCTCCGCCCAGCAACACCAATCCTCCTCCTAATCTCGACAACAACAGCCTTGTTCCTCACCGGATCATCATTCCAATCAACCATCAATGGCACGTCTGTTTTACTATCGTCGTCGTCGCCGTTATCGTTCGATGTAGTCGTGATGAATACGGCGTCGACTGCTGCCTGGCGGACTTTAGGCCATTTATGGAGGAGTTTGCGTGTTATTATGTCTTTGGCTTTGAGGTCAAAGTTGGACTCTGACTCCGTTGTTGTTGAAGAATGTAGCAGTGGTAGTGGTAGTGATAGGATTCTGATGAGGGTTTCGATGCGTTGGATATCTGCTGCTGGGGACTGGAGGGTGGTGACGAGGTTTAAGAATGTTTCGGCATCGTCGGTGAGGAGGAGGGGGATGGCTGCTGTGGGGAATTGTTCCAGGATTAGAGAGAGGGTGAGGAGGAGGGGCATGATTTCGCGGTCGTCGTGCGTTGCGAGGGTTTTTAGTTCTGTGAGGAGGTGCGGGATGATCCATTGGAAGTGGTTTGTTAGATTTGACTCGTTCTGGGCATGGAGGTAGGCTGTGAAAGCGGTGCTTGCGTGCCGGCTTGTGTCGTCTGTGCCGCCGGCGATTGAGGTGATGAGGCCTGTTAGTACGTCTTCGCGTAGCGGTTCGAGGGTTAGGAGTTCGGTGATTTGTCGGAAGTATTCGTATGATGAGACGTCTGCTAAATGTTCGAAGTGTTGGAGGGGTTTGATGTTGTTGGCGAACATGGGCCAGAATTTCTGGAGGCAAAGCCATGCTGAGAAGCGGACTTTGGTGAGTTTCTCGGCTGCAAGTCTGGCTACTGGCTTGACTAGAGCTGTTCCAATGCTTTTGCTTGTGTTCAGGGGAAGATTCTCGACGACGGTGATACTGGACAGTCGTAGTAGGGATCCAATGTCACCGCGTTGGTCGTTGGTGTAATCAAGTAATCCTGAGGATGTGGCTTTGACCAAGCTAGCAAGTAGTTCGGTATCTGAAGAGTCAATTGATTCGACGATTTTTGATAGGCCATCCATTGCGTTAACCCTTGTTTCAATAGCAAGATCAGAGGAAACGATCGACGAAAGGAAAGAGACAATACCGTGCTTGATGACTGCCAGCTCACCACTTGAATTGAGAAGTGGGAAAATCATGCTCAAGGCTTCAATTCGCCCTTTACTGGTAGAGTCAGATCTTTTCTTGGGAAGCACTGCTGGAAGCCATGAGTGTAGCATTTCTGATTTGGCTTTCTGGTCAAGCAACTTGAAGACAGCTTCGTTTGCCTTAGCTGCTGCCTCCGTAACAAGCTCATCCTCGGATGCAGTAGTGCAGCGGCTTAGAACTGGCTGAACCAGGGATACAAAAGCTGATTCTGAAATAATCGCTCGAATTTTGGGAGCTACAGTTGCTTCCGAAGCTATCAGTGTCGCAGTCGCTTCAAGGACATTCACAAGGTCGGTCGTCACTTTACCCAGTAATGGGCCTGTGGTGGTCTGGAAATTCTGGAGCACTGGAGACAACGCTTTGATTACCTCGTGGTTGCCACCAGTAGTGACAAGTGCCTGCTCTAGGATGGCTGCCAAGGTCAAGAGCAGTCCGTGTCTGGTTGCGGCATTACTGCCAACGTTGCTCGGTTTGAGATCCTGAATCTGAGAGACAATTTCTTGACAAAAACGTCGCTGAACATTGAGCCTGGCCTTCGCAAAGAGCATCCCTACTGTGCTGGCTGCTAGACGACGAGACTCGGCATCTACGGCTCTACAACCTCGCCAGTCCAACAATGCGTAGAGTATACTGATATGATATACATCACCAAGCTGCGAAACAGCCTCAGAGACTTCTGACATGGCCCGGGATCGGCGCGCAACAGCGTGATAGTCGACCTGTTGAACAACAAGGATACCTGACTTGATGACATCGGGATGACGACCAATGAGCTCTTGCAAAGCAGCTGACGAGCCACGACGGAGGTTTCCAGAAGGGTCCAGACATGACGAGATAACCAGCTCGGTAGCGATCTTCTGCAAAGTGCTTAGGTCATTTCCGGCCTCCACAACATATGCATCTCTCGAGGTGGCAGGCAGAATGGCGGCTTCCACCTCTTCCGTGGCATACTTTCTTGCCAGCGACCAAAGACCAAAGCACGCTGCATCTCGGACGCCTACGCCTAGCGAAGTACCCACGTTGGATCTCTGCTCGAAGTTCAAACCCATGACCAAAGCCTCCAGGATGGTTGACAACTGCTCGGGAGGGGGTGATCTTCGAAACAAGACATGTCCTAGAGTGAGCATTGCACCATGCCACTTCAGCGGATCAACTGCGTTAACGTTCTTTTTGTATTGTTTCATGTCGACAGCAATCAGGTCAGTAGCCGTGATCAGCTTTCCCGTGCGACGGTCTTCGAGAAGCATGTTCTCATTCAAACAACTAAGCACTGCTTCTACCACCTCGACAGCCATCTCGTCAGGCAGTTTGAGAATGATGGAAGCCATTGCCTTACTCGCCGCTTGCCTGACAGGAGTATCGCTGTCTCCAAGCCATTCAATGAGAATTTGAATACCTTCCTCAAGTGCAGTATCGAGCATGTCACTAGCATCTTCGTTTCCGGCAGTGCTGAGAGCGATAGTGTGCAACAGGGACGACCTGATTGATCTGATAAGAAGTTTTCTTGACGGAGCAGTTTGTCTCGCAGCAATAGCCCCTGCACTGTGGTCGGTGGCAAGCAAAGAACATGTTCTGAAGGTATCCTTGATAAAGGGAGCTGCCTCGATACTAGAAGCTGAATTGATCATGCCATATAACAAGGTTAGAAGGCCAACATGGCGGTACTGATCTGATATGGCATAGTTGTCATTTATAGAGAGCTGTTGGATGCACCAACCTATTACAGTAGCCGGCAGTCGTAGCTTCTGCATATCTCCTCTTAGAGCAAGTCTCACAATCAATATGCTTGCCGCCTCTCTGTCCTTGCTTGGAGCATAGAGATGTTTGAGTGCCGCAGCAAGCAGAGTCTGTGCAATATCGGGCAGATTGTCCTTGGTGAACGCCCCCGGCACCACTTCATCTTTCGCCGAGAAAACGGAAATGGTAGATAACTCGAATGGAGCGAGCATCAAATGAGAGAGCCAAAGAAGCATGATATATCGCTCTTCCCATTCTGATTCCCCGCTCCATGCTCGGAAGCACCTAAGGAGTGGCTCTACGTACTTCGGCTCATTGTTGAGCAGGCGAAGGACGACCTTGTACCCACGGACTTTGCAGAACACGTACAGCAAGCGAGATATTGCACGAGGCAAAGGTTCGATTTGCGCGGCGTGGATTGAACGTGACTGAGAGTAGGCTTCTCTATCGTTCAAACAGTACCACAGAAAAGCGTCGACCAGGGAATGCACAAGATCAGCTAGGATTGGGTCAAGCAGTTGTGGCCACTCCTGGAAAGAGTCAAGCTGCGTATAGTTAGTCTTTAGCAACCTTCACTTACCAGCGGAGCTCACAAGTCGTATTAGCTCAGCTGTTTTGTTGTAGAAGACCCATTTTCTTGGGTTATTACTGGGTGCTCGTAGAAGCAGTGACAGTTTGACCTGAAGTTCGGCTAGCAATTCTCCTGATGCTTTGTACAGCTTCACGTCAGCATCGGCTTCTGCTGCATCCATTATCACGCTGAAAAGGCTTCAAAAGAGGTTCAGAGGCTCAAAGCATTGTCGTCCGGAATAACGTTATACGGATGATCTACTGGTGCCTAGGGATCAGTATAGGCACGGAACCGCGTTTTGTCTTGAACGCTAGCCAGATTCAGTGACTTCATCCGCCGACCCTGTTCAAGGATGATCAATAACATATTGGATGGCAAGCCAAGTTGAATTCTGATCACTCACTGCCTGCACTGCCTCGGGCGGGCGTGCGCTTTGAAACAACTCTACAGGAACTGGAAACAGGAGATTCAAGGCCGACTACGAGCACGTGCTTTCGTGAAAATGACCGTGCGTCACGCGTTGCATGCGGCACGAATCTCTGTCTACGCTCGACCTGCTCCCGACCGCAACCAACAAACACCCCAGCCCACTCGAATCCAGGAATTAACACTGGTCATGAAGATGTCTGTTCGCCAACAAAACCTTCACTTGTAGATACTAACCTCGTAGTACTTTCTTCACCGCTGCTTCCTACTTACAACTGGACTATTGGCCAGCTTTAGAGAACCCACTAACTGTTTCACAACACTGGCTTTAACAGAACGAAGAATTTCACTATCAACGTGGTTGCTACCATCGCCTGAGCACCAGTTATAACACTAACGGAAAACGAACCGACGTCATGAGCATTTTCACCACCGTCTTTCGCAGTACCATAGGCCGAGTTCTACCTCACTCGACTAAATCACAGCCAATCAAGAACCCTCAAAGCGGAGGCAGACAGACGAAATGAATATTGATTACGGCGCGTCTATGGCAAAGCGCAGGAAAAGAGAAGATTCCGAAGACTTCGAGAAACACCATGAAATCATTTCAAAGAGACTACGTGTGGATGCAGATCGATATGCGCCAGTTGTCAATGGAGAAATCTATGAGAGCGCGGAGATAGAGGGAGCATTTGCAGGTCCCATGGCTACAGCTAGGGACACTGACCGCTTACTGATGCCACCTCCATCCCTTTCACCTTTGAAGCCCAGCGCAATCGGCAACATCATCCGTGGAAACGCCGGAAGATCTTCAATAGACTTCGAAAATGATTCACACTTGTCTCAGCGACATCATCTGACAGACGAGTTCGGTAATGAGTACAGCATGGAGAAGGCAAGGCGGCACGCAGCTGCCACGACACTACCACCCAACTCAGGCGTCTGGGAAGCTGGTGAACGAGATCTGTTTTTCCATCTTTCCTACCGTGGTTTCGAGCCTCTGTTCCCTGAGAATTGGATGCATGACTTCGAGACACTGCCACTCAGCCTGTATGCAAGAAAGGATGACCCAGAACCACTGATCCAAAACCACAAGACCCCTCAATTTCGCGCTATTCGCGAAACACGAGACCTCCTTGACCTAGGCAAGACCGTCCGCGATAAAGTCCTCGCTAGCCCAGGCGTGAAGCGTGAAGCCATCATCGAAAAAGCTGTGAACAAGTATATCTCTTGGGCACTTACTGACGTCGGAATCAAACTTCCTTCATCCAGCAAGTCCACCAAATCCACGTCAAAGAACACAATCCCAATTCATGTGGTTGTCAAGCTCAAATCCCGCCAAACGACGGAAGGATGCCTACTCGATATGAAAAACAAATTACACAATCTTGGTGCTCGGCACCGTCAGGCCAGAGACATCCACAGTAGTATTGAACACGATCATAGTGCCTATGCAACGCCAGACATTGAAGACGAAACCCGCATCGCAGACCCTTCTGAAGAAGATCTTCCCGTGCTCTATGGTATCATGATTTGCCGCAGCATTCTCGCAATCTTCACTATGAACAGTCAGACGCCTCTTCCCAGATACATGTCATCAGCATATCCGCCCTCGGTGCGCGAAAGTGATCGCAATTATCGGCTTTCGCCTGCTACATCAGAGAGCATCTTTGGTAAGGCCAAAGAAACACAGTCAGTCACATCAACAGAGCGGAACCTGCAACTCAAGCAGTCACTACTAGAAAGTATGGACGACGATGAAGTGGAAGTGGAAGAAGGTTCTGCTTCAGATCCAAGGTTCATATCCGACTTTGACTTCAGTGATCCGACAAAGGATGTGTGGAATGCGCTTGTGGTTGCTATTGTGGCGATGCAGATTAGGAAAGAGATGATCGCTTCTCGAACCAGAAAACCTAATGCCGCGGATGCCATGGAGAGACTGACGGCTGAGATTGAGGATGCAAGTGTAACGGATAGAAATGAGGATGATGATCCGGATGCGTGAGGTGTTCAAGCGCTTGCAGCAGGCTTCAGGACATGCAGGCAGGAAGGTACGGGAATGACAATTATGGTAAGAGTTAGCGAGCGTACTGAGCTGTTGCTTTACATGAATGATACCCCATATAATGGTCATTGGACATTGAATTGAAACATCATCTCATTGATTTTCTCGTGACATATTGACATGTGTATCCCATTCGCTGTACATACCTTCTCAAGCTCCTATACTTTCCAGCACTCGGTACGAACGCACGTACTGTACTAACCTTGTCAAGCTGTTTTCCCAATGCAATCAATACATCGACACAAATTCCCCTATCATCCACCACAAGCATCAGCCACTCACCTTAACTCGACGTAACGAAACATCCCCAACGGAAGTTACAATCTACTCCCCCCGTAGTCATCCGCCACCGTCAAACAGATCCGGCGTCTTACAATCCCATCCCGTTATAACAGCTCCGACAAATCCAGCAATCCACCAGATCAACTAACCGTGCGTTTCATTCCGACTGGACAAAGAAACATCCCACTGTACAAGTATAGTGCCGTAGGCGTCTCGTTCGTATTGCCTCCGGAAGCCAACGGGGGGAACGATCAAGTGCTTATGGCATGGAACTTGAAATGGGGGTGATTACGGAGTAACTTGATTACAGATCCATGTTGGCTGAACCAGTGCAAATCATCTGTTTTCCACCAACATCATTTCGGGGACCAAGACCGAATGGTGGGTGATCTAGGACGTTTCACGAGGCTCGTGCCGGAGCGTGAGGAAACGTGTTACGGTACTTGATACTTCGAGAGCATGCTCCGAAGTGATCAACACGAGGCGGCTTGTGTGAAGTAGGATCTGCATTGCTTGAACACAGACAAAGTTGGCGACGGCAAGGGTTGTACCTGTACAGTTACTGGTAGTAGCCGAGTGGGTGCTGTTCTGCCTTCTCGCCCCGGTGAGTGTGCAGTATGGAGTTTGAGATTATGATACATGAACAGGTTTTGTATACAGCACGACCCTTCCTGTGTGGCTTGCTTCGGAGCTGCAACCTTGCTTGGTCATCATGTTTTGCAAGACAGCAAATAGGGATAAGGTCAGAGTGATTCCCCGTGTCCCCACTGATGATCGTCTATTCTGGTCGCTTACACTGCTAGTGCCATCGCTTGTATGCTTTGATGTGGTTAGCCAATAACAAAGCAGTTCCGAGTTGAAATGAGCTTGAGCACTGGCAGTTTCGTTTGTCTCGTCGACCATTGAACGGCTGAATCTCTCTCGGAAAACGGGCAAGCATGTAGCAGGAACGGCCACACGCTGATGACTTGCTTCGGTGGACGGCTCTCGAAGAATGTGAGACTCGACATGAAATCAACCATGAACATGAGATTGTGAGCGTCCGGGGGGAAAGCGGATATGGTCACCGTCACTCTTCATAATGCTTGTCGTACATCATCATGTGTTACGAGTCGGAAACCTCAATCACTGAGCTCGCAGGCTGAACTGTATTGCAGTCATGATTCGCCTCGAGTTTTAGCAGCAGGTAATTGGCGTTCTGCTTGGTGAGCTGACAATCTTGACTCACAATAGAGCTTTCGTTCATCTAACTCGAGATAGGTGCTTCACGGTGATGCCTTAATATGGTGTTTGTGCCGAAATGACAGGAGATCCTATCGATAGACTCTCATTAACATGTCGATCAACATTTAGACCAGCAAGTCTCGGAACAATTAAGCACAGATCATCCCCAGGTTGAAGTTACAAGTTGGACAACAACTCCACCAAGCTCCGACCGCGCCGTTGGAAGCCTGTTTCGGGGCACGTGTAGAAAAACATGCCACATTCGAAACTTTCCCGCCAGGATTTGTTCCCCAGCACATGGGAACAAGCTCTGTCGATCATTCCCAGGGCCAGCGCACCACTGTTTCCTTTCTCCTACGCTGCGTCTTCGCTTCCGTTAAGCGACAGAATGTGGTTTTTTGGGGTTGGCAGAACGAAGCACGGCCTGAGACTTCTGCATCGCGATCTCGCTTTAACGTTTGCACGCTTGTTCCTCGCCTCAACTTCAACGTTCACGCAGTGTGACACGTCAGATCTCGCTTACTTCCCAGGGAGACACTTGCGGCCCTCTACGACCGAGACCACACCACACCGTCGCCGCGTTCAGACTCTGCCTACTTCAAAGCCGCGACTCGTATTGTCTCTCTCAAGGTACTACCCCAGGGTAAACGTGCCTAACGAATGTACAGTAACCCTTAGCCTGCTCGGAAAGTTCCATAGTGCAAACTCACGGAACATATACAGTAATACCTCCTATAGGCTGGATTCATTCCCTGAAGTGGCTTTCTTGTGCTCCCCCTCCCGCCGCATCCACAACCATACAAGTACTGTATTCCGAGCCGCTACAACCCCGTATCCTAAGCTCGTGTTCGTGGTTGGAGCCACCGATCCGCCGGGCACCACTGGAAAGATACTCACTCCGTACAGTACAGTACAGTCCCTGCAGCACAGTACTATACTCCAGGCACATACGTGGCGACCGCTCAAGCCAACGACATCCAGCATCGCGTTCCTAATCCGTCGTGTTACTGTACCTCTTTCACACCATTCCGACTTCCCCCAGACTATCGTAAATACTTCATAGCACTCACTACACAGCACGGAGAAGCCCTTACAGTGCTGTATGCCTTCATTTCCCAAGTCGGTCATCGATCACAAACCCAAACCCCGACCACAGTATGTATGTACTTGTACACAAACAATAAGTAGCCTGGCAACTGCACAAGTACCTACGTAGATATCTATCTCTCCGCGATACAACCAGCGTGTCTAACTGTAAAATACTAATGTCGTTAACATAAATACATGTAGGTGCGTGCTGCACATACCGTGCTTCGACAGTGTGGATCAACATCTGCATATGTACGTAGTACTGTATATTGAACAGCTCCTAGCTATGTACATAGCCTGAAGAGCTGTCGGTTTTCATGTACAGTACAGTACAGTATGGTGGAGGATAGCATGGCATTTCCAAAGTCCAGTCCAGTCCAGTCCAGCGTCAATGGCCTCAGCACCTCACCCCTCCTCTCCTCGACTTAAAACACCCTGCTCGTTGGTGTATTGTACTGTACTGTACTGTAGTGAAGTGAACATCCATGACTGCATATGTACGTACACAGCTCTGCTTGTACACCGCACTACGTATACTCCAGTACATATTATCGTGTATCAAAGTACTTGAAATACATGATCGTAAGTATGCAGTTGCGTTTTTCGGGTTGAACGATCGAAGCACGGTATGTGCAGCACGCACCTACATGTATTTATGTTAACGACATTAGTATTTTACAGTTAGACA
>Ga0181469_100408_pt1 | contig 16155 bp, 20 predicted proteins | sample InSIn2SAF170_2_FD_119081 | JGI IMG/M metagenome (GOLD analysis project Ga0181469, IMG submission 119081) | Clean room microbial communities from NASA Spacecraft Assembly Facility at Jet Propulsion Laboratory, Pasadena, California, USA -... ... | reverse complement strand
GATGCGGGGGGGTTCTTCGGTGTCTTTGGGATGTACTACTCCCTGCTTTACCTGCCACTAGCAGACGCAACCGTCATTACCTTCTTGGCACCAAGTTTGGCATGTTGGGCGTGTTCCTTCCTCATTAAAGAACCGTTCACTCGGATAGAGCAGATTGCGGCATTGGTGTCACTCGTCGGTGTGGTTCTTATCGCCCGTCCAACGTCACTGTTCGCAGGTTTGATCGGTCCCTCTACTCCCTCAGCAAGTGGTGACGGAGACATGGCTCCACTGCTAAATGCTACAGTTCCCTTCAATTCTTCCTACCCGAGTGCGGCGTCCTATGATAGTGTCACGCCCGCTCAACGGGCTACTGGTGTAGGCGTTGCGCTTCTCGGAGTATGTGGTGCCGCCATCGCTTACACCACTATTCGCTGGATTGGAAAAAGGGCGCATCCGTTGATGAGCGTGAACTACTTCGCTACGGTCTGCACAATCATAAGCACGGTCATGATGCTTTCGTTGCCCGGAGTTGGTTTCTTGCTACCCGCCAACTTGAAGGAGTGGGGTTATCTGATCGCGCTTGGTTCGTGCGGTTTCGTAATGCAGTTCTTACTGACGGCAGGCCTCGCATATGAGAAGAGTGGAAGAGCAACAAACATGGCTTACTCGCAGATGCTTTTTGCACTGACGTTTGACAAGCTGGTTTTCGGGACATCGCCAGGCGCACTCAGCATCGTCGGATCAAGTCTTATCCTTGGCTCCGCTATATACGTCGCAGTGCAAAAGGGGAATGTGCAGCCAAAAGAGAACATTAGAGAAAGAGGGTCTACAGATGAGGAGTTCGGTTTTGTGGACGGTGCCGACGCAGAGCATGTCGTTGAAAGCGGGAGGACTGTTCATGAGGTTCAGCTAAGAACGATAAGGTGAAATAAGAAGGGTGCACAGGGCCGGCCGAATATGCTCAGATGGTGAAATGTGAATCATGCAATTAAGCCTTTGGATCACTAGCTCGGAGTGACTTCAGGTTACCTCTTGGTCCTCGTGAGCGACTACGTGTAACGTGCCTCACGCTTTCTACTATATCGACCAGATAGAAGGACCTATCTAACCACAACACGGTATTTCTTGCTGACAAGATGAAGATGTTCGAGAACAGCTCGTTCTTTCATCCTACCATTTCTTACCTCGAGCTTCATCAATAGCTTGCCAAGTGATTTTGTGTAAGCTTTGCGACGTTGGTGGCGGTGGGCGTGGCATGTGTGCGCTGGTGGTCTGGATTTTGGTAGGCCAGAATCTCGCAGAGGGTCTGATTCACGAGTGAGAGCATCAGGACTTCCCTCTCCACTCCACACTTTTGAACTCGTCGAATTACGGCACACCGGACGTTGACATTATGGGCGCAACGGAAGACTCTCCATACTTTGCCACAACAAGACTCCGACCACCAATGACCAAGCCTTTTCCTTCAAGGAAGCGCAAAGCAACTGCCACCGATGGGTTCGCCGGTGAGCCGTCGGGAGCTCCGAAGAAGAAGCCCAAGAGGACTGTATCTGGAACGAAGGGTACGCCCATAGCCATTACCGACGACGACGATGAGCAGATCGACGCAGGCCCCGCAAAGAAGAAGACTGGGAAATCAGACAAGGAAAAGCGCTTGAAGAGATGGCGTGAGAAGGCACCGGGGACATATCTAGAGGTTCACAGTCGAGCGATGACGCAGAGAATGTTCGTCATTGAGAGGACGAGGTCCGGCACTGAAGAGTGTCCCGAAGAGACGGTTGAATTAGCTGGCACGACTGGCAACATCTACACTGTGGAAATTACCCAGGTACCTTCCTGCAACTGCCCGCATGCAAAGAAGGGCAACCAGTGCAAACACATAGTATATGTCTTATGCCGCGTACTTCGCGCTCCAGCCCAGCTGCAGTTTCAACTTGCATTCATACGCTCAGAGCTTCGAGAAATACTCGCGAACGCACCTCCAATACTGAACAGCGACAACACATCGCGTGACGGCAATCGCAAACCCCTCGAAGATGACTGCCCGATCTGCTGCTGCGAATTTGAGCCCGAGAAGGAGGAAATAGTCTACTGCAAAGCAGCGTGCGGCAACAACATCCACAAGACATGCTTCGAACAGTGGGCAGCAAGCAAGAAGGGCGCTTCAGGTGGTGTCACATGCCCTTTTTGTCGAACTCCATGGACGGGCGACGAGGCCATGATAAAGAACATCGCGAAGTGTGGGAAGAAAAATGCAGATGGCTATGTCAACATTGCACAGCAATTGGGCATATCTGGCCAACGGGGTGAGTGCCTTCTAAGCCGGACCAGAGCTCGATCGTGGCTTAACATGCGTCTTAGACTACTCGACCTACCATCGATTTTGGGTGCGCGGACAACAGCGTTCGGGTGTGGATGTGGGGGATCGGTATGAGGAAGAGCCATTTTGATTATATTCGGCTCCGTACATCCAGCAAGAAGAGGACATAGGCCGGAGACCTTCAGTATTGCGCTGCCACGACTACCATGCACATCCTGCTACTTTCGAGTCTATTCCACCTATTGTTGCTTATCAAACAACTCGCATAAGGGGTCATGGACACACACGCAACCTCAACTACAATCTGGTCACCTCCTCGGTTGTCAACGGGGGTTGAGCCTGCGAATATCCAGGTCACTTGGCTGGTCTGCTTGCACGTATCTGGGTCGATTGTCTTACAGCATTTGCAATAGGAGATCCGAAAAAATGATCCGTGTCTCAGCACAAGCCGTTGACGCGCGGTCCCATAGGCATTAAAGACTGGAGTCTAGTTGCATGTTTTTGCCTACCGGGCATATGCATGGTTAAACTGGGGTTCAGGGATGCGAATGTATTGATACCCAGTAGTGATCAAGATTTCTTGCGAAACAGTAGCTTTGACGGAAGCACCTTGGAATCATGGTTTACTTTGCACCTTTCGGTCGTCTCTTCCGTATTTATTCCCGTTTATCAGCCCCATACTGTCCTGCATCCAACCACTTTTCGATTTCTCCCCACACCGCATCACTGTTTCTGTCACTCATCGGGAAGTGCGTATTACCTCTGATACCCTGCTTGGGCAGATGCAGATTTTGGACTGATGCCTTGCTAAACGGCTCAACGATCAATTTCCAGGCTGCATGACTTTGGAGGTAGTCACCCCAAACAACCAGCGTCTTCACTTCACCATCCAGTAACTTGGCATCTGCGGTGCCTCCAGGCTCGACAAGGACTACCCGGTTCAAGAGTGGCCTGACCTCCTCCAGAACCATGGCCTCTTGCAACAAAGCAGCTCCGTGAGAGTGTGCGACAACGTCGACGCACTTGCCCAAGGCTTTGATGGCGTCCACAATCCCAGCCCTCTCGACCTCGTCCGTCGTCCTGCGTCTCACCGACTGCACCCGCAGCAGACTGTCAAACCATTCTACCGGAAACTGGCTCCCTTCGAACAGCTGCCGCTCTGCAAATCGATCGTGGGTGCCGATCCGGAATCGCTCCCAGACCTCTTTCGCTGTCCTGTGTTCGGCATCTCCCTGCCGTTCTGCATCCGGAGCGCGGGCTGAGCGACCGTGATCGACCCCATCAAGCACGTAGACGTGGCGGCCAGCTCGGGCGGCCAGGAGTGCCCAGCCTTGGCGAAGATCGGGTGTTGATTCCCACATGGCTCCTGTAAGGCCGCCTCCATGGATGAACAGAAGAGCAGGTTTCTCGGAAGCTGAAGAAGAAGTGGTAGGAGGGATATACTGAAGATAGCAATGATTTACAATGATGTAGGAGTCCTTATGCGCTAACTTTTGGCCTTCTGTGAAGAACGATGCTCGAGGAGGTGGAGAGGCCATAGTAGAGACACCTGATGATGGGTTTGAGAGCTTGACAGAAACCGGCAGAGTACGGGACAGTTAAGAATCCAAGGTCAAGCAGAAGTAGAAGAACACGGATGGGCCATAAGAAACTGCAACGTGATTGGAATCGAGGCATCCTCATCCTCCTCTGCAGCACAAGATGCGCTCGACGATAGTCAGCTCACCATGTGATCGGCGTAAAGAGAAGCCCGTAAGCGGCTAACCAGAACGTGCCTAGCCCCGTTCTTGGATGACCTTGGAAACAAAGGACCACTAGCATCTTCAGTGATTTAAGCCCAAATGTGCTGTGATTTCTCTTATCTACGCGTCAGTCCCAGTGAAGATGTCTGGTAGATGCAAATGTTCAGTTCTCGATGATCGACCCGATCTTTCAGCTTTGATCGTGCGACTTCATCGTACGGACGGTGGAGACGAACCTGCACGCTCGTCCGGTGCTTCTCAGGCCGGCCATGTAGCTTCGTGTCAGTACCTGACGCTATGCTAGACGTAGCTGGTCGATATGAAGGAAATGCGGCCATCACCGCACTGCAACCTTGGCTGCGAAGATGTGCGCCTGGCTACATAAGTCCATCCTTCCTTTGTACCTTCGCAACCTTTCTCTCTTCCACCTTTGGTTCTACCCAGACCTCAAATCTTACCGTTGTCCCACGATGTGCTTGTTCCCATTCCTTCTCTCCGTACTCATGACCTGCTCCGGAAGCTTCGCCCAGAACTCGTCTATCCCACTTAATGTCACGGTAATCGCAACCAAGAACGGCGCTTCGACACTTGAGTGCTGGCAGTTGAAGTCTACACCAGTCGAGTTTGCATCAGCAGTCAATTTCCCACTCGGTCAGGTGACCAACGCAACCTTCTCCATCATCCCACCAAGGACTTATGTTGGGCTACGCCAGGCCCCGAACGTGCAGTAAGTGCCCAGCCCAAACACGCTTTGCCAAGAAAGAAAGAAAATGTATTCACAGCCGGGGCACAGGATCACAGCCGCGCTCTCTGGACTGATCCACATCACGGTCAACAGCTCCAGCACCGCAAACTCATCTAATCCGACCCCAGTTGAAGCATGGATTCCTGGTGGTCGATACGGTCTGCTGCTCGCTGCAGATACGGCCGAGTTCTCCGCTCACGGTCACTACGCGGAGTTTCCTGGCGATAGTCCGACGGTTCTACTCCAGTCGCCGTTCGCTGGCAACAAGATCCCGGAGCATGATGTGCTGTACGAGCGACCGTGCGAGTACCCCGAGTTGATCGGTCTGTGAGCGACAAACCAGGCGCAAAGGTAGCAAGAATATAAACAAGAAGACTGCATTTGAAAGAAAGCTCTTTCCACGAGTGAACGACGCTGCAGATCAATCACTCACGAAAAGCCCATTACAACTTCCCCGACAAACTCACGGAAAAGCGTCCCAAAAAAAATTCCAGCTCAATGTTTCCCAGCCTCGTCCCCGTCCCGTTGCGCGCAAATGCCCAAAAGCCGTTTCCCAAAGCCGAATCGAAGAGACACCTCCACCCCTACAAAACGCCTCTCCATCATTCCCCCTCCCCCCACCTACCACCAACACTGGAAAGCCCTCATCTGATCGTTCCACCCGATCGTGTTCAAATCGCCGATCCCCGGATAGTACATCATCCTCCAGTTCCCGCCCTCGTAGCAGCTCCACACCATGAAGTTGAGACACCTGATGCTCGGGTCCGGTCCGAAGCTGCTGACCTTGTCCTTGTTCTCGGCCTTCATGCGGAAGCACTGGCCCTGCGGCGACGTCGTGACCATGCTGTGGAAGCACTTGCCGCGCCAGTTGGTGTCGGTGCAGAAGTAGACGCCGCCGGTGACGCGCTTCTGCAGCTTGCCGGTCTCGCGGTGGTAAGCGTGCGTGTAGTTGTGGCCGAGGTACTCGCTCCAGGCGCCGGGGGCGGTCGCGTTGAGCTCGCCTTTCTCGGAGATGGCGTGGACCGGATGCTCGTCGACGAACTGGCCGTGGCCGGGCAGGTGGCCGGAACCCTTGGCGACGTCGGTGTGGACGACGGCGGTGGGGTTAGCAGCGGCGGCCGTGGAGAGGAGAGCGACTGCGCCCAAGACGAGGCTGGTGAAGAGCATGGCGTCGATGGTTCTTCGCTGGATAGACAAGTTTCGCTCAAGTTCTCGAAGTTTGGTCGCTTGGACGCAGGAAACTGAAAGTCGGCAGGAAGAAGCTGATGAATTATATGGTTGTCAAATTGCAGAACTTAGGGAACAAAGAAGGAGATATTATGCGTTCGGTAGAAGGCTCGCAATAAAATATGGCCGAAAAGGGGTGTCAATAGGCGGAACTTGAGGTCCGAATACAAAGCAATTGATGGTGAACGTGACACTCGGCTGCCGTCAATGAGAAATGAACTTTCGCTTGGTATGACTGCGACAAGGATGCAATAGAGACATGCTGAAAGAAGTGGATTGAATCAACAGCAGCCATGGAAGCTTAGGTGGTAGACGTTGGGGAAAGGTCGAAATTTGTCACTATATTCCCAGAATAACCCATGAAAAGGCGGTCGGGAACCTTGAACCCTATCTCAAAAGAAGAACAGGAACTCGCTAGGTGATAGGTAAATGTACACTCGAACTGCACCACCATCAGGAATGGTCACGACGCCTCTAATAGCCTCAACTTTCGGCAGATTAGGTACCCTTGCAATTCAGATTCTTCATGTCCGTGCTGGCGCAGGCTTTTGTGCCTCATTTGGAATGGAAGACTCCTGGTAGTAGAAGTTCTCTTCTGGCACGCGCCCCCTCAAGAAATCAGGCTCGCTGCCCCTAACGTAGATATCCTCAAACAGTATCTTGGGTGTGGCCTCTGGTGGCGCCATCTTCTCGGCCTCCGCGACCTCGGCATCGACGTTGCTTCTTGCCTCCTTGTCGATGGATTTGAGTTCGTCCTCGGATGTGACGCCCCAGTCAATGAGCTTCTGCTTGAGGCCAGCGATTGGGTCGTTCGTGGAACGCATGCGTTGGATTTCCTCGCGAGTCTATTGAGCGTTCCGTTAACAATGCCCCGTGAAAAGAGAAAGGACAGAAATACGTACACGGTAAGTGGTACCAGGGTCGGACATTGAGTGACCTCCGTATCGGTATGTGACATATTCGTAGACGAGAGGACCCTTGCCTTCGGAGCACCATCGCTTGCCGTATTCCACGGCAGACTTGACAGCGAGAACGTCCATACCATTGATCTTGAGACCAGGGATATATTGGCCGCGCTTGTAGTAGTCCGTAAGAGCAGATGAGCGGTTGGCTGCCGTACCCATGCCGTATTTGTTGTCTTGTGATGTGTTAGCATATGATTTCACAAGAAGGGGCCTTTGATTTTTCTTACTTTCGCACCCGAAGATTATAGGTAGCTTCCACAGCTTGGCCATATTGTAAGCCTCAAACACTTGCCCCTGATTGCTAGCGCCGTCACCGTACAGCGCGAGGGTGACATTGTCCTTGCCCTCATACTGGTTGGCGAATGCAATGCCAGCACCGACGGGGACCTGAGCACCAACGATACCATTGCCTCCGTAGAAACCTGTGGAGAACATGTGCATAGAGCCACCCTTGCCGAACGCGATACCCTCACGGCGGCCGAGAAGCTCACCAATTATGCTCTTGACGGTGCCACCACGCATCAATGCGAAACCGTGGCAGCGGTAGGCAGTAATCAAGTGATCTTCCTTGGTGATACCGTGCTCAATACCAACGGCGACAGCTTCTTGACCGGTGGACAAGTGGCAGAAACCACGAATCTTCTTTTCCTTGTACAGTCGATCGGCGGCCATCTCCATGCGACTAACACAGGTTAGGCTTTTAAGTCTCGGAATACACGGCGAGGCTTCATCAAGCGCAGAAGTGTCCATACCGTACAGCTACCATGTCGTAGTACATCTGCTTTAGTTCCTTCTTCGTCGTGTTGAGGGTGTACGGGGGAGGATCGAGCTCGTATGTCTCGAAGCTCTCGTCGGAGAGCTTGACCTCGAAATGCTCGTCATCTGACTGGGTACACTCTGTCAACTATGCTGCAGTGACCACGATGTGTTTGGGTTTTGGCACGCACTTGGGGCACACTGTCCCTGTCAGCGTGCGATGAAGCCGCATCCGTAGTGACGGCCCGCCTGGCCAAGGGCTGCGCGACGGGAGCCTGGCGCACTGGCAGCGCAGCGCTTCTTCGTAAAGCGCGAGAGAACATTCTTGAGGATGGAGAAGGAGGAGAGGAGAAGAGAAGGGAGAGTTTGTAAGGAGGATCTCCGGCGTTGAGGGTTGGGATCTTCGGAGCTCTCCAAAAATATCGGGAAAGCTTGGACTCCTCTCGTAGGGCTGAGCTGAGCTTCAGACCTCTAGGATTAGGGGGGACTTCCGGACACCGAACACTCCTCCCTACTCTCTCGCTGTGCAAACATGCGACCACACATATACATCTGCAATCATGTCAAGATGGACAACGATGCTGGAAGACACTGCGCTCGAAGCCACAGAATCAAATTTGCAGGCTCCGGACGTCGTGTGTACGGTCGCGAATCCGCTACAAAAACTCCGTCATTTCCGGATATTCATATGAAGAGTGAACTGCAGGAGGCAGGACATAATGATGCTAATGCAAAAGAGCTTGCAATGAGTTTGATTTTTAGGTATTGTTTACAGCTAATGATCAATTCATCCCTGAGCTACCAGTTCTTTATCCGCTTATACCAGGCTCGCGTGACTGTAAACAAGGCGAACAATTGCGTATAGCGCTTTCAGTCACGTCTGCTAGCACCTACTACAGTTACGCGGTGCAAGCAATCACGTAGACGAGGGGTTTCAGAACAGCTTGTGGCTCTCAAAGCATTCACCTTCGCTCTGTAATAGTTCCCATCTCATCACCACGAAGTCTCTTCTATATCCCAACCAGTCTCATCAAAGATGCACCACGATGACGGACTCGCAGTCTCAATACTCTCCTTCTCCCCTGCTAAACAAAAGTCGTTGATTATTCCAGAATACTCTGGCCGCCTGATCAACTCTCAGACCCTCTACGCCCACATACCCTCACCCACTGATGTGTGCTTTGCGATCTCAATACTCGTAACACCAGATTTTGACTACGCCAAGGCAAACTGCCTTCGCTTCAGCATCTGGATCGATCAATACGAAGTCACGCGATTCTGGATTGAGCCGAAACCTTCGAAAGACGACAGGCGAGCGGGCGTAGAGTATCGCCTTGATGAGATCGTACGCGACATTGGTGGACATTGGACCAAGCAACGTCTGTGCTTCTCTCCGTGCCCAATCGCAGAATTGGATGAGGAGATCGAGGAGGCAAAATTCGTTGGGAAGATTATAGTCAAGATTGAGAGAGGCCTGATGTGGAAGGGGCGGTATCAGAGCCTGCGGTCATGGGACGCTGCGACGGATGAGAACTTCTCTGAGCGTGGTGTTCCCGAGTACACTTCCAAGGCATTGAATCTGACGCACTGTTTGCGGACATTCGATAAGGAAGGGAACCCTTCAGTGCTGGACGAAGGAAAGTCGGGCGTCGCTTCAGCTCACAAGGGTGCTAGCAGCACCGGGCGCTCGCACGGCAAGCCCTATACGTTCCATTTCAAGTACCGATCTCAAGGTAAAAACGCCAATGCTTCGCCTTCCACTCATCTGACCTTTTGCCTCTTACAGAAGTTCTTGCCGAAATGGGCAAGTTGACAGTTGCTAGCTCTGCCGTCTCAGCTTCTAGTGCAGGGACCAGCAAGACACATACCATTGCTTCGAACAAAGACCCGCACGCTTGCCATGGTCACCTACCAAGCCCATCAGCTGAGGACATCGCACAGCCGCCGCCGTGGATTGATATCCCGCAGGTGATCATTGAAGATCCTGTGCTGCACGAAGATCAACCAGAAAGACCAGAGTCGCCAAGATGTGATATTGCACCCTGAGAAAGCGTATCGCAAGTTGAGCACCCGAACAAGCCTCCATACCCTGATCACTCGCATCTGCAGATGCCAGATGCTCGGTCTGAGTCCCACGCGCTAAGTATGAAGTCGTGGGTGCAAGGCTCGCATGCCAGCGTCAGGAGCCAACAGACTACTATAGCGCGAGAGAGCGGGTCGGACGTCCCAGGACGGGAGACGCAGACCAGTGCGAGAAGCAGACGCTCTCGCGCCGTGGTGGAGCCAGAAGAGAACGGGTCGATGCACCAATCGCATGTCAGCTCCCGGAACAAGCAGTCTCGTGCTGTCGAAGAAACTGGTTGGAATGAATCTCATCGAGGCAACAGCTCAGCCGTCGTCAGCGCCGCTCAGTCGATCGCTCAAGGCTCACGAACGAGCACTCAGAACAGGCGGACAGAAACACCGCAAGTACACTCGGGGTCGTGGCAAGTGAATGGCGCCTCCGAGGCCGGAAGCGTCACATCTCGTCGTTCCATTGCACAGAGCTTGCGAAGAGAGAATAGTGGAAGCGTTGGAAGCGGCTCTGGAGCCATGCAAGTCAGGAGCTCGGTCTCGCAAGGTGTCCAAACTACAGCACCTCTCGAGGAAATTGATACAGAGATTTTGGAATTGCAGCTGCGGGAACTTCGATTAGAGAGGCAGCTTCGAGTTTTGAGAAGGAACGATGAGGGAGACTTGGAGCTACAGCTGCGAGAGGTCCAATTGCAGAAGCAGTTGCGAAACATGAAAATGAGAAATCGGCGGACGTCGGCTGGACAACTGACGTTGTGTGGAACATGCAAGTCGCCGCTGCAATGATGCTTAGACTGCTTTTTTTCACGGGTCTCCCTTCTAACACGATACCAACAACGACTCCATCCGAGAATGAGACAGCATTAGTCCAAGTCATTCGTGCAAATAATCTGTCTCTCGCTAGCCAAGCACAAGATGCTACATCTTTCCATCGCCACGATTTAGCATCGACCCAATCTAAGCCTTTGTCATTCTCTCACTCCCACAGACCTTCACCCCGCTCAGCTCTTACCTCGTTCAGAGCACACTACCCACAGGTCTGTTCTCTTTCCTCCACAGCCCCTCCGCCTCAGTGTTGGTATGCGGTGGGGCAAACCCTTGCATCTTCCACAACTCTCTGTCCGTCTCATCGATATGATACTCCCAATCATATCCATAGTCCCTGATCCACTTCTCCAGCGCCTTGTCTACATGGTCCGTGAACTTGGCCTTGTACTCGCTGCTCGGGATCTTGCGCGCGATGTTGGAGGCGAAGATGCGTATGAACGGCGCCGTGGAGGCGGGCGCTTCCGCGTCGGGGAAGAGGGAGGGAACGGGGAGGCCGGTGTGCTTCTGCGTGGTTGGGTCGAGAGGCGGTGGCGCGGGCCGGGTCTGACCTCCGACGTATATGTTCGAAGGCGAGAGGGGGATGAAGAGGACGACAACGTAGAAGGCGGGCAAGCCGCCGGAGGTGTAGATGCTGGTTATGGAGTCGGCGAGGCCCTTTTTGTGGGTGGGGGAGACGAAGGTGCCTTCCGGGTGGTATATACGCCAGAGGGGCATGGTGTTGGTTTTGGTAGGTAGCGTACGATGGAGTGACTCTCTGCCAAAAAAGAAGATGGGGAAGAAATGCAGCGTCTAGTAAGAAGAATGTATATAGGGCCGAGAGGTGAATTGAATACTCATCATGCATGCACGTGTGCGTAGGCTGAAAACAAAACTAAGGGGAAGTTGAGTAATCAGAAGAGAGAGACGGACATCCTCGGATGATTCGTAACGAAACTTTTCTAATCAGCGGAGCCTTGTGTGTGCTTCTGCCTGGGGCTGTATAGTGCAATATATCTGCTCCATTAGCTTTCCATACACAATTCTTGTTACTTTCAAGGTTTTGATGAGCATAATCCTGATTCTTGCTCAGGGACGCAGAGCAGAAGATGTCCGAGAGAAGTGAGTGCAACCAGGGGAAAGGTGCAGGTCTATACAGCAGGACTCAAAGCTCTATTGCAAGGCAACGTCGGGTATCATAATCAAGCCATCAACAGCCACCGTTCCAATTCACTCTCAACTCGTCTCTAACCCAGCCTTCGACGTCTCCTCCCCAGACGTCCCGAACACCTTCGCCCACACGGCCGCCACCTTATCCTCAGCACTCAACCAAACCTCACTCCAATTCGCGTTCTCCACACTGCTAACAGCTCTCTCGATCCTAGCATTCCAGATGTCCTTGGCAGTCTCGGCGATGCTGATACGCTCTTCTCGCGCGGTGGGCGGAGGCTGTGGTGGTAGGGGATCAACGACGTTTGTAAGGACGAGGGATTGCTGGCGTAGGGCGAGGGATTGACGGAGACGTTGTTGGCGGTGGTAGGCGGTGGAGAGGTAGAGAATTGAGGCTGTGAGGGTGAAGCCGCCGATCTGGGGGAGTGTTAATAATTTCGTCACGGAGACTATGTCGTCGGAAGAAAAGCCAATAGCATACCAGACCAGATGGGAAGCCCATGGTGGGATTTCAGGAGCTGTGTATGACTGATAAAGCTGCTGAGTGCTTGACTTATGATCGTACACCAAGTCCGTGTGGTTACTGTATGCAGAAAGGACCAATTCTACGACTGTACAAGCAATTGAGGTGCAAACTGGAAGGTCTTGGGTGTGTGATGCTGGAGATTGCTGGAGGTCGGGTGCGGAAGAGACCGCGGAGCAAGCTTGGACTTTTTTTGGCCATCAGCATCAATTCATTCCACTTCTCTTTTGGAGAGCGATCGAAATCTCATCGGACTGTTTGACGCCGCGACCAAACCTGAACAACTCTACCCATCCGCCCCCATATACTCCTCGCCGCCTAGCCCACCATGACCGGCGCCCGCCTAAAATACCGTCACCTCTCACGCAGCTCCGCGCACCGACAAGCGCTCCTCCGCAATCTCGTGGACGCTTTGTTCGAGCACGAAGCCATCTCCACAACGTGGCACAAAGCGAAAGAAGCGCAGCGTCTCGCCGAAAAGCTCATCACGCTGGGGAAGAAGAACACGGAAGCTAGCAAGCGGAGAGCACAGTCGATATTCTATGTAGGTATCGTACCTGGCAGGCAGGCCTGGGTGGGAGTGACGGTGCTGATGGAAGTTTGCAGAGGCCGCATCAACTGGTCCCAAAGCTCTTCGGCCCCCTTAGAGAAAGATATGCGGACAGGCCGGGGGGCTACACCCGCGTCCTGCGCATCGAGCCGCTGAAAGAGGACCAAGCACCCTCCGCCATCCTCGAACTCGTCGACGGACCAAAAGACATGCGCTTCGCCATGACCGCGCGCGCCATCCTGCGCCAACGCCAAGGGAACCTGCCCATCCACGACCTGACGGCCAAGAACATCGCCAAAGTGACGCGTTACAGAAGCGATGGCGAAGACAAACTCGAGGAAATGGTGCAGAAGTTCGAGGATCTGGGCACGGATTTTGGGGTCGAGGCTAGGAGGAAAGGTGAGGAGGGCAAGATGGAGACGGTGAGGTGGAGCGCGGAGTTGGAGGAGGAGGAAGAGGGTCAGGGGGATAAGAGGAGGAAGAGGGAGTATGAGTTGCTGGAGCCAAGGAAGCAGAGCGTGTATCCGAGCAGGGACCCGAAGAAGACGCCAATGAAGAGTAAGAAGTATAAGGGGGAGGGCATTAGGTAGTACATGAGACGGACAATGCATCTGTATAAATACGCGCTGCATGTGGGTTTGGAATGGGTTCCTATTGCATAGCGGGCTGGGTATTTGATTGTAGCATGTATCAAGGAGTCGACTCGCATGAAGTGACTTGTCTTTCACCAGATCGACTACCAAACGTGTATTGAGCACGCCGGTGATGACTCCCAGTGTTTTTCACATTGTCGGTAGCGTACCAACAGCACCAACAAACAATTTCCTGCAGCGCGATTAATCACTGACACTGACTTGAATGGCTAGCACGACTCTTCAGCGCCTCAGGGCAAGTGCATTGTAATAGCTATTCTGTATCTATCTGTCTCCTCTTACGCAAGCAACTACAGCAACCCAGCTCAGGTTACCGCGCAAATTGAGTCTGTATAGGCGTTCCCAATAGCAAGACACCCACATCTCGCGTGACATCCGTGGACGGACATAGCTCGTCTACACGTTCCGCCTTTCCTCAAGGCATCAGTGCATGAGCGTCGTCGTGCAGGTCCGGCAGAGGAGCAGCAACAGGTCTGACGTGTCAAGTCCAGTGTTCAGCCTCCGCTTGCCTCCCTGAGAATACTCACCCCACCAGTCGCCCCCGCCACAGCGAACATTTCGCTCCGGCCCTGCCGTTTGGGCAACCACTTCACGGCCCACAACGGCTTGTCAGACTCCCCATGCGTCGCCACGCTCGTCCTAGTCGCCGTATTCCATACCTTCGCCCTGCCATCGAAGCTTCCACTCAGCAGGTACTCCCCCGTACTATTCCAGTCCAGGCTCATCACCCATGCCGCGTGCCCGCTTAGGTTGGCGACTTGTTCACCGGAAGACACTTCGTACAGAGCAATTGTCCTGCTGTCGCCCGCAGCTGCGAGAAGGGTGGAGGCAGGGGAAAATGCGACGCTGCGGACGGGCTTAATTAGACCTGGTAGGGAGTGGAGAAGGCGGCCAGTGTCATTATTGAAGATGTAGACGCCGCCATTCTCGTGACCAGACGCGGTGAAACGGCCATCTGAGGAGATGTGAACGGACATGCCCCAGCTGCCTTTAGTCTCATACTCGCGGATTCTCTGCACCGTCCCATCTTCGGCCGAGGCATTCAGGTCCCACACGTTGATCCGGCCATCGTGTGTAGTGCTGGCAAGGTATTGGCCGTTGGCTGATAGCGTAATGGCCCATACTTCTCCTGCTTTCGTGGATACCGTGGAGAACTTTAGGTCTCTTTCCTCTTGCCACTTCTCCTGCTCTTCCGTGCCGGCTACACCACCCTTTCGTCCCCAGACCCTTAGATCTCCGCCAAAGCCGGCGCTGACAGCTCGGTGTCCATCCTCACAAATTGCGATGTGATGGCATCCTAGTGGATGTGCGCCCTTCAGCGACTGTACCAGGCCGAATTCTACCGCACTGCTTGAGTCGCTGATGGCGGAGGATGCTGCTGCTGCATCTACGCTTGGTGCTTTTGACGTGGCGGGATTCAGTTCGCGTGCCGCGCTGGGTGGCGTATACGTATTGTGAATGCTGATGCTGGAGCTGCCACTGCCGGTGAAGATGGAGGTGGGGGTAACAGCGAGCGTGAATATGTCGGTGGGGTGTATGGAGTCTAGCGTATGGACAGTAAGATATTGTTTGGACTATACACAGTTAGATGTGGAAGTGCATATCCAGCGGTATAGAACTTGCCATTATACCGGTCGGATGCCAACCAAAGAAGCAGACAACCGGTCGAGGACAATGGGTTTTTTTTGTGAAGTCCAATCAATGGAGTCGTCGCGAAGACGTCAGATTACAACGCGCTGTCACGTGATTGAAGATTTAATTTCTCGATTGAGTAAGTTGGGACGATTATGTTGCGTGCATCCACTGCTTGTATTGCTCTTGTGAAAGTACGAGCAATGACCACGGACAATATCGAATTTGTCCCAATTTCTTCGCAGCCTGCCTGTCTGTTGCGATGCCTATCCTGCAACGATGGCCGATGATTTACAACAAAAGCGTCCCCGTCTGCATGTGCCATTTGCAACCGGACATCTCGTGGTCTCGTCTTCCGCAACTGTACACTGTAACGAAGACGTCGACAATATAATGCTACACTGTGCTCTGAGAGCGTCCCAACGCCATCAATGCATCACATACGCCGTAAACGCTCAGTAAATGGTGCCACGCCGGTATATATGTCCCAATCATGCCGAAGCAAAAGGTTGCTCTCCACTATCGGCTTTGGCAGGCTTAGCCGCTTTCGATTCCTCTCTGAACCAGTGTTGGACAGCTGTTGTAGCATTAGCCTACTCGGTACTCTGGGTCCAAGTACATGTGCCGGAGCATCTTACATTGCACGCAATATGGACACAGCACGTGCATCCTCTTCGTCCGTCCACAGCTGGGACACTCGCAAAGTTCGGTAACGTCTTTCAAAGCTTTTCCAGCCATCTGCCTGTGCCGCTTCTTCATGTGTGATGTCTTTTTCTTCGGTACGGCACGTAGTACCGAGTCCCATAGCTCTTGCAAGAAGGACGACAGCCCTACGACCGCTGCGACCGGATATCGGAATGCGGCGAGAGGTACATGACATGTGGGAAGTTGGCGGAGGAGTGGAAGTGGGAGTGGGACTCGGATAGGATTCGCCAGAGGTTGCAGGAGCTGGAGAATGGGAAGCGGAAAGAGACCTAAAGTTCTCCACGGTATCCACGAAAGCAGGAGAAGTA
>Ga0181469_100407_pt1 | contig 16171 bp, 6 predicted proteins | sample InSIn2SAF170_2_FD_119081 | JGI IMG/M metagenome (GOLD analysis project Ga0181469, IMG submission 119081) | Clean room microbial communities from NASA Spacecraft Assembly Facility at Jet Propulsion Laboratory, Pasadena, California, USA -... ... | reverse complement strand
ATCCAGGTTGTTCACTCTTGTCCCACTGTTTCTATGACTGAAATGCTCAAGCTGCACATCGATTGCATCACCTTATAAATAGGTCATCCCTTTCTGCAGTCGTCGCCGTAATACAGACCCCAAATTCTCGCCAAGACGATACCTTGACCTCGCTGTATCAGTCATCACCCCATCACTCGGAGTTGTGTCATGCTCCGGCAATGATGGAATTACTTCGAGGCGAATGGGAGCTTCGGGCTGTCCGGAGAGCGCAGCACCATGTATCAAGTGTGAGCTTGAAACATTAAATCCTGAAAGTATTGAGGCAATGCCGAACTTCCTGCCAATTGGAACATTGCGCAGCAATATCGCTGCGATGAACGCCAAGATGGTGATTGCTGGCTGCACCGCCAATACCAAGTAGAGTAAGGCATTGGCGCGTAATGTTGCCCTGGTTAATACGATGCTTTCGTTGATAGGCTCGTACAGCACACTAGGATCGGGTCCGTACTAATACTTGTTCAGCATGAAAACTGCTCTTGTCCAATATGATGTAACAACGGCCATAGAATATGTAGCATTCAAACAAGGCCAGTCAAATGACTGTCCGCCGGGCACCAAGGCGACTGTTACAGTTGGCAATGCGTCTGTTGGGAAAGGCCATAACCCTGAATATCTTGTATTGTTGACGATTTTCTGCCCGACATCATCGTCACCACACTTGCCATCTGCGAGAATTATAGTGGTGCTATTGATCTCCCACGTCCCGTGACATCTGACTCTTTTGAGATCAAACAGACTAGCGTTTTTCCGAAAGTTGATCAAAGCTGGGTCAGAGGGCTGATCGAAGTAAGTTATCGTGTCGAAATTTTCCAGTCCAGACTCGTTGTACAGCCAGAAATATATCTGGTTCACATCAATCCCACACGGCATGAATTCGAGATAAACATTGTTCTCCCACATGTTGATTGTTGTGAAAGTTTGCGGATCCCGGCTCGTTTCTATCGAGAGATTCCAGAAGCTATCGTCATGCCTAAAGTCGAGAGTCGAGGTGTTGTAGGTACCCATGTTCTCAGCAGGTAAAAATCTTGGTTGATAATGAGTGCAGGATCCTGCACAAGATCAACTAGAACATGATACTTCGTGAAGTAACGTAACTCTTGAATGATCAAAATCTGTAAATGTACAGAGATATTCGTGGGCAGAGCCACTTCAGTCCATATCAAGAAAATAGGCACAGCCCTGTCTCTCACTCAATCCAATGACGCTCATACATACTCGACCTCTCTTCTCAAAGGCGTGTATCTATGTGTTACTACTGGTGCGCACATTTGTATTCGTCCTGACATAAATGCATGCCTAGATCCGCATCTAGACTTCGTACTGCGAGCAAGGTTTTTGACCGGTCTTTGATGTCTTGAGCCTACTAATCGCGCATGTTGTCGTGAGTTGTACTCTAGCGAGCCACGCACCTTGCGATTAGAAGACCTTTGGCAGAAGCTTGGACCAATAACAAGCATTGTCGCCACCCTGTTTAGGGTAACGCTGCGTTGTTCGGGAGTGGGGGCCAAGTTGGCTAGTACGCTCTCTGGAATGAGAAGAAGGGGCCGAATTTCTTGCTATTGTGAACGTAGCCATAGATTGATGAGACCAGACGTTGACAGGACATTAGTCAATAGCTACACGAAAGAGGAGTCATCTGGTTAGCTGGTACTGTAAGTACACGTTTGAGTTTCCACATACAATCGATGAGCGGAAGTCAGGACATGGTACAGCCCTACTTATCTTGGCATATGGCCGGGACCCCGACACCTGCATAAAAGTGGAACCTCTTTGTTCCGCAGTCGACCCCAGATTCTTGTTGTACTGTAGAATTGAAAACTAGACGCATCGATTCCCCTGTGTAATGAGTATTCGAATGACGTTCCGATTCTGCACCATACTTGGACCCTTCCTGTTTAGCATGCGGGCTTAAGCAGCCCGCTGCTAGTAACACACCCTCAAACTGGATTACTTCAATGCAAGTAGGATCAGACTCGCCCTGGTAGATATACTGACCATCCATAGCGCTTGAAAGGTGCGATAGACACCAGAATCGCTGAAGAACAAGCTCGACAAGCGAAACAGCAGCATCAAGTCAAACCGACCCCCCGAAGGCGGCTACAACCTCAAGATGGTTCGACTGCAAGAGTCGCGTCTCAGCGGAGAGACTCGTCTGCCACACCAACGGGGAGGACTAACAACCCGGATCCGGCTGATTTCGAACCAGACTTTGCGATAGGAGGTGATGAGAGCGCACCCATCAGTCGAACCGCAACGCCTCTGCCTGAAGTAACCACAAATGGCAATCAGGAGAAGCCCACACCTGCTAATACTGCCGATGGAGACGATCAACCGCAGTCTACAGAAGTTCATTCTGAATCGAAAGAGAAGGAGCCGGCGTCAGAAAAGCCTCCGGTCACCTTGCAAGATCTTCCTGCAGAGGTCAAGGCGCGCCTGCGAAAGCTGGACAAATTGGAAAACAAATATGCCGAACTCCTGAAAGCCTACCGTGCGGCCCATGCCCGTGTCCAAACAATCGAGCCCTTCGAAGCGACTCTACGTGAGAATACTCCTCTGACCAGCATAGCCGAACCGACTGCGCTTACGGAATATTTGACTCAACTTAACACAAAAAGTGGTATGGTGTTGGACGAGCTGAAGAGGGTCAGTGGTGAAAGAGATGAGTACAAAAAGAAGGCCGACTCTTCAGAGCTAAACATCAAGCAATTAGAAGAGAATGTGAAAGAGCTCAAGTGTCAGCTCGAAACCGGGCCCAGTGAGCACGCAGCTGAGCACGCAGAGGCACCTTCCGTGGAGCCTGCACAAAGTGATACCGCCCCTTCAGTTCCTATGGAAGGCCATGAGGGCTCTTCAGTAACCTCGCCTAAATCTACTGCTACACGCATACCAAGCATATCGTTCTTTTCACCCAAGGGCAAATCGAAGCCAGAATCGCCTCCAGAATCATCGCAAGACCTCTTCTCCTTCGACTCGGAAGTGCCGAAGCTAGAAGCAGAATTGAAAGAGAAGCAAGAGGAGGTAGACAGCCTTAGTGCACAAGTCACTGCTCTGAAAGGAGATTTGAAGGTTGCTCGTGACTCTACAGAAGGAATGGTTCAAACACTTGAGAACACAACTCGGGAACTAAATACATTACGTGAAATCAGGGAGAAGTTTGAAGCCACCGAAAAAGAGCTCGAGGAGCGTATACAAAATTTGGAGAAGCAACAACGAGAACATGCTGAAGAGAAGCAGAATGATGACAAACTTGTGTCATTATCCAACGAGCTTGATACAGTCAAGGAAGAGTTGAGAAGCTCTCAAGAGCGAATACGGACGCTTGAGAACGAACGAGACGAAATACAATCACATCTCGAAGCGTCCAAGAGCGAGGTACAGACACTCAATCAATCTCTTCACCACGAACGCAGCTCAGCCGAGACCATCAACGAAATGCTAGCACAGAAAGACAATACTCTCAAGGATCTTGAGGACTCTCTGTTAGCTGCCAAATCAGGGGGAAAAGACTATGAAAAAGCAACAGACGAGCTGAAGTCTAGTGAGAAGCGTGTTCAAACAATGCAAGGCATTATGGACAACCTTCGCGCTCAGCTCGACAAAGCAGAAAATACGGTGACTGAATTAAAACAGGAAATCAGCAACAGTCCGCAGGCAGAGCCTAAGAACTTCGTACAAGAACTCTCGCAACGTGTAGAGCAGCCAGTCGATCAGGAAGAAGCAGGCGCCGGAAATAAGAAGAAGAATAAGAAGAAAAAGAAGGCCAAAAATCAGCCAGAAGGTACTGTACAGCAGACCGCTACAGAGAATGTAGAACCGAACGGAGCTGTCACACCACCAAGTGAAGAGGCGACAATAACAGCGTCCCGACTACAGGAAGCAGAAAACAAGATCCAAACCTTGACCGAGCAAATCACCAATCTCGAACAAGAACTTTCCGGAAAGCAAGCAACAATCGACCAGCTTTCGTCCCGTATTAAGGATCAAGAATCACTTCAAGAAGAAATCGAAACTCTCCGTGATGATCTTCTGCATCAAGGTGAAGAACACGTCGAAGCTCGCGATGCTCTCAAGACCGCTCAAAATGAACGTCGGACACTGCAAGAAAGTGTCGATAAGCTGGAACAAGAGCTCTCAGAAGCACGAAGGACCATTACATCCAGCACTGAAGCAGCCAAAACCCATGAAAACACGATACGAGAACTCTCTGACCTCAAACAAACTCATCAGCACACCACCTCCGAGCTTGAAGATCTAAATACAAGAGCTACAAAATTGCGGTCAGATCTTACGACAGCTGAACAACTCGCTGCAAGCCGCTTCAAAGACCTCACAGACCTAAAAGATCTACTCAACAAAGCTCAACCAGAACTGCGTAATCTGCGCAATGAAGTGGAGGACCTAAAATCCGCTAAAGACGATCTAAAGAACAAATCTGGTGAACTCACTCGTCTTGAGTCCAAACACGAAGACCTCAAGACCGAGCTTAAGAATCTAGGAAAACGTCTATCTACTCAAGACACTGAAGTGAAAGACCTACAAACGAAGATTGCTCAAGAAAGCAAAGCACGTGAACGAGTAGAAGGAGAATTGCAAGCCAAGGAGTCCGAGCTTAGATCTGCGGAAGCTCGTCGCAATGGTGCGGTTGAGGTTAGTGAGCAGAGATCTAAAGACCTTGTTGAAGCAAGAAAAGAGGCCGACTCTCTACGTGCAAAACTCCAAGACTTGAGTGATCAGCTCTCAAGCCATAGTCGGCAGATCTCGTCTCTGAAAGAAGAAGTTTCCATCAAAGCAGCACTGCACTCGTCCTCACAATCACTAGTTCAGAGCTTGAGGGACCAGATGCATGAACTTAACGTTCAAGCACGCGAGCTGACGTCTCGCTCTGAATCCATGGAAGAAGAACTCGCAGAAGCACAAAGAATGCTCTCTGAACGAACCCGTGAATCTCAAACAATGCGTATGCTCCTCAATCAAGCTGAATCTGGCACCGAAGCAAGACTGCGAGAGATGAAAGAACGCATGGAAGCAGCATTGGAAGAACGGGATCGATTCGAGGATGAAGCAAGCGTCTCACAAAGACGTATGACAAGAGAAGTCGAAGACGCAAAGAACAGAGCTCGAGAAGCGCAACGACAACTCAAATCCCTCGAAGACGACAAAAACGACCTCGAAAACAGGAGTCGCGAATGGCGACGTCTAAGAGAAGAACTCGAAATCGCCAGCCGCAACTCAGAGCGCGAAGCAGAAGAAACCAGAAACGCAATGAAAGGCTTAAGAGAAGCCCTCGACGAAAGCGAGCGACAAATCCGCGAAGCCGAAACCCAAAAAGCAGACCTGCGACGCCAAACAGACGAAGCAAGCGACCGCATAGAAAAGCTAAGCAAAGCCAACAAAAACCTCACGGACGAGATCAAACACCTTCAACAACAACCGCAACAACAGCAACCTGGTCTCCGACGGCCCCTAACTCGTCCCGGCACAAACACAGGTCTAGAAAGCGGCCTCCAATCCTCCCGCACAAGCATAGACTCCACTTCCGTACGCTCACCAGCACGACCAACACGCACGGACACACCACCAACTGGGGGCCTCAGCCAAGGAACAGTAGACTACGTCTACCTCAAAAACGTCCTTCTCCAATTCTTGAGTCAAAAGGACAAAAGCCATCAACGGCAGCTCATTCCTGTGCTAGGTATGTTATTGCATTTTGATCCACAGGATGAGGTTAGGTGGAATGCTGCTATTGCTGCTGCGCGGTAGACAGTACTAACTTTGGATTTGGTCTTGTATTTGGGACGCAGATACATGTGTAGGTCATAGTGTGGGTCTTAGTGTTTTGTTTTGCTTAGAATAATAACAATCGGTTGGGAAAAGATTGGGATGTGTCAGTAATTCGTGGAGTCCCGACTAGGTAGGTAACTACTGTAGGAAATGTGTAGATCGTGTCAAACCTGCTTGTCTGCTTACTTCTAAGGTTGTCTCCTTGGTATCTACTTGCCTTTGTTCCTTCAATACTGTTCTCCAATTGTGTAAAAGGAAGTCAATTTCAATCGCGTTAAGATATCATAGACCCATGGTCGCTGAAAAAATTGAGAGGACAAACTGTACAGTACAGGCACAGACGCTGATGATCATATATAATAAAGTATATGAGATAAGGTCTATCCCTTTGCCGACCTATATTTTCACCATAATGGAATGTTCAAACGGTGAATGAAGTACGATAGGTACAGAACAGTGAACTTCAAATGACGATCTCCGGAACAGAAATGAGTAGAAGTCAAGGATTTTGGAAAATAATTATCAGCAACAAATGGTTTGAGTACATACCTGACGTGATGATTGTTCGAAGGCATACATACCATACCAGAATCGAAGAGAGCAGAATAGGAAGGTCCTGGGACACCTCATATCGATAATGTATTCCAAAAAATGATATATCAGCATCTCCAGACGGGCTTACACGCACGCATGGGACTCATCCTATTCAAACCACCACCGTTTCCGACAACAAGAATACATCCCCAAACCAACCCAATATCACACGATTCGTAACACTAATCACGCATATCCCCCTGCGCCTTCTCCACCAACCGCACACAAAGCGTCATAACATCCTCCCCCCTCCTCCACGTCCGAAGCATAACATCATTCTTCTTCATAATCTCCTCCGACCTCGCCCACCTCCTCTTCCACATTTCAACTTTCTTATCATACGGAGCGGTACCCAACGCGCCGCCGTCACCACCAGCAGCGGGATCACCGCCTGATGCGCCGGTCGCCCAACGTGCTGCGGCAGCGGGATATGACGAGAGGCCGCGGCGGGGTGGTAATGGTGGGCCACTGCCACTGCCACTGCTACTTTGTGGTTCGTTGGGGTCACCACCGCGCGAGGGTGATTGGGTGCGGAGGGGTGGGAAGGCGTTGTATGCGGCCGAGAGTTGGTGGCGGGCTGAGGCGAGGTAGCCTTGGTCTGTGGTTGTGCGGGTGTTTTGTGAGGGTCGGTCTGGTCGGGGTGGTGGTGCGGGTGGAGATGGAGGTGGTTTGAATGCTTGTTTGTCTTGGCTTGCGGTGGAGACTGTGCTTAGTCCTGTGCCTGTTCGGCGAGGGGTTGGTGGTGGAGGTGGAGCGGATTTTTTGGACCTGATATCGTTTTGGCTTGCGCTTCTATCTTGGTATTTGGGGCGTTGAGATAGTGTCGAGATGCTGCGTAGAGTAGAAGGCTTCGCAGGCCTTGTTGGTGGTTTTGTTGTGGCTTTCCCGTTTTGCAAAAGCTCCTCTAAATCATTGTGATAGGTCGAGCCTGAAGTGCTGGTGGTCGATGCCTGATCATTGAAGTCAATCAGATTGTCCGCCGATGCCGATGCTGGCCTACGATATTCTGGTGTGTCCGAAAGTGCTCTATGTGAGCGCCCTTCTTCGTGGTGATGTATAGCATCTCTTCTCCCTGTTTGGCCTCTGTTACCAGTCGGGATTGTTGGTGAAGCACCATCGAAGAAGCCTCCAACATCAGCCTCTTTCGCGTTTGTGACATCTCGAATGAAAACTCCGAGCACACGACCAGGATGTTCTTGAACAATATCCGTATAAACCTCGAGATCAGCTTCACCACTATCGCCAACAAGGATAAAACGACGATCTGGAAAATCATGCATAATCCTGTTCACAGATCCCTTCTTCCGCTCAGCTGCAGGTTCAAATATTCCCTGTAACATACCCGAGTACTGTTTGAGATGAATAGACCCAGCCGGCAATTCTGCGAGCGTAAAGTATGACTTGATCAGCGGGTATAGTTGCCACGGCGAATTTGAAACATAATGGATCTTGACACCCATGCTGTCCAGTTTTGCGTACCACTCTTTCACCCCCTGCACAGTCAAGTCTCCTAGCTCTCGGATGAACGTGTTCCTGAAAATCTCTTTGGCGCCACTTGCAATAGCTGAGTGCTTGATAGTGTCGTCAATGTCACTAATCAGACTAATACCTTGAGCTTCCGTTATAATTACATCCTCGGTCGCGGATAAGTTTTCGGACGCCAGTACTCGAACCTGTTTAGGGACGAAATCCAATGCTGCTCTGACCTTGAAATGGCCGAACTCGTCGGTATAAACGGATTTGGATTGTGACTTGTGGTCATCATAGAAAAAGATGGTTAGAGGTGTGTTCATCAGTGGTAAACTCATGAACGGCCGCAAGCGGCTTACGAGTTGCTCATTCGCAATTTGTATTTCTTCGTTACTCATCGACGCGGGACCTGTACTACTCCATGACTGTCTTTTCCGAGCTGAACTAGGACTGAGATTATCACTAAAGTCAGGTTCGGATATGGTGGACGACCTCGACACTCCTGGTTTCGAAGGCGACGGTGAACGACTGTTAGCCGGACTGGAATGCAGCAAAGAATTGTCGGGATTGTAAAGACCTTTGCTGGCATTTTCGGCTTCCTGCTGTCCGTGACGCGCTATCATCTCTGCTTCTCTCGCCGCAGCCTCCTCCTCTTGACCCAACACGTCTTCGAACATTCTCTCCCGGAAGGTAGGGCCCCTTGACGATTCTCGACTGTTTGAAGTGTTAGGAGTTGGGGAAGGAATGCCACTTAGCCGTCTCGCAACAGCAAGCAACAGCCGGTTCTTCCTAGTCAGCGGGCCATGTTGGGGCGAATAAATCCACCCTCGTACGTCCACATCAACGATGGCATTCTCGTCCTCATATCTCTGCCACTCGCGCCTCCAATACTCGGCATCTCCAGCATCCCCAGAATCTCCAGTGTCTGTCGCTTCCATACCTTCACGTGTTCCTGGCGGATGCCTTAATGGCTCTTGCTGGACATGCGTCGTCTTAATATGTTTCCTTGCATAACTCGGGAATAGCAGCATTTCTTCTTCTCCGCTACGGCTGATATCCCCATCCGGGAATGCGCCCGGAGTGCCTTCATCGTAACCGCCTTCGTTCCATTTCGTGGTCAGAGTCTGCTGGTATGTCTGCCGCAGTTCATTAGCTGCCTTCAGATATCCGAACACTTTCTGCCTCCGTTGACCAGATTGTTTGGGTTCACTAGACCATGCTGAACTTGTCATTGATGCGATCGTGTTTCGGTCAGCCGGAGGGACACCAGCATTTTGGTTTAAGCCAGAAAAGATTCGGCCGCGTTTGCGTGAAGTCGAAAAGAAGCTGTGACCAGCTAGATTTCTTTCCCGTCGACGTCGTTGACCTTTGACGATTGACTGGTATATACGAGATTGTGCTCGATGCTTCCACCGGGGCAGGGTATCGAGACGAAATTTGACAAAACGGTTACTAAGTTGGTCGTGTGTTCGTGGGAAGAGGTATCGGAAGAACGAGGTCAAATTTCGAGGATGTAGTGTGTTCCGCCACGGTCGGGACGGCGCCAGCTTGAACGGTAGAGCGATTGACTAAAGCGAGGATGAGCACGAACACGCATGCTTCAGGGATTTGTTACATGCCTCGTAAGAGTTGCCCCAAACCTGCCATTTCAGAATACCCCAGTCTTACGTTTACCAGGTTGACGTCAATAGAGACGACCTCGTTTACTGCCTGAGGCACTACTTTCCACGGTATTCCGTTCGATGAACCAAGTATGCATTTGATTAGCTTAGTGAAGATAGCATTCTTGTTATCCAGTAGATTTTATACAACCTTACTCCGCAGAAAGCTGTTCAGTCTACCAAGCGTCTTTGGTCCTACTATACCTTCAAATATCTTCATCCTTTCATGTTCACTCATTGCAACCAGTCGCCTCAATCCCCACAAGTCGTTGTTGACATAAGCATGTAGCACTTCTCCCTCAACTTTCTTCAGCAGCGCAAGCATTACCTGCGCAGCTAGTGGATTGATGTCAGCTTCTCTGAGGAACAATTCCCACAAGGTCTCATCACGAAGCAATACATCTCCCATACACGGGATTTGCCAACCTTGTTTGCTGCCCAATCCATATTCACGAACGACTCGCCAAGTCCATGCATTTACCACATCACTAGTGGAAGCAGGCGTCTCACAAGGCAGCCAAACAGGGTAAACTTTTGCTGACGACTCAGTACCAGCTTGACTTATATTTCGACAGTAAGATACGAACTGAGTGAAAGTCGGCATGAAGTTCGAACAGGAGTTTGAACTCCTGGGATTAATGTAGTGGACAAGAACTACCACCTGACCATATCTTTGGGCAAGCCTTGCAATGTCATCGTGAGTTCTTGATAATCCCGTGTCGCTTGATTGTCCTGGTAGTGGCCGCTGGTCAAGCGCTTGGAGATTGGTAATCATAAGACACGAGGTAGCACTGAGTATCAGATCTGGACCACGCAGGTTCTTCAAGTCGAGATCGCGATAAACAAGCTTCAGTAAATCCGGCTCAGCTCGCTCCAAGTACCGAATCAATAGTGGCTTCTGCTGAAGCAAGGAGTTGTTTACCACAATTGTTCGAGCCCCTCCTAGACTCAACCATTGTGGGATTCCGGTATTTGCAACTATGGATTTGTCCTTCTTCACGACCTTGTAACTATCGTTCTCCAGCCTTGGGATGACCTGCGGTTCGTCTGGAGTGGACTGGATAGGATCTTCAGGTATCCCAGCTCCTTTCGTATCATTGGGTAATGCTGGAACTTTGAACTTTTTGCCACGCAAATCAAGGAAAGAATAGAGTGAATCACTGGCAAAGCCCGTAGGTTTGGTACTCAGCTTGCGAGGCTTGAGATTTTTAGGGCCCCATGTCTGCTTTTGCGTTGTGAAATAAGTCGATCCTTGCTGGTCCTCTGCCTGCTTGCTCTCCTCTTTAAATTTTCGCTTCATCTGCCTGATTGAAACGTCGTCAGAACGTTGGAGTGACTTTTTAGACGACGAACCTGGTGCTGGAATCGTCTTTAGAGCAACAGGAACATGGTCTTCCTGCTTAACGGAGCCTGGCGTGACTCGTGGACATGATAGCTTATCGCGTATTTCGGTAGATCTCGTCTTGAGGTTCAGGGACGGATTTGCATGTGGTTGTTCTTCTTGCTTGATTCTGTCCTTACACTCATTCGTGCTCGATTTGTTCGAGTCGACCAGTTCAGCTTCCAGCTGGCTACCCGGTGCAATATCATTTATCTCTGGGTCGTCGATACAGTAGTCCTCGTCGGTAACGGCTTCTTGTTCGTCTTCATTTCTATCAAACAACCGAAGTTGCTCACCTTTCCACAACAAATCTTTACTCGTCAAAATCTTTTTCGATCTTCCAGCAATTCTGTCCAGGAAAGAAGAAGTTACAAGTACTGGCTCTCTGAGCACGTCTTGGACCTGTGGCACTTTGAAGGGTAAGCAGTCGAGGTTTGAACGCACATTCAGCTCACTACAGGCTTCAACGTCGGACCTAGCCTGAAGTCCTTGAAGCAAATGTTCATGGTTGTGCGGAGGCAAAAGGTCTGGGGCACAGTCAAGTTGCTTGAGATTGATCTTCCGACTTGGATAGTTGAGGTTGTCGTGCATAAAAGCCAGGCGTGTTTGGTTTGTGTCCTTACCAGTACAATTGTAGAAGGACGTTTCCGCTGCCGATTCGAAGCCTTTCAAACCTGCGAGTCGCAAACTAGGCTGCGGGATATCATATAAAGTGTTTGCTTGATCGGTACTTTTACCTCTATCCGGAGGTTCGTCTCTGTAATTTCCAACACTGTTATCTAAGCTGCTATCACAGAAATCATGATTTGTGAACTCCTTCAATAGTTCCCGCATCATTTCGTCATTTGTTACCAAGTCAGAGGTATCGCCAATGTTCTTGTCCAGGGCATCATCGAGACGTGACAAGAGATCTGGCTCCTGCTTCACGAATGCTGCCAGGCCGTCAGAGTCACTGATGGTAGGCTCTGACGATTCACGAACCACCTCATTATCAACCCCAAGGTCGAGTTCGTCCTCGAAGAGAGTTGAGGTAAGTGCAGCTCCCCTGTCCTCCTTGGTAGGCAGCGTGAGTGCGCAGGCTTTGTACACCTCTGACTGATTGATCCGATATGCCATAGCACTGCGCAGAAAACGCAAAGATGTGGTTGTAACCTCAGCGCCCGCGGCGTGAAGTGCTTTCTCAACTTGTTCTCGGACCATTGCTGGCATACTTGCGAAGGCGGATGTGTCTGAGCTCATCGATGGCTCTGCTGAATCTTGAGTATTTTTCCAATCATCTTGAATATCCTCGAGAACTTGATTTAGATCAACGCCTCGCCGTATTCTGCGAACATCTCTATCGACATCACCCCCACTAATGATGAGTAGCGGAATAGGTAGCTTGAGATCTTGTATTCGTTTGCGCTCTGGTAACAGATTTTGTATGAGCTCAGATCTCGTCGTAGCTGGAATTGGCTGACAAGAAGCTAGGAATCGTGTAACATCTTGGGATGCACACATGAACCCATCCGTGCAGTGGGAAAGATGTTGCTTCGCAGCTTTGTTGAAAGTGTCGATCAGGTCGTCGCATTGCTCGGACGGCTTGTCCGAGTCTTTCCGTGGTTGACCATGGGGACCACTAGATTGTAATTGTTGTAAGCTGTGTATGATATCCTGTTCGAGATAGTCTTTGGTCAATTCGAAGTAGAGTGCATATTCGCGCGTGGTTGGTTCCGACATACTTCAGCTTCAGGTGGTCTCGGACACCTAGAAGCTCGCTCAGTCTGGCTGTTTATATAGGCACGGTGATTGCGGTGTGTGTTTTAGTAAGAATGATAAGCATAGACATTGAACTGTCAAGTGGTAGTCTGTGGAATGAGGAAAGAAGAGCCAGGTGTTAGAGGTATGGCTCCAGCTTCGGACGAGACATAAGTCGAACATAGAAGGAGCAACGCTTGGTTACGCCTGCTATCAAAAGAATAGACTTACCTCTAATATCACAAACCACTCGATCATTTCTTGCTATTCAACTGCTTCGTAAAAAGCTGGTGACATGAGTATCAATCGAGGTTTCTTGGATAAAAATATATGAGAGTGTGCTTCACCTCGCAGCGCCAGTATTCCAATATCCATGCCGGGTATCACAAAATCATAAAAACTTTTCATCATCACCATACCACAATCAAATCGATGCTAAGAAGAGGAACACACTACTGGATTACCGCTCCTATCATTCCATCTCAATCGTGCCTGGAGGTTTGCTCGTCACATCGTAAACAACACGGCAGACACCGTCAACCTCATTGACGATCCTTCGACTCACTCGCTTCAGGAAATCTCCGTCAAATGGAAACCAATCAGCTGTCATGAAATCAGTGGTCTCGACAGCTCTCAAAGCAATGACTTGTGCATGCACGCGCTTGTCGCCCATCACTCCCACAGCCTTGACAGGTAATAGTGCCGCAAAAGCCTGCGAAATCTTGCGATATAATCCAGCTGCCACAATCTCGTCGATGAAGATTTTGTCGGCTTGTCTCGCAATTCTCAGCTGCTCTTCATTGATTTCACCAAGAATACGAATGGCTAGACCTGGGCCAGGAAATGGATGGCGCCAGACAAGCTCTTCTGGTATGCCCAGATTCGTGCCCAATGCCCTGACTTCGTCCTTGAAAAGTTCGCGTAGTGGTTCTATTAGCTTAAGGTGCATGTTCTCCAACAGACCACCAACATTGTGATGTGTTTTGATCGTAGCTGACGGACCTTTGAAAGAGATACTTTCAATCACATCAGGATATAGAGTGCCTTGTAACAGCCACTCAATATCACCCTCTCGTGGTGAGTTCTTCGCAGCCTCTGCGATCGACTTTGCTGTATCTTGGAAGATTTCAATGAACGTATTTCCGATTATTTTTCGCTTCTTCTCTGGGTCTGAGACGCCCTTTAACTTTCCGAGAAAGAGATCTGTCGAATCAATCACAGTCAGGTTTATGCCCAGATGATCTGTAAGCGTCTTCTTCACTGTCTTTGCCTCGTCGAGTCGCAGAACGCCATTATCGACCAGCACAGCATGGAAGCGGTCACCGATAGCTTCGTGCATCAGCTTCGCAGCTACGGTGGAATCAACACCGCCACTGACGGCGCCAATGACTTGTCCCTTCGGCCCAACCATAGCTCTTATGCGCTCGATCTCTTTGTCCACAAATTTCTCCATCGACCAATCCTGTCTAGCACCGCAGATCTGTACAGCGAAGTTGCTGAGCAGGATCTTTCCTTTGGGAGTGTGTGTAACTTCTGGATGAAACTGAATACCGAAGAGGGGTCTATCCATGCTAGCAATTCCAGCAAAAGGCGCGTTCTTAGTACTTGCTATGGGCTCAAAGCCTGATGGAAGTTGCGAAAGCTTATCACCATGGCTCATCCATACCTCCAGGTCGTCTCCAAGGTCTTGAAACAGTCGGTCGATATGTGCTTGCTTCCCAGAGTGTCTCTCCACCTTGACTGAAGCGTGACCATATTCTCGCCTGTCGCCTGCAACCACGTTCTTGTTGTCTAGATTCCACGCTATTTCTTGTAACCCGTAGCATATGCCCAAAATTGGAACACCGAGTTCGAAGAATGCAGGGTCGGCATGAGGTGCCTCTTTCTCGTAGACTGAGTAAGGACCGCCCGACAGAATGATACCTTTCGGCTGCCAAGACAATTCTGCCAGCTTTTGAGTACATGGAAGCATTTCGGAGTAGACATTGAGCTCGCGCAATCTTCGCGTGATAAGGTGTGAGTACTGGGAGCCAAAGTCGAGCACGAGAATTGTGTCGAAAGTTTTGTTGGGTTGGCCAACAACTGCACCGTTGGCATCACCGTTGACTGCCATCTTGAATGGTCAGAATCTCAAGTGAAGGTGCGAAGGGAAGTAATTATGTAGCACCGGTTTCGTGGATCATGAGGAGGGACAAATGACTCGGTCAAAAAATGTCTTATCGAGGATGAAATTCTTATCAGCTTTGCCGAAGATTATCCAGAAGAAAGGGGCCGAATTGACGCTCTTACTAGGTAGGGCTCAAAAACTTGGACTGAACCACATTAAATACCTAGGAATAGACAATTCACAGCATTGTCTTAGCGTCGACTACGTAAGGGTAGAGACAATGTGCTACACCCACAGGCTGTAGCTTTAGTGAATACAGTTTACACGCATAGTCCGGTCTTGGGTCCGGCCACTCTACAAGTTGAAGTGCAACGCAGAGGACCAGTATCTGGCAGTCGCCATATTACCTTACCTCAGCCTATACACCTCATATGCCTGTCTCAAACCGGTATAGCCATCTACAATGGACGAGGCGATATCAAAGCAGAGTGGTCCAGGCACCAGTTAACCACAACTCTTCCGGACACAATCACTTTGGTCTGAAACACGACTTCTTGTGAATTCGCTTTATGTTCTCTTAGATCACTGTCATGTTGTGAAATCGTTTCATCACTTTCGTGGTCAGGTCAGAGGTATTACGGCAATGTATGGATTCTCGAAGTTTGATGATGCTGAACAAGAATTCAAACAGATTAGTGTTGGTTGAGCTGTCGCCTGGTGGGCTATGAAGTAATTTCATGATTTTGACATGAGTTAACAGGATGTATGCCTGGGTGAACGCCTAGTAATGGCTCTGGATCGCAAAGTAGGAGTGTATGAATCTTGCGGTTGCTCAGTCGAGCAACGTGTTGGAGTTATTGGAGGATCGGTTTGTCAATAAGCTTATGTGTTGTGTCCAGTTTCAATGTTTTCTACGCTGTCCGATGTGGTCTGATAGAGAACGTGAAACGTGGTAAGTTGTGATCGTGTTGTATATCTCAGGAAGACGGGCACAAGTAGGACAATACGCATCGGATGAAAATCAACCAAAATAGAGGAATGCTCATTTTCAGTCTCATATATTGAGGCTAAAGCCTCGACGCCTCCACAAAACGACAAAGATCAAGAACGCACAACAACAACCCGCAACCCACAACCCAAAAGCCGCGAACACCAGACCACCAGACCACCACACGGACGAGAACGCCCTTACTGGGAGGACGCCAGCACAGCAAATTATGCCTCGAGGATGAGGTGTCGAGCACAAGGGCACAACACATCACCATATCGAGTGCAGAACTTGCTGCACCAGCAACCCTCCCAGCACACACAGACACCGTTCTCGACGTACTCCTCCACCGTCATGTGGCCCTCCTCATAACGGTAGAGGCCCACAGCTCGACCAGTCAACCTGGCCTC
>Ga0181469_100406_pt1 | contig 16183 bp, 14 predicted proteins | sample InSIn2SAF170_2_FD_119081 | JGI IMG/M metagenome (GOLD analysis project Ga0181469, IMG submission 119081) | Clean room microbial communities from NASA Spacecraft Assembly Facility at Jet Propulsion Laboratory, Pasadena, California, USA -... ... | reverse complement strand
CGAAGCGGATGGCGCGCGCGGAGTTTCGTAAGCGTTTACAGGAATGCGCGACCGCCGAAGAGCTGTATGACGCCCTGGACGACGGGGAGCCGGATGAAAAAGAGCGGGACGGTGTGGCAGGGGGGGAAAACCCTTGTGGCGGTGACGGCCTGCCCGGCGGGAATCGCGCACACCTACATGGCCGCCGAGTCGCTGGAGCAGGCCGGTCGGAAGATGGGCGTCGCCGTCTTCGTGGAGAAACAAGGGGCGAACGGAATTGAAGATCCCCATACGGAAGAGCGGTTAAAGGCGGCCGATGCGGCCATTTTTGCCGCCGATGTGTCGGTGAAAGGGGCGGAACGCTTCGCCCATCTGCCGATTTACCGGACGAGTGTGGCCGCACCGCTGCGGAACGCCGAGGCGGTGATCCAAAGAGCCCTGGACCAGGCGGAAAAGGAAGGGAAAAAGGAATTTCAGCCGAAGACGGCGTCCCTCGACTCGCCGGAGACGTACTGGCAGGGGGAAGTGAAAAATTCGATTCTGACCGGGATTTCCCACATCATCCCGATCATCATCGCCGGTGGGATGATCCTGGCCTCAGCGGTGCTCATCTCGCAAATCTTCGGCTTGCAACAGGTGTATGAGACGGAAAATTCCTGGCTGTGGTTGCTCCGACAACTGGGGGGCAATCTGCTCGGCATGCTCATGATCCCGGTCCTGTCGGCCTACATGGCGTATGCCCTGGCCGAGAAGCCTGCCCTGGGACCGGGGTTTGCCGCCGGGATTGCGGCGACAATGATCGACGGCGGCTTTTTGGGCGGGATGCTCGGAGGGTTTTTGGCCGGTTACTTCATGAAATGGCTCAAAAAACGGCTTCCGCCGAAGGGGGTCTTCTCGGGGTTCATCAGCTTCTGGCTGTATCCGGTGATCGGTTCCCTCGTGACGGGTTCGTTGATGCTGTTCGTGGTCGGCAAGCCGGTGGCGGGGTTGAACCATCTGCTCCTGCAATGGTTGGAGGGATTGTCCGGAGGCAATGCCATTTTGCTCGGTGCCATCCTGGGCATCATGGTGTCCTTTGACCTCGGCGGGCCGGTCAACAAAACCGCCTACACCTTTTGCATCGGGGCGATGGCCAGCGGCAACTTCATTCCCTACGCGGCCTTTGCCTCCGTCAAGATGGTGTCGGCCTTCTCCGTGACAGCGGCCACCCTGTTGTTTAAGCGGTATTTCGAGGAATATGAGCGGGAAGTGGGCAAGTCGACGTGGATTCTCGGTCTGGCGGGCATCACGGAAGGAGCCATTCCCTTCATGATTAATGACCCCCTGCGGGTGATCCCTTCCCTGTGCATCGGTTCGGCGGTCACCGGGGCGTTGGTCACCCTGTCCCATATCGGATTGAGCGTTCCGGGTGCTGGGATATTTTCGCTTCTGGTTCTTCAGGGAGCACCCCTGTGGAAGGCGGGGGCGATTTGGTTGGGAGCCGCCCTCATCGGAACGTGCATTTCCACCGCCCTTTTGGTTGTGACGAGGGCCCACAAATTGCGGACGAGGTAAGTTGGTCGGATTGGAGTGAGGGTATATGAAACGGTTTGTCCATGTGATTCCTCATGTGCATTGGGATCGCGAATGGTATTTTTCCGCGGAGGAATCGAGGATCTATCTGGTGAATGACATGGAAGAAATCCTGCAGGTGTTGGAGAACGACCCGGACTACCCGTATTTTCTCCTGGACGGGCAGACCGTCTTGCTGGAGGATTACCTGGCCGTCAAGCCGGAAAACCGGGAGCGGATTCGCCGGCTGGTGGAACGGGGCAAGCTGATCATCGGCCCCTGGTATACCCAGACCGATGAGATGGTCGTCGGCGGCGAATCGATCGTTCGCAACCTGTTGTACGGTCTCAAAGACTGCCGGGAATTCGGAAAGCCGATGGAGATCGGCTACCTGCCTGATTCCTTCGGCCAAACGGCGCAGCTTCCGCAGATCTTAAACGGCTTCGGCATCCGGCGGGCGGTGATCTGGCGGGGCCTTTCGGAACGGCACGGCACGGACAGGACGGAATTTTACTGGGTGAGCGATGACGGCTCGAAGGTACTCGTACAGTGGCTTCCCCTGGGCTATGCCATCGGCAAGTATCTGCCCGCCGAGGAAACGGCGCTGAAAAAGCGGATGGATGCGTATTTCGCCGAGCTGGATCGCCGGGCGACGACCGATCACATCATCATCCCGAACGGGCACGATCAGATGCCGATTCAGAGGAATATTTCCGAGGTCATCGCCAAGCTGAAAGCGCTCTATCCCGAGCGGCAATTCTTCCTCAGCCGCTACGAGCACGTCTTTGATGCGGTCGAAAAGCAGGAGCATCTCCCGGTGGTCCGGGGGGAGCTTTTGGACGGCAAATACATGCGGGTGCACCGCAGCATCTATTCGACGCGGATGGATATCAAGGTGGCGAATGCCCGGATCGAGAGCAAGGTGACCCATCTGCTGGAGCCGATGGCCGCCATCGCTTCCACCCTGGGCTTCCCCTATGAACACGGCTTGATGGAACGGATCTGGAAAGAGTTGATGAAAAACCACGCCCACGACAGCATCGGCTGCTGTTGTTCCGATCCCGTCCACCGAGATATCTTGTCGCGCCTTGCCAATGCGGAGGAACGGGCGGATCGGTTGCTTGCCTTCTATATGCGGAGGATCGCCGAAGCGGTTCCGTCGGACCGTTCCCGGGACAAATTGGTGGTCTTCAACACGCTTCCCTTTGACCGTGATGAGCCGATCGAGGCGGAGGTGACAACTCGGTGGCCGGCCTTTGAACTGGTGGATGGGGACGGGAAAGCGATCGACTTCGAGGTGGTGGATGAGCAGGAGGTGGACCCGGGCCTCATCGACCGGCAGCTGGTTCACTACGAGAACTACGAACCCTTTTACCGCTATACCATCCATTTCCGCGACCGGATTCCGGCGATGGGCTACAAGGCGTACTGGGTTCGGGAAGCGACCCGCATGGCAAAAAAAGCGCCGGAGCCGGTGGATCGGATCAATACCGATTACTACCGGATCACCGTCAACGACAACGGTACCTTGAACATCTACGACAAACGGTTGCGGCGCCTGTTTAAGGAGGTGCTGTACCTGGAAGATGCGGGGGATGACGGGGATGAATACGATTTTTCCCCGCTGCCGGAGGATATGGCGATCGACAGCCGGGAAGTGAGGGCGACCTGGTCGCTCCGGCAAAACCGCTATTTCGCCCGGGCGGACATCCGGTATCGCCTTCCCGTGCCGCAGGATTTGGAAAGCCGCAGGGCGAAGCGGAGGGACAGCGCGGTGGATGTGAGCCTTCGCCTAACGATTCCCGTCAGCGAACCGATCATCGACCTTCGCATCGAGTTGAACAACCGGGCGAAGGATCACCGCCTCCGCCTGCACGTGCCGACGGGAATTGAAGCCGACCACTCGACAGCGGACCAACCCTTCGGGGTGATCGAGCGTCCCGTCGTCGATGAGGCGATCGATGTGTGGGAGGCGGAGGGATGGGCGGAACGGCCGGATCCCATCTATCCGATGCTGAGTTATGTGGGGCTGTCCGACGAGAGGGGCGGTGTCGCCGTCTTGACCGACAGCTCCCGGGAGTATGAAATCGTGGGAGATTCCCGGGACACCATCGCCGTCACCCTTTTTCGCAGCGTGGGGGTGCTCGGCAAAGAGGAGCTCTTGCGCCGGCCGGGGCGACCGTCGGGCATCAAATTGGAGACGCCGGATGCCCAGATGCAGGGCACGATCCGGCTCCACCTGGCGCTGACGACCCACCCCGGAACGACGAAACAGGCAAAGGTGGCGCAGCGGGCCAAGCGGTTCTTGACGCCCCTTTGCACCTATCACAAGATGCCTTTTGATGCGATCAAGCTGTATCCCCCCGCTGTGACCGCGCCGAAGGAGTACAGCCTGCTGGACCAATCGGACGATGACACAGTATTGAGCGCCGTCAAGCGGCGCGAGGACGACCGCGGGATCATCCTCCGCTTCTTCAATCCGACGTCCCGAGATGTCACCGCTTCCTTCCAGTGGAAGGGGCCGATTCAGTCAGTCTGCCGGACCCGTTTGGATGAGCAGCCCCTCGCCCCCCTGGATCATCACGAGGGCGGGTTCTCCGTCCCGGTAAAGCCCAATGAGGTGCAGACCGTGTCGATCTTCGATCGCTCCGGCGCGGATGAGGAAAAAGAGACATATTGACGATGAAAGGGTGCCGCGAAGCGGCACCCTCAATATTACTGAAAAAGGATGGGAGCGATTTATCGTCGGACGCCCCTGCTGCACGGAGCCGGAGCGGAAAATCGCGTCCCCGGCCTTAAGAAGCGCGTCATACCGTCCCTCTTTAGCATTGGGATCCGGCGTCCATTTCGGCCAGGATCCGGCTCCTGATCTCCCGCGCGGCGGAGAGCGCTTCGGTATCCTGTTCGATGTCCCCGGGGCGGTTTCCCCGTCCGATCACATGGCCGGCGAACCGGATGCCGACGAAATCGAAGATGTGCCGGAATTGCTCAATCAAGGCCCTTCCCTTCACATGGGGGTCATCATCGCCTACAGCCAGCACATACGCCCGTTTTCCCGCCATCCGGTCCAGGAACTCCTTCCGGTTTTCCCGCAGGGATTGGGACCAGCGGTCGATGAAGAGCTTCAAGCGCCCCGGCATTCCGTACCAGTAGATGGGGGTGGCGAAGATCAACAGGTCCTGCTTGAGCACCCGGTCCAACAGTTTCCGGTAATCATCCTCGGGATAGGATCCCGGCTCCGTGTGCCGATAGTCGATGATCGGTTCGATCCGATAATCGGTCAAGAAAAGGGAGTCGACGTCCATTCCTTCGACCAGCACCTTCGCCAAGCGTTCGGAATTTCCGCCTCTGCGGGAGCTGGCATATAGTACGGCGATATTCACGGCATGTCCTTCCTTTCCTGGTTGAGATGAATAGGCTTTCTTTACCGGACCCGCATCATGATTATTTTATCAGACTTTCATGTTCCTCCTTCTCAGACTCCCGGCGCAGGGCTTTCCTTGACGTTCGGGCAGGATTTGGATCAATGCTCGTCCCGCCTCCGATGTGGACCGTAGCGGCACACCGGCTGACGCCCTTTGGCCATTTTTTCACAATTTGTTTTACAACTTTGTCATTGACGATGAGAATCATTATCAATATAATCGTGAATGGGATCCCAATATGGAATCGGGGGTGAAGGCAGGAGGAGTTTCTTTTTTTCCTATGAGATGAGAATGATTCTCTCTATCATGTAGAAGCCGATAGGACGACTGAAAGGAAAGAGCGCGTGATTGCGCACAGCATAGAGGAAACGGGCCAGATTATGTTGAAAAAAAGGTTTCTCATCCCGGTTTTGCTTCTTCTTTCCGTGCTGTCCCTGTTTGTCGGGGTCAAAGAGATCCAACTGACCGGTTTGCTCCAAGGGAATGAAGACCAGTGGCAGATCCTGTGGGTCAGTCGCGTTCCACGGCTGATCAGCCTGATCATCGCGGGCGCCAGCATGGGGATCGTCGGTCTCATCATGCAGCAATTGAGCCGGAACCGGTTTGTTTCGCCCACCACGGCGGGAACGGAGGATTCGGCCCGGCTGGGCATTCTGGTGTCCCTGATGTTGTTCGGCGCGGCCACCACCCTGCAAAAAATGTTGTTGGCGTTTCTGTTCGCCCTTCTGGGGACCTTTCTCTTCATGAAAATCCTGGCGCGCATCCGGTTCAAAAATGCCGTCTTCATCGCCCTGGTCGGCCTGATGCTGGGCAATGTGATCGATTCCGTCACCACCTTTTTCGCCTACAAGCATGACTTGATCCAAAGCATCGGAGCCTGGTTTTACGGCGATTTTTCCATGATCGTCAGCGGGCGGTACGAAATGATGTACATCAGCATCCCGCTGATCGTCATCGCCTATCTGTACGCCGACCGCTTCACGATCGCCGGCATGGGCGAGGAATTTTCAGTCAACCTGGGACTCAATTACCGGCAGGTGGTGAACATCGGAATGGTCATCGTCGCCATGGTGACGGCCGCCGTCATTCTGACCGTTGGGGTGATTCCGTTTTTGGGCTTGATCATACCGAACATCGTGACCATTCTGCGGGGGGATCATTTGCGGCAAAATCTCTTTCTCACGGCCTTGCTGGGGTCGGTTTTCCTCCTGGTCTGCGACATCCTGGGGCGGATTCTCATATATCCCTATGAGATCCCCATCGGGCTGACCGTCGGCATCATCGGCAGCGGGGTGTTCCTGTACCTGCTGTTGAGGAGTCGGGGCCATGGGTGATCGGACCAAACTGACCCTCCTTGCCGCGGTCGCCCTCGGATGCGTTGCGTTGTTTATGCTGACTCACCTCAGCGGCAATCTGGATTACATCGTCCCGAGAAGGGCGGCGAAGCTGGCCGCCATCATCATGACCGGCGCGACCATCGCCTTTTCCACGGTCGTCTTTCAGACCATCACCAACAACCGGATTCTTACCCCGTCCATCATCGGTCTGGATGCCCTGTACCTGTTTATCAACGCGACGATCGTGTTTCTGTTCGGGTCTCAAGCCTTTGTCTTCATGGACGACAATGTGCGATTCTTGCTGTCCGCCGGTTTGATGGTGCTGTTTTCCGTCCTGTTGTACCGTCTGCTGTTCCGGCGGGAGGGGAAAAACATCTTTTTTGTCCTCCTGGTAGGGGTTATCATGGGCACCCTTTTCCGCAGCGCCACGTCGTTCATGCAGATGCTCATCGATCCCAACGAATTTCTCGTTATCCAGGACCGGATGTTCGCCGGTTTCAACAACATCAACACGGATTTGTTGTGGGTTTCCATGGTGACGGTCGCCGTCGTGCTTTTGTACTTCCTGCGTTTCGCCCGGTTCTTGGACGTCCTGGCGCTGGGCCGGGATCATGCGGTCAACTTGGGGGTGGATTACGATTATGTCGTGTCCCGGCTGTTTATCATCGTGGCCGCCCTGGTATCCGTCGCCACGGCGCTGGTGGGACCGATCACCTTCCTGGGGCTCATCGTCGCCAATGTCGCCTACCATCTCCTGTCCACGTACCGCCACCGGCCGGTGATTGCCGCCGCCGCGTTGATCGCCGTGGTGATGTTGGTCGGGGGGCAGTGGGCGGTTGAACGCCTCTTCACCTTTTCCACCACCATCAGTGTGATCATCAACTTCTTCGGCGGCATTTACTTCATCTATCTCTTGTTGAGGGAGAGTAAATCATGGTAGAGGTGCAAAACGTGACCAAACGGTACGGGGGTCGTGCGGTCGTCGATGCCGTCTCGGTCAACATCCCCCGGGGGAAGATCACTTCGCTGATCGGTCCCAACGGCGCCGGAAAGAGCACGCTGCTGTCCATGATCAGCCGTCTGGTGCCGAAGGATGAGGGGGAGATCCGGATCGACGGTCGGGAACTGGGGAGCGTCAAGAATAACGAACTGGCCAAAAAGCTGTCGATTCTGAAACAGTCCAACCACCTCCAGATCCGGCTGAAGGTGCGGGAGTTGGTCAGCTTCGGACGCTTCCCCTATTCCCGGGGGCGTTTGACGAAGGAAGACTGGATGCACGTCGAGCGGGCCATCGAGTACATGGAGCTGGAGGATCTGCAGGATCGGTTCCTCGACCAATTGAGCGGCGGCCAGCGGCAACGGGCGTTCATCGCCATGGTGCTGGCCCAAAACACCGACTATATCCTGTTGGACGAACCGTTGAACAACCTGGACATGAAACACTCGGTCCAGATCATGAAGACCCTGCGCAAAATGGTGGACGATCTGGGAAAGACGATCGTGCTGGTCCTTCACGACATCAACTTCGCCTCTTTCTACTCGGATTACATCATCGCCATGAGAGGCGGAAAGGTGCTCCATGAAGGGCCGACCTGCGATATGATTCAGCCTGACGTGTTGAGGGACGTGTTTGACATGAACATCAAAATTCAGGAAGTGGACGACAATCGCCTGTCCATCTATTACACCTGAAGGGATGACCCGGGGGGCCTCCGGTGAGTCCCTCATAACAAAGAAGGGGAGGATCGAGATGGTTCGTCTGCGAAAACTGTTTCTCGGTACATTGATGCTGATGCTGGTGCTTTCCTTGGCCGCCTGCGGCTCCTCCGCCAATACGGCCCAGGATGATTCCGCTTCGCAGGAAGGGGAAGAAATCGTCGTCAAACATCAGCTCGGCGAGACAAAGGTGAAGAAAAACCCGAAAAACGTGGTGGTCTTCGACTTCGGCGTGTTGGATTCGCTGGATAAACTGGGCGTGGAGGTGGCCGGGGTTCCCCAGGCCAATGTTCCCCCTTATCTGAAAAAGTATGGGGCCGGCGACTATGCCAACGTGGGCAGCCTGAAGGAGCCGGATTTTGAAAAGGTCAGCTCCATCGGTCCGGAATTGATCATCATTTCTACGCGGCAGTCGGATCAGTACGAGGAGTTTTCCAAAATCGCCCCGACCATTTTCATGGGCGTGGATACCAGCCGCTACATGGAGTCCTTCACGGAAAACATGGAGACCCTGGGGAAAATCTTCGGCAAGGAAGCGGAAGTGGAGAAGGAACTGAAGGCCATCAACGAGACCATCGAGAAGGTGAAGGAAAAGGCCTCGGCCAGCGACAAAAAAGCGCTGATCATTCTCACGACCGGTGGAAAAACAAGCGCTTACGGGCCGGGTTCCCGCTTCGGACTGATTCATGACGTCCTGGGTGTCAAGCCGGTGGACAAGAACATCAAGGCCGCCACCCACGGGATGAGCGTTTCCTTCGAGTACATCGCCGAGAAAAACCCCGACTATCTCTTCGTGATCGACCGGGACAAAGTGGTCAGCGGTGAAGGAGGCCAGCCGGCCGAGCAGGTGCTGAACAACGATCTGGTGAAAGGGACCAAAGCCTACAAGGACAAAAACATCGTGTATCTGGATCCGAACTACTGGTATCTGTCCGGCGGCGGCTTGGTCTCCCTCGGCGAGATGGTGAAGGAAGTGGAGGCGGGCCTTCAATAGAGGGCGACAGAATAGCCTGCCCTTCGCTCTTCGATCGGAGCGGGGGCGGGCTTTTTTCTTTTCGGGAATTCTCAACCTGCTCTACCTTCCTACCGGTACGGGGACTCGGTTTTTCTCCACGACAATGTGGTTATAACGGATGTTGACGAAGTGCAGGCGGCAGTCGGAAATAGATTCTCCACTAAATGCTTTTGCATCATTTAAAAATCAGGATTCGTCTTTTAACATCATAAAATCTGAGACACACTTTGTCTTGGGAAAAGTTTATCCACTGTGTTCTAAACCACACTGCTAACAAGCAACTCTTTTTTGCACTAAACTTGGTTAATATGTGCTAGCTAATACTATTTAGCCTAAACGAATGATAATTTTCATAAAAAGCGTTGACCATGTAATTATTATATGATAGTATGAAATTGCATTAAAAAATACGGAGATGAGAAGCTGTGGAACCATTGAATCTTATTAGAAAAAGAAAATATAAAAGTGATATTTATAAGTGGTCTATATACAATGTCGTAATCCGCCCTGACGAAGATACGGATGGGAAATATTTATTGTACAATACTGCGAGCCAAAAGCTAGTGTCATCAAGTAGCAGCTTTCAAGGTTTGAAGGAGTACTATCAAGACGGGAGGGAATTAAGTGAAGAACATAGAAAGTTTCGCGACTTGGGCTTTTTGGTGCCGGTAAACATCAACGAGTTGGCGCATTCACGTTATGGGATGCAAAAACTTAAGTATACAAAACGTCAGCATTTGGTAGTAATGCCGACAGAGAAGTGCAACTTTCGGTGCGTATACTGTTATGAGAATTTTGAAAAGGGAAAGATGTCGGAAGAAACTCGAAAGGGATTGGTGAAATTTGTAGAGCAAAATATAGATCAATGGAATACGTTGTCTGTTAGTTGGTTTGGAGGCGAGCCCTTAATCGCGTACGACGTGGTAAAGTACATATCACAAGAATTGATTCGCATTTGTGAATATCATAATGTTGCCTACACGTCTTCCATGACAACCAATGGCTATTTGTTGTTCCTCGAACGTGTGAAAGAACTTTATAAGTTAGGGGTCCGATCATATCAGGTAACCGTAGATGGTCCCGAAGAGCAGCACAACAATTTGCGAAAACTTGCCGGGGGAAAAGGGACGTATAAAGAAATAATGAAAAACCTTGAGTCTATCAGAGATTCAGATATTGATGTTCATGTGCTGATTCGCATCAATTTTACAAGTGAATCCGCAAGGGGGATAAAGAGCCACTTAGAAGAGTTGAAAGCGAAATTTGGCGGGGACTCCAGATTTGCATTCAAGCTTTTCCCCGTTGGACGATGGGGAGGCCCAAATGATGATGAATTACCGATTTGCACCTCTAAACAAGCCAACTCCTATATTATTGAACATATTAAGTACGGGATAGAAAACGGGCTTTACTCGACTGTCAAAAATGAGTTGGCTATCAACAACCCTTGCTATGCATCAAAACCAAATTCAATCGTTATCGGTTCAGATGGGAAGCTATACAAATGTACTGTCGCATTTGATAATCCGATCAATCAGATAGGGAGGTTATCACCTGACGGCAGATTGGAAATTGATTACTTGAAATTTAGTCAGTGGGTGAGCAATGACGGGGCTTCTGATCCAGTTTGTAATTCGTGTAATGTCAATCCGATATGTCATGGAGAAACGTGTCCCTTGGTCCGGATTGAAACACAGGAACGCCCGTGTCCACCGGTAAGAAGCGATTTGGAGGCATATATAAAATTATTGTATCGAGAGGTAATGTTCCGTGAGCAAAGGAATAAACACGCTAATTATCGCTAGTGGTTCTATCGGCATCCTTCAGTTGCCGCAGTATATAAACTGGCTTAAGTATAACGGTTATAGTTGTAAATGCGTGATGACCAAGTCTGCTGCCGATCTATTGCCCCCAACAACTGTATCAACCATGGTAGACACATATACAGATAATGGCTCTTGGGGCTCCTTTGCAAGGGTTCCTCACATTGCCCTTGGCGACTGGGCGAAGTTGGTTTTGGTCATCCCGGCGAGCGCCAACATTATCTCAAAAGTTGCCCACGGAATTTGCGATAATCTGGCTACTACCACGATAATGGCCACCGAAGCTCCTGTATATTTTTTTCCGAATATGGGGCAAAGTATGTTTAACAAGAAAGTTATCCAAAATAATATGGATTTGCTGGTACAAATGGGTTACTATGTGTACTCTGAAAAATCGGAGGGCTTTTCCATAGGTAGGAGCAGGTATGAATATTCCATTACCCTACCCACTATTGGGCAATTTGAGAAGATTATGCAAGAACACACCTACAGCATTGAAAGGGGGTGAAAGCCATGACCAACGAAATCGTTGAAATCGAAGTGCTCGAGGTGGATGATCTCGATCAAAGAGGAAAAGACATTACCAACATCTTCTGTTAAAGGTTAATCGAACCATGGATAAACCCAGCGCTCCCGCTGGGTTTATCTTCTGAGAACGAGGAAATGACATCGATATTATAGGGGGTAAAGGGTTTGCATTCAATACAACTTAAAGAAATACATACCGAAATTCCGTTACATAAAAACCAGGATTTTATCCTTTATTGGGCTGCTTACATCTGTTCCGCCTTCTCATTTTCCATGTACATGATCGGGGAGTCCTGGTATGTGGTGAGCGCCCTAAACAAGGCCGATGCTTTGGGCATGGTGCTGATGGTTACGACACTGCCCCGTCTGTTGCTGATGTTGATGGGCGGGGTGGTTGCAGATCGCCTGCGCCGTTCTTTGATCATGTTCATCTCCATCTTGACCCGGGGATTGCTCGTTTTAGCCATGGTCGGGTTATTGCTTTTAGATTCTCTCAATCTATGGGCCCTTTTATCGGTTGCTCTAATTTTTGGACTGTTGGATGCCTTTTATTGGCCGGCCAGCCAATCTCTAATTCCCTTATTGGTGAGCAAGGAACAGTTGACCCGTGCCAACTCCCTGATTCAAACCACTCAGCAGTTTTCTGTCGTTGTGGGACCGATTTTGGCAGGATGGATTCTTGTTTATGGATCCTATGAAGGCTTGTTCGCTTGTTGTTCCCTTATTTTATTGGCAGGGAGCTTCATACTCTTCTTTATCCGGGAGTCCCCTTTGCAGCAAAAAGGGGATCGAAAACCGCCCTTGGCCGAAATGAAGGAAGGATTTGGCTATATCCGAAGGTCCTCTTTTCTTTTTACGGCTCTCTTTATTTCTGCGATCCTCAATTTCTTTTACACGGGTCCATTGGTGATGGGCGTTCCCATTGTCGCGAAGGAGGTATTGAAGGGGACGGCCGTCGATCTGAGTATCTTGGAAAGTTCCTACGCCGGAGGAATGGTATTGGGTTCCCTGATGATGTTGGTCCTCAATCTCCGCAAACGCCGAGGTTTGTTCATTTTATCGCTCTTCAGCCTGAGCGGTCTGTTGTTGTGTCTTTTCAGCCAGACGGCTCTCTTGTGGCAGGGAGCATTGATCTTGCTGTTCATCGGGGCATTCAACACCGGAATGAACATCCCCTTTGCCAGCTTGGTTCAGGAAATCACGGATCCGGACAAAATGGGAAGGGTGATGAGTTTTATCGCCTTTTCGTCTCTGGGATTGATGCCTGTTTCTTATTCTTTGTTGTCTGCATTGTTGTCGATCGGGGTACCCATTTCGTTGATATTGATGATTAGCGGTTTTTTCATCTTTTTATTCAGCATTTTCGTGATGACGGGAGCAAAAACCATTCGGGGTTTGGATTAAGAGGGAACGAATATTCTCCAGGGAAAAGATCTGTTGTGAAATCACAAGAGGTTTGGGATCCCTGATAAGAGTCCCTCCTGTGAGGGGATTTTATAGAGGAATAAGGGACAGGGGTGACACTGATGTCACCCCTGGTTTATTGTTACCCTTCACTTCTAACTTTGGGTAGGTTTTTCTAGCATTGACCCCAACGGCATCCCGACGCCCCGCTTAATATACAGCGTCTCCCCTCCGTTCTACTGGAACAAGGACCCCATATAAATGTTGGGGATTATACTAGAGAATAAGGCCCTAACGAAGAGTATTCTCTTTCAGGAGGAGACGAATATATGACTCTGTTTGAAGAATGTATCGAGGCGCTGACTAATGAAGGTGAGGTTACTGTTTTGTCTCATGAACAGTCGAAGAATGTGGAAAATTCCTTTGAAAAAAGCATTCCATTTGATTATTCATTTGGCCACTATAAAATTGATTTCAGCCAAATGTTACGTAAAAAGGAAATCGAGATAGCTGAGGACATATTGGATGAATTACAAAAAAATTGAGCAGGTTTATGTTATTTGGTCTGATCCCACATTGCCGGTTATTAAAACAACCATAAAAAGTGTTATGTTATATCCGATGTCTTAGCAGTTAGCGCCGACACTTGGATTTTTTGCCCCAAGGAAAGGTACGTTGTGGAGTATTATCATGAGGGGGAAACATACCTAGGTTTCTATTAAATAAGGGTTGAAATGGAGATCCGTCCGTCGTCGGCATCCGATTGCTCAATAACTTAGAGCGGTCGACGGGGTTTTCATTTTTTATCACTAAAAACTCTTTAGGATGTGGGTAAAAAGCATTCTATTAATTGATCGTTCGATTGTGTCGCCAATGCTTCGAGATGGCTCTTTCTATATTGACACTCCTCACCAAGGTTTTCATTGGTAGTCGAATGTGGGAAAAGTACTGTACGGATAACGACGACATGGAGGATGATAACTTGGCCCGAAAAGATTATTATCATCAGCCCGATGCGCCGAAACCCAATTCCCTGGTTCACGCCGTATCCGCGGTCGTGACCGATTCCGATGGAAGGATTCTCTTGCACAAGCGGAGCGATAATTTTCTGTGGTCCCTCCCGGGGGGAGCGATGGAACTGGGCGAATCCGTCGAACAGGCGGTGATCCGCGAAGTGAAGGAAGAGACGGGCTTCGATGTGGAGGTCCTTCGATGCACCGGCATTTACTCCGATCCGGGGCATGTCATCGCCTTCTCCGACGGGGAGGTGCGCCAGCAGTTTTCCATCTGCTTTGCCTGCCGGATCGTCGGTGGCGAGCTGTCGGTCAGCTCGGAGTCGGTTCAGGTCCGTTTTTTCACAAGGGAGGAATTGGAGCGACTCGACCTGCATCCGGCGCAGCGAATCCGGATTCAGGACTTTTTTGCCCATCGGGAAAGAGCTTTTATCCGATAGCTCTGCTTTCTTAACTCACAGAGTGAATTTTGTATAGTACTACAGTTGTACTTACGGAGAAAGCAATCGCTTTCTGTAATGATAAAACCGAGACATGGCTTGATGTCGCCTTCGCCAATAAAACCAAGCCCAAATATGAATCAACGGAACAACTTGTTGCCAAAGGACTTTTTCCAGGAGCCGTCGCACTTCCGGAACCGTCAAGGGCATCGCAGTCCCCGGCTGCGTTTGAATGCAGTCAAGCTCTGGAAGGAACCCCTCCCCTTTTTTCGGAGGTCCGACGGGATTCCCTGTGCCCGCATGACGGTTAAAAAGGCATGGGCAACCATGGCCAAGGTAATGTGTCGGTGCCATCCCGTCCATGAACGAACCTCATAGTGATCCAGACCCACTTCCCCTTTGGCTTCCTGAAAACATCGCTCCACCGCCCAGCGGGCTCCGGCCACCCGGACGAAGGATGTGAGCGGAGTATCTTTGGGGGCATAGACGATATAGTACGCGTAGTCTTCTTTTTCATCCGGATGACGACGAATCAGCAGCCATCGCTGCCACTGTGGAGCATCGGGACAGTTTAGAGGATACCGGACCCACTCATATTCCCGGGGTCCTTTCGCGCCGTTTCCACAAGAAAGACGTACCCAAGCGGTTTCCTCGGTTCCAAGAGCCAAATCCCGCACCCGGTGGGTCTTCCAACCGATACAAACCGATTCCTTGGCCGAGACGGCGAGGACATAGGCTTGCCGTTGTTCCTCCAACCACAAACGCAAACGGCGGTCACTGCCATACACCGTGTCCCCGGTTACCCATTGCACGGGTAGGCCGGCTTGGAAAGCATGCTGCAACATCTGCCGTGCCAGCTGAGGTTTGGTGGCAAAGCCTGTTTCCTTGGGAATCCCGGCTTTCCGGCAACGGGGAGGATCTTCCGTCCAGCTTTTGGGCAAGTACAGACGGCGATCGATCAACGTGGAACCTTTTGGGGAGACATAACAGAGAAAAACACCGATTTGGCAGTTCTCAATCCGTCCGGCCGTTCCGCTGTACTGACGTTGCACGCCTGCGGATTGATTCCCTTTTTTGAGAAAACCGGTTTCATCCACGACAGCGATCCCTTCGGGGTGGGCCAAGTGTTCCAAGACATATTGCTGTAAGTCGTCCCGAACGGCATCCGCGTCCCACCGGGCCCGCCCCAACAGGTGCTGAATGCCGTAAGGAGTGGGATCCCCGGCATACTCGGCCAACTGCCACCCGTTCTTCCGTTCCACGGAACTTAACAACCCACGAAGATAGGACTTACAACGTTGCCGTGCTTCGGAGCGGGCAAAGTGAGCTCCGATTCGTTCAGCCAAGGTTTCAAAGGACTTCGCCCAATTAGATATTTCGTTGCACGACGGATGGAGCGTTTTACGGGAATCTCGCGGGGTCAATGGAGTTCCTCCCAAATCTTTCTCGTTCAGTCGAGAGTATATGCAATAAATCTACTATTTGCAACTGTAGTAATAGAAGCTATTTCAAAATTCGGTTCACACACCAAATAATGAATGCAATCAGGCAAAAAGCTCTATAAATATGCAAATATCGGTCATACCGAACCACCAACCGACGGTAATTGTTCATCCACCCGAAGCAGCGTTCAATGATCCAACGCCGGCGGTATCCCTCTCCCACACGGATGGGTCGGCCACGACGGGGTTTGCGGCTTTTTCGCTGAATGGTGGGAATGGTGGGTTTGATCCCCCGTCGGCGCAACCCCATTCGAAAAGAACGGCTGTCATAAGCTTTGTCAGCCACCAATTCCTTGGGCCGCGTTCGGGGACGTCCCCGCCTTTGCGGTACCCGAACCGTTTTCAGGGTGGCTTCCGCCAAGCGGATTTCATGATGTTGGGCGCTGTCCAGATACAGACCGATCGGCAACAATGCAGACAACAAAGAATAAGAAACAGGCATCAATCCCA
>Ga0181469_100405_pt1 | contig 16200 bp, 23 predicted proteins | sample InSIn2SAF170_2_FD_119081 | JGI IMG/M metagenome (GOLD analysis project Ga0181469, IMG submission 119081) | Clean room microbial communities from NASA Spacecraft Assembly Facility at Jet Propulsion Laboratory, Pasadena, California, USA -... ... | reverse complement strand
AACAATCCACTTGCAAGTACACGCGCTCAACAATGTCAAGATATCGTCTCTCACCATCTACCTCACGAACCTCCTCCCCACAATACCCAACCCAATCCACCCTCCAATGAGACATAATCCTCCTAACGGTGTTACTGGGCCTAGCGCTTTGAATCGCGCTGGATCGATCACAAGAAGATAAATACTGCCAGAGAACATGGTCATGCCTGCCAGGAAAAGTGTGCCAGGGATGCGTTGCGCGCGTTGTGGGAGCGCGATACTCGTGGCTAATAAGGCGACGGAATGGATGAGCTAGATTTCACATGAATATGTTAGTTATGGTTTATAGGCGTGGGTAGAAGGGCAAAGAGGAGGCGCTGTGGCGGCAGGTGGTGAAAAGCAACACCCACTTCGATGGCATATTCATTGTTTTCAGACCCACGGGAAGAGGAAAGAGATGGGTGGCTACATACTTGATACTGCGCTGCTGTGCTCCAGTTTGCAACTCTCGCCGGGTCGGAGATGCGTTTCTTCAAGCCATGGGCACCGAATGCGCCCAGAGCAACAGCACTGGCACCATAGACGGTCGACAGAGTGAAGAATAAATTACCAGGCATATTCGCGAAACAGCCTTTGTATTCTGGGCTTTCGTTCCCTATGTCAGTTGCCACGTCTGCGTGCGAGTGGGTTGAGGTCTCTGGAGCTACTGAACGCGGCGGTGTTAACGGCGATGAGTCAGTAAGGGTGTGGTTGAAAAGGGGTTGGCGTTCAAGGTTTGATTCAATGGATTGTCGTGACGATGAATCTAATGGATTAGGAGGATTATGTCTCATTGGAGGGTGGATTGGGTTGGGTATTGTGGGGAGGAGGTTCGTGAGGTAGATGGTGAGAGACGATATCTTGACATTGTTGAGCGCGTGTACTTGCAAGTGGATTGTTCTTGTTCTTGCTGTGGATGATGAGAGCACAGACGATCGTTGACACTTTCCGGCCTGTCTAACGATGGAGAGATACAAATGTGTGGATCAGATATACTGTTGGAAGAAACTAGCGCTCTGATACTGTACATAGCCGGCGTCGGTAGTTCAGCCTCGGATGGTTCAAGAAGAATTGGATATGTACTCTATCTGTTGCTGACCCTTCCTTCTACTTCAAACACGTCTTTCCAATACACAAATTACGTACTTCATGCCAAGCAGATGCCAAATATAGGCCGATGGACCTGCCTACGCTGGTCGCTCGCTCGCAGATTTGTCACGTGATGAAAACATTCACTCATCAGCTCACAAACCACCGAACCTTCACTCCCATCCTCTTTCACAACAAAAAAGACGATGCCAAAACCACGAGATTCAAGCCATGTCCACGAGTTACTGCCCCATTTTTCCGTTTGATCTGATCCAGCCACTCTTCACCACAGCGTATTTAAACCCATCCACCTCCCACCACTTCCTTTTCTCTCTCCCCATACCACACCACTGCCCATATTCCTTTCCATCCTACCATCACACATACTATCCACAATCAAAACTCCCCCTCGCTCCCGCGCAGAACATCGTATCACTTGCACCACTCGAGGCCGCGGTATCGCAATTGCATTACAACCTCCACATGCGAGGTTCGTAGTCGCTTCTTTGCCCATACTACTCACGCCGATGACTACGATGGGTGTTCTGAGCCAGTACCGAGAACTGAGGGCCTCGTTCTCCGAGCAGGGATTTGTGGGTACTTGGGGGCTTTTTAGCACCTGTTGGTTTACCGCTTTTTTTTGGTGCCATGTATGGTTGCGCTTCTTCGGAAGGAATGAGGAGTTTTTGCGAGAACTTCTTCTGCTGTTGGGTCTGAGTTTTGACAACTTGGCTTAATTTTTGGAAACCTTTTTTCTTGTTGACACTCTCATCTCATTCGATGAGGTGCTTTGTGTCACGCTTTATTTTTTTCATCATTGGACTTGCTTGACGCGAGACTTTGGGGAAGGAGAATTTGCTGTGGCTGCTAGTGTATGTGGTTATGGAACTTACGAGGGGAGGGTTGACTGCAGTGTCAAGCTTGAGAATGAAAGTTCTGCCTGGTTTTGCGCTGACCGCTGACATAAAGGGATCCTCTTTCCCGAACTCGACCGGCTATGAAGAAGATGCAGTAGTTGGCTCCTCTCGTCTGAACAGCTGATACATCCCGACGAGGCGGATTGCCAGGACAAAAGGTCGTCGAGAGACGCAGGAACATGATATCTCTTAGCAGGCAAGTTCACCGAGATTGGCTATGTCTGCCGCGGCAAACCTGCCTTTCTAGGAGTCCTTTGCCGAGGCTCCAACTCTCCTGGTTGTTGATGGCCGGTTATTCATCAATCCATCTCACCTACTATCATACTCTGTCAAGTTCGACGCCCAACGTGAGCTCGCCAAGGATCTACATCCCAGGTGGACAACATGAAGGCACACTCCTTCTTCAGACAGTCAACACAAGCAGCCAATGCCATACCGCTTTATCGAGCTAGGAAATGCCGAGCCCTGAGCTCGACATGCCGTTGGCACCAGCGATTGACACCAAGAACTTCCGCATCAGGCGTATCACTGAGCTGTAGACTAGGATTCGGCTCAACTACAAGGAGACATGCATCGACAGACACGACAAAAGGACACGTCGGAGGTCAAACCAAGCAGACATCTGCTCAAGACATTGCCAGCAATGCTACTGATAGTGTTGCCAATGATTCAAACAACGATGCCACCCACGAAGCATCTAGCAGTCAGCCTCATGTAGATACGGATGGTGTACTACGAAGTTTCGAGGGTGAAGAAACACCTTCGCCTAACGATTTGCTACTCCTGGAACAAGTCAACGAGTCTGATGCTGTTCAGACCACAACACTTGACCATTCAATGGGCACACCTATTTCAAAGACTCTTGATACGGCGATAGACGCAACCAATGAGGATGCGAGTCAAGCTTCAAGTACAGGGGGTGGATCTCTGCCAGCAGAAACTGTATTGACCGTTGAAAATGTGGAAAAGCAGTTTCAAGACTACTTGCAGCATATGCCTGCACGTCACAACGTGCGTCACCGTAATTCTGTTGAAATTGGCCAAGGGATTTCTATTCAGAATGCAACAAGAGTCGGCAAGGACTTCTCGGTAAGAGTCAAATTTGACAGGAAGGAAAAAGGCAACTCCCTGAGCACGAAAATGATGACTGATCTGACCGTTGTGTTTCAAGCTCTTGCGAGATTTGAGACGCTGGCATGTGTCATTTTGTCAAGTGCCAACAACCAAGCGCCAAGGAAAGCAGTCTTCTGTGGTGGTGCCGATGTAAAGACAATGGCGAGTCTCAATACACCCGACGAAGCCGAAGCTTTCATCAGAACCATATCCAGATTGTGTACTGCAATTCGAGATCTGCCGGCTCCAGTCATCGCTGAGATTGATGGACCATGTATTGGCGCAGGACTTGAAATGGCAGCTGCTTGCGATATACGTATAGCATCCACCCCGTCATCTTTTAGTATGCCTGAGGTGAAGCTCGGTATTCCCAGTGTGGTTGAAGCCCGTCTCTTGTGCGACATTGTCGGCTGGGGACGTGCTCGACATCTCATGCTAACTGGAGAGGCTTGGACAGCCGAAGAAGCTCTGCAGGCGGGTCTCATTACAAAGCTCACTCCTTCGAAACGGGCTCTGGAAGTTGTACGTGAGCAGTATATGGCGGACATGTCAATCAACGCCTCGACATACAGAGCGCAGAAGTCGCTCATGCGGTACTGGGAAAATCGCAGCATCGAAGATGGAATTGAGGCCGGTGTAAGAGCTTTTGCTGATGTTTGGCGGAACGAGGACACCAAGAAACTTACGAAGGACTTAATGAATAAGCCAAAAGTTAAAGCCGCCGCTGCTCCTCATCAAAATCGAACAAAGCAGCCCAAGAAGGTACAAAAGAACGGAGACGTGGTCAACGGCACTTCAAGCAATACTGGAACAACTCCAGAAGAATCTGAGCAAGAGAACTTTACAATACGAAGAGGAGGAGCATCAACATTCAAATTTGGGAACAACCAGGAAACTCAAGATTCTTGATGTGCAAGCCTACGCCTCAAGTCCTTCGCCACACATATGCAAGGTAGTCAAGTTCTGGTCAGACATCGAGTGGCAGTTGAATGGCAGTACCTTCTCGATATTAGCTCAAGCATTTGGCAAGCTCAGTCCCTCATGCTTTGAGACTCTATCGGTTCAGATAGACCATCAAATCCGGATCTCTACGGATATCTTCACCAAAACATTACGCTCAACCACACATTGCACCAACCCCGATCAACGAGAAGAACGAACAAAGCATCTCATGCACCGTAAACAACTCACACAACATACAAGAGAAGCCGAAAAGAGCTCGACATAAACCACGACCATAAATCCATATGCACGTTCGCGTCCGAAACTACGAATCGAAACGTATTGGATTCCGGAGTACTACGGTCTACGTACAAGGTGTGCGGAGGTGCAGAGTTACATACGTTTCAACACGGATAGGATAGGATAGTGAAGAGAAGGAGGTCAAGTACCTACCTACCTACCTAAACAGACATACGTACCGTGTGAAGCTGTGTATGTATATGTATGGAGTTGGACAGTACGGGAATGCAGCAAGAGATTTCTACGTACGTACGGAGCGAGAACAAAGGAAGCGGTATACTAAGTAGCAAGATGAGATGAGATGAGACGAGAAGCGGAAAGTTAGGTACTTATTAACATTTCCAGTGGAGAATCTCTCCATGTCTTCTTGATGCAGAAATTCGTGACGATAATTGGTGCTAGAACAAGTACATATCCTACATACATATGTATCTTTCTTTGCTCAACCAAGCGTTCGAATCCACCAACCAAACTCCGCAAGAATGCAGAGTACATACACACATACGTATGAACGCGGGAGTGAAGTACATATTCCGAACACTCGTCTTTTATCTTCCATCATTCTTTTTCTCCGCCATGATGGCAAAGATCTAGATCGAGGCTGCTTTCTATGCTTGTTCTATGATGTCTACTGTATTCACCTTTTGCTTTTGCTGGGGGAGAAGAAATTGCTGGATATGGATTGTTGATACAAGGAAGGCTGCACTACTTTGGACCGGGCCGGGCTGTGGAGATGGTGCCAAGAGATGCGGTATTTTCCCGTGTTCCGAACTTTGTGTCCCACGGTGGAGGAAGGAGTATGCAAGACGATAACTTGCGGAGTTTCGTTGCATTGGTGAGAGGCGTGGACTGGAGTGTCGCATTGAGTGCTGCAGCAACCAGGTAGTTTTGTGGATTGTGAGGGTTCTTGAGTGAATGCTGAAGACGAATGATGTCTTAGTTGACTGTTCGTACCACATCGTCAATGGCATGCGCAACACGACCGACATTAGCGTTGTTCACTATTATGCGTTATTAGCAATCGGGAAGTGTAAATACTGGTGCACAAACTTACAGCCGGAGATGGATATTCTGCCGGACCCGAGCATGTATATATGATGTTTATGTCGGATCGCCATGACTTGTGCTTTTGTTAGGCCTGTGTATGAGAACATGCCAATCTGGAGTATTGTGCGTCAGTTTCGATATTGACAGGGGCAAGATAGGATATGGTGCTTACCTGTGATGTGACATGCTCCCATGTACCTGGTGTACCTAATTGGACGAGTTCACTGTACAGTGCTTGCCTCATGCTCTTCATCCTATTGGCCATTTTCTTTAGATCGAGAAGCCAGTTCTGACGTAGCTGTGAATCGGACAGGACTTCTTTGACTAGATCAGTTCCTCCTCGTGGAGCCATTGAGAATTCTCCTCGGATTAGGTGGCACATATTCGAGATGACAACCGCTCTAAGGTGGGTGGATCGCTCGCTAAGAACCATGTGAAGGGCGCCAGCTCGTTGACCGTAGAGACCAAAGTTCTTGGAGAATGATTGAGCCACGCAGAACTCGGAGACTGAAGTCTCGTTGAAGAAGTATCGGATAGCCCATGCATCTTCGTCTAGGTTACCGGATGCAAAGCCTTGGTAGGCAAGGTCGAAGAATGGATAGAGGCTTTTCCGCTCGCATAAACGCGCGATAGCTTTCCATTGGTCTTTGGTGGGATCAGCACCGGTTGGATTGTGCGCACATGCATGAAGGAGAAGCACATCTCCTGGCCGGGCATTCGCTTCTAGACATTCCATGGTGCCATCGAAGTTGAAGGTTTTGTTGGTTGCATCAAAGTAGGGGTATGTCATGACTTCGGCGCCGACTAAATCCCAGATTGTGAAATGGTTGCCCCATGTTGGGTCGGATACCCAGACTCGTCGTGCGTTGCCGTATTTGCTCAGGAATAGGGCACCAAGATGGTTCGCGCCGGTGCCGGAAACTGTTTGTAAGGATGCTATCCTTGCCTGGTCGGTAGATTCGTCGTTTGACTCTTTTCCGCAGTTGCCAAAGATTAGTGGACGGGCTTGATCAAGGAAGGCAGGATCGCCCCGGATTTGAAGGTAGTCGTGTCGAGACAGTAGTCCACCATCTGCCAACCTTTTCTCGGCAGCTGCAACTGATGAAAGCGGCCATGGGTCTCCTTGATCAGTACGGTAGACACCAATTCCCAGATTCACTCTCGAAGGGTCCGAGTCAGCCAGATATTCGGCGTTAAGGGCGAACACCTCATCAATTGGTGCAAGCTCTAGATGAGAGAATTTGGATTTCGAGTTGGTCATGGTGCAGAGGGTGCTCTGTTTGTGTGAATATCAAGTCGAATGGTCTTCCTGGTTTTCCGGGTATTGTGATTTGATGGTGATAGTATTGTGAAATTATCGACCTCGGTTAGTACCGGATATTGTCGGTGATGTCGCTGGAAAACAGTCTTTTCGTTGCTGTCCATTTCCGTCTCATGTAAACTCTGGCGATGCCATGCTTTATACTTGGGTTCATCGTCTCTTCGAATCCATCGGGACATGCATACAAATGGAGTGGTTGTGGGCACGGTCGATTGGAGGATCACGCTCCGTCTGGCTTAGAAATTTTCCAACGTTGATATGAGTGTATATATTGATAAGGCGAGCCTAAGCATAAAACCCGGAACACGGACCGGCATTGTGCTTACGAGAGCAGGACGCAGATGTTGTCTAACCAGGAGGCGTATAATCGTTTGCTGGTAAGAGTACAGGATAGTGGCAGAGCATTACACATGGTGGTTGAAAAAGTTCAACGTACGTATGTTCAGGTAGAATGGATGGCATCCGTCCTCCAATATGCACGAGGAGTTGTTGTTCTTGCCTTATCACGGGGACTTGTATGCATTGGATGGAGAAGTTCGTGTTGCTTGCTGCACATTTTACAAGGACGGAACAGATCATGAATATCTTGTCTATTGCCGAACACACTGAACACCAAGTATATGACTGCATACACGATTGTCGCTAGATCCTTGTACTCGCATCCCATTGATACCTTCCGTGTACAACATGAATGATAGTGTGGTCGAGCAGTGCGATACCTGGCTACCAAGTATGTTATGGGATGGTTCCGAGGAGTACCCCACTTCCACATCGGCGACACTTCGCTTATTTAGACACCTGAAAAGGACAAATCGAAGTACTTCCTTCAATCTTTCACAAAGCAAGACCATGCCTTCAGTCTTTCAGACAACGAGCCTTGGTCAATCCTAGCCTCGGTATCGTCATACTGATGTTGGTCATCGCCGCCGCAGCTGTTGGCCTCAACATCTTCTAGCACAGAATGAGCGATGAAGGACGACCTCGAGCCCGCCAAGCTTGTGAACCATGCAGGTGAGCTGAAGACGAACCTATTTTCGCGAGCAAATCTGATGCGCTTGCAGGAGGAAGAAGTCCAAGTGTCCTGGCGAACGGCCCGTCTGTTCGTTCTGCAGCCGACTAAACCAGCCTTGTACATACGTCAAACCTTCAGATGACTATCGAATACAGAAAGCCAGTAATGCTGACAGCTCTCTCGTACGGCTTCCTCTTTCTCCTGCTTGGTCCCATCGACCAACATCTGACCCGGATCACTACAGTATGCACACCGCGACCAGGTCGATGTCTTGGCATCGCGCATGGGTCGGATCGAGGAACTTGTGAGGTCAGTTCAAAACCGACGCCTCGTTGCAACACACCTAATCCGACCTATAGCCTCTTTTCGGCCACTCAGCCAGCTGCCCGTTCTTCGACTAGAAATATGTCATTGTCAACATCCATATTCGCCGAACCTACATCGGAGCTTTCTAGTGGCATGGCAGATCATGAACACTCAAGCCCAGAACAATCCACATTTCATCCTCTCCACAGGTAAGCGGCCTACCTGCATCAAGCTCTCCCACTCACCATTCCACAAGACCTATACCTCCCAGAGATGTGCTTGCCGCGCTGGCTGATGTCTTCACTCAGAATTTCTGCACCGTTGGTTGTCTTGTGTTCGAAGAGAATCGACTTCGTTCACAGATGTTAGCCTTCCCTCGAGCCCTTTTATGGGTCTTTCTTGGTTTAGCTGTCAGACTTTCAGACCATCCTTTCTTTCATGGCACCCGAGACAGTGCAGCTTCTTTCTACACCAACGCGGCGCGCCGCTCGCTACTCGCAGAGATATCTTCACCTGTCAGGTCGGTTGAAATGCTACAGGCCTTGTGTCTGAATTGCTACGCTGATATCCTGGGTCAGTACAATTCACTTGATAGCATCTATCCTCTCTGACAATGTCTTCGCAGATGGAAGAGCAGCATCTGCTCTGATGTCAATTGGTGTTGCTGCACGGTATGCTCTCTGCACCAACATCTTAACCATGAACTCAAAAACCAGTGGCTCGTTGAGGCAAGATGAGGTTGCTAGATGTCTCTGGTCCTTATTCTATCTGGATCGTACATATGGCAGTAGTTTCAACATGGTGCGAGCTATGCCAGAAGCCACAATATTACCAGACATTCCGACACACATGTCAAACTTTGTCATGCCGTCATCGCTTGCTAGAGAGCGATATGACAAGGACGATGACCCACTTCATCATATACACGATCCTGGTATTGGCTCGCATGTCTTAAAATTGGTGTCCATTTGGGGTGACCTGATGGCATATCTCCAACAGATTCGTTTGGAAACTCGCGAGAAAGCCTGGCAATCACAATCAGCATATCTACAGATTAAGTCGCAAATCTTCGAATTTGAGTGTCATCTTCCGCAAAAGCATCGGTTCGACTTTGTAAGGTTTGATGAGCGATCAAGGACAGACATCGCTCAAAGCAAGCACTACTGGGAGCACTGGATCTTGTCGCAGATGTTGTACCATGGTATTCAAGCTGTTCTTAACCATCCCTTCCTTCACTTCTTCCGAAAGAATGACCAACAAAGTGTACGACCACCATCCTTCCAGCAAAATGTTATTGACCAAGCCATTCTTCACTCAAGATGGATTGTTCGAATTGTCGAGCTTTGCCAAGAGAAGGAATGGCACCCATCCGACCCATTTGTTGCCCATCTTGTTTCGGTCATAGCAACAGTGAATTTCTTCCTCAGTTTCTCTAAAGACGAAAACCTTGCCGCCAAAGCAATCGAAAACTTCGACAAATGTGAAAGTTTCGTAGGACAGCTGGCAGCAAGGTGGAATCACCTCAATCATACGGTATGATCTGTACCTCAATCTTCAGCTTGTCAATCTAATCCCTTCACAGAAAAGCAAACTTACAAAACTTGCCGAAATCCTACCCAGATCTCTGGACACCCGTCACGGCACCAGAAGACCCAAAGTCAACGGATGGCTTGTCTGGAGCCTGCTAGATTATGCAGCGTCCTCATCACCCGAGGAGGAATCACCCGAAGTCTCTGAAGTCGTTGAGGTAGATGTGAATACTCAACATCTATCTCCACTAGAGCAAATGAGCCTCAATAAAGCCCAAACATCATACGGAGTTCTTCCACCCGGAAACACGAGTGACTGGATAGACGACACGTTTTCTGCTGATATGCTCGACATACCCGATATGCCGGGATTCTCAGTACCTTTTGAATACTGGACTGGTGGACAGCTGTGATCGAGATGCCCACAAGGTGTTGGTGGCAGGTACTTGCCGTTTACCAGAAGAAATTTTGCTCATACATCAAATCTGGTTGACGACCACATATTGCGTGCCATGCTTGATCCCAATCTACAGGTCGTGACATCACCCTCCTCAAAGACGTGGCAATGTCGTCACTCTTCAACTTCACCAGCATCCTCATCACCCACCAACGTTCACGTCCCCTCAACGAACGGACTCAAACCCACCTCCTGTCCTCATGCTCGTTCAACAACTTTCATCTGTCGCTTCAAGCTTTCGACCCAACCCAACCCAACCCGACCTAACGCATCTCTCGATATCAACACAACACACCATCCCAGAAGACAATACCAAACACTCCGCATCCGCAAAACCAACACCATAAGCAACACGAGACATACTGCTCGTTGATTGATGAATTCGTCTAGCCACATTGGCAGCAAGGCAGGACAGTCATGTTCTACGGATAAAACAGTACTTCATCTAGGACTGAGAAAGAGGAAGCACTGCAGCAATGAATGGTGGGTGTTGTTGAATAGACGCAGATACGTATAGTACCGATAGAATGATAGCGCATAAATAAGATGAGTAGTTGCATATCACAAACCCACCTATCTAGGTTGAGTATGTCAGGAGGTGTGCGAGAGAAAAGGAACTACGTACTTATAGAGGGATACTGTGGGACTACAGTAGCCAGGAACGAGATCAGAAGAGAGCTTTTCGCATAGAGAATAGAAAATAGTCCATGCCGTGCTACCTACTACGTAAAGTAAGTCAACTGCTATGCCCAACACGACACCACAAGCCTTGACATTTACCCAAGTCGCTGACTGGAAAAGGAGCAAAAAGACATGCTATATGTTCTTTTCCTACTTCTCCTCTCCTCTTCTCTCCATGAATGAATGACTATCGTACGTTTTAGGCTTTGTAAAGATGGTATTAGCAGACCTTTGGTTCGGGCAGCACTCGCCATTTCCGCCACACCCCCTCTTTTCCTCTCCCCGCGTGCGGTGCACTCGTGAGCGCTGGCCGGGCTGACTGACTGGCTGGTGGAGGTCGACAGCTCTGCGTGCAGGAAAATAATCTTTCTTGTTTCTTGACCTGTGACCAACACGTTTGTTCATCCTCATACATCTCTCGTTGCTGCCGCTAACAACTCTTGCCGTTGATTCATCTTCTTTTCCAAATTCACGCACGGAAGCGTTCTGTCAGGCTCCGTACTTGGCTAGATAACTAAGACACACTTGCTCACACGTCGTGGCCAACCACAAGAGGATTGAAAGCTCGGATCTCATGAGATCTAGTGGATGGCTCAGCTTCAGCGTCGATGGATTCGCCAACAGCATGGTCCCTAGCGATGAATGTATGAGTAGTGAAATCATAATCATCAGCGGCGTGACAACTGGTAGGACTACTAGCGACTGGACGATCTTCGACGTCGTGATCAGCAGTACCTTGAGCATTCTCGCATGCAGCATTGTAGTATGTGATGAGATCGTAGGACAAGGCAGGTACGTTCGCCGCCATTTGTGCGAGAGCTGCGCAGAAATTGGGGTCCATGTGGTGATAATGGTTGGCAATTGTCAATACCTGCGAGACCAGATGCCGAAGTGGATGGTTGCTCGTGAGCTTCATATAGATCTCATAGACTTCGTCCAGATCCAAGATGAAGCCAGATTGGTATGCTCTGTAGAGTATGCCATTGATTCTGTTCACCATACCCATCTTCAAGAAACCAATACCAAGCTTCACCGCAATATGGTGAATTCGATCGTACCGTAGGAGACGAGCTTGGGAGATTCCTTGGATTCGTATAAGCTTTCCAGCAGCGATGATGTCTAGAATCCAACCTAAGACACACTTGTAGGCGTAGAGATCACCATATGGTAGATGAACTGAGGTGATACGAGCGTTTGTTGTCCGATTGTGTAGAACGATGGCATCGTGTAGGGCTGGGCTGACCACAGCTAGTGCCTTGAGTGGGATCTTCATGTGTTCAAAGATCTTTTGTGGTGGGTGATGGGGCTGGTAGATGAGGACATCGACAAGATTGCCTCTTCTCAGACTGGGCTGTGTTAGAACATCGTGTTTCCGGTGCATAGGGGCTTAGGACTTACTTCCTGATTTCCTGTTCTGTCATTATGTTAATTCGCATCGGCTTTGTTGGCGCATTGGGATCAGCGGGTAAAACTCGTAATGGAGCCATCTTCACGATATCGCTTTGGCGTGTGGATTGCGTGATTTCAGGATTGTCGATTTTGTTTTGGTCGTTGAGAGTGATCGCTGACGAGATCGGTCGGACTCAAAGTTGTGTGCGAATGATTGAGCTGTAGATGGGTAGGATTCCATCATGTATTTATGTAGCGAGAGCGTTTGTAGCTTGTGAAAGACAGAGGGATCGTGCTGGTGCTAAGAGTGAAGGTCGCGTTATTGTTATTCACTCCTGTTCCTGTAGTCTGTGAATGGAACTGTGTCCATCTTCCTGGAGTATTTGGATATCAACGTCTTTTGCAAAGAGAAGACGAGAAGAGCTTGGAGTTTGTCGAGCCTGGATATCATGAGTTTAGCACATACATCGATTGTGCTTACCCAAACAATCCAAGTGCCTCAATGATTGTGGTGTTTGCCGGATGATGCTATAGCACTTGCGGCGCCTTGCTTTACCTTCAGCACATGTGCTAATACTCCAAGCAAGCAGACAGATCCTACTGTGTTGCCCGGTCGTGTTGGCATATCGGTATTTTGAGCACGTAGGCCTAGCACTTCATCCCAAAGGAAGTATGTTGCATTCAATTAGTCAAGTTGGTAAGAAACAACCGTTCTTTCTCCTCACACGCAGAGCTTAGTCGTTATTGGAAGGCATAGCGGCGACTTTCTGGAAACAAAGACATGAGCCGAAGACTTGGGATAGGAAGAAAGCAAAGTCCAGACAGCGTTCGTTGTTTGTAGTCAGTAAGCTCGAAGGAGGAAGTTGCGCGATAAAGAGAAAAAGGGGTCAACTGTGGTACAGTATTGTACGGTCGAGTACACAGCGCAGGTGCGCATTGGTTCATGTATGTACTAGGTTACCGATCTACTTCGCTTTCTAGTCAAGGAGGCAGGGATTCGGTTGTGAACAATGGCGATCGCATCGTAGACTCAGGCATTGAGTAGAATGTTGTCACTTGGAGGGTCTGCCAAGCCTAGTCCATTGGTACAATGGTGAAGATAATCACCCCTGTTTACTGCTCAAAGTATTCTGTACTTCGAACTGCCTCGCTAATCACAAGTGCAAGTGTACCATACATTGGTGTTGACATTCCTGAAATTTCCACCTGCATGTACTGGGTCGATCGTCGATGTTTTAGATGCCTACCACAGACCGTCTGCATTTCCATACGCATGTCCACTGCTCAAACGCGCCGAGGTATTCAACCAGCAGTCCATTCCTTTGTTGCTACTTCAACTCTCTTCCGCCCAGAGTTCTTCCTTTCTGAAGTACAGATCTTCCGCAAATTCAGGAAACTGTTCCTCAGCTTCGTAGACCTTGCCTGCCATTCGGCCATAGAGCTGTCGCTCTGCAATACCACGCGCTGCCTTCTCGACAACCACCTTTCGAAGCTCATGACCAACAGGACAGAACCGATAAGCGGCGGTGATATCGTTATGGTCAATTACGCACTGCTTTCCTTGCGAACGATGCGAGAGGTCATCGAACGTTCGTTGCATCTGCTCGGCAGTGTGACTAATACCAAGCTGCGTCGCAACGTTGATGATATTGTAGTAGTGATAGAGTGGTGCTATGTACTATGTTTTGATCGTGTTCAGGGAGCCATGATCATAGGCGCTGTTGAGCCCGTTGAAAATGATCTTGTAGGCTTGAACGTTACCATTTGGTAGTACAATGCGATCTAGGCATTCGGAGTGGCCTTTGAAAGGACTTGACTCGATCGCTTCTCTGATCACTGGTGAGATCGCCATCAGAGCGTTGATGGGAACGTTGTGCTTGAGTAACAGCTGAGGTGGACCGTTTGTCGACTCCATCCATACCTGAGTGTAACAGCCGAATAGCAAGCTGTGCCCTGTTAGTAAAGCATGACCTGAGAGAAGAGGATAACTCACTGCTTGCGGCTCGATCTTGGCATACTAATTATGTCCGGTTTTGCATAAGTGTGCGCTGGGTTTGCTCCTCGAACACGTAGAAATCGGAAGTTTGTAGTCGGCAGACCTGCTCGAGATGTTATGTCTTGAGCTGACATGATGGTTGGTTGTGTTGTAGAAGAAAGATATATCAAATATGTAGTGTTGTTGTATAAAAGACTCTCCTGAAAGGCCACTTGGTTGTTTTGATTGAGCTGGCACTTGTTGTCTGAGATTTCACAGGAGGCTGTAAAGTATTTGGAAGATTGAAAGAGGTGGAAGAACAAATCCTTTTATAAACAACGGAGGTGACAAACATGTCCCGTCGCGTAGGTGACATTTTGATAGCGCAACAAGTGATCTCTCCAGGAGTTTGTTTGCGCAAGCATGTGCTTCACTGATGACTTAGAAGAGTGGAAAGCACTCTGCGCATGGGAGTGACAGAGACAACGTTTACTGTCGTCGCGGAAATTGTTCAAACAAGCGTTGCCTCAATCCGTATTTTGGAAGGAGCGCAACAATCTGATGAAGCGAGAAAGGAAAGATATGCGACCGACCGGAGTCCAGATTGTCACTCTCCTACCTCAATGTCGGGCTGGCTTTGTCCTCGAAGTTGTGATCATTGACAATAATATTCACTTCGTGAACTGTCTTGACACGTGGTAAATTGACGTGACACCAGTGGTATGTGAGGGTGTTTGGCCGATCATCAGCCCTATATTATTTGACTTCTTGTGTTTCACTCGCTATCAAAGCAACCCACTGCCCACAAGTACCCTGTGCCTCAACAACGTTCGTGACAACGACAGCTTGCAAGAGATGAGTGCTAGGCAAGTCACGGTGGCAGTGACGAGTCTATCGGGCTTCGAACGATCAGCAGCACTTCCACCAACACGTCAGCGTGTCGTTTAGCCGGTGTCGGGAGCTTCGAGGTACCTCGTGATGCGCAAGTTTCTGCAACTAGCCTCACAGGCTGAGAAGGCTTGAGTCCACTGTTGGAGCTCATCTTGCTGATCTCACAGAATTAGGATGCTGTTTTCGACGTTGAATGCTGATAGCGATGAGATAGCTCAAGCACCATAGAGTCTTCTACCGTCGATCGTCAGCGATGTACCTGTATTTGAAATGAGGCAACAGGATTTTCAGTCGCTTTCGAATCGTGTTGAGAGTCTGAGTGCGATGACTGAAAAGACATGGCTGCCATGGTCGAGCTATGCGGGTGTATCTCACATGTCTTTGGGCTTCGAGATCATGTTAGCCATTGTATGTCATATCTAAGGCACAAAATTGAAGAGTGCCTGATCGAATCGTCTCCAACACCATTGTCCGATCCCCTGGGCGAATATCGAACATGTTAAGAAGACGGATGAGAATTATCTGGCGCAGAAGAGGTGCTGGATGGTCGACCAGAGTGAAGAGTAGCTCTATTATGTATCTGCAATTATCAAATCCCCTAACACCTTTTTGCCAGTCCAGTGATTACCATTTGAAACTGCTTGTTCCATGATTGCCTTGCCTCATTATGCCCTGAAAAACAAACAACACCTAACCCAATAGACCTCACGCAATCAACAATTATGCATGTTCCGTTTTCCGAAAACACCTTTCCCCTGATGGCTTGATCATCGTGTCAAAGAGCATCTTATTACCCGGTCCAACACTCTCCCCCAACTCCAACTCACAGAGAATAAAATGTTCAAAAAGAGTTTGATCCGAATCGAGAATGGTGAACGTAATCCTGCGCTTTGTACTCTTCCATTGTCACGCCTATGGCAACAGCCTTGCAGCCTCTTCGTCCGTAACGAAAATGTCCATAACTGGACATATATCCGCGTCCTCATCAAAGTCACCAACACCGTCCATTTCATCATCCTCTTCCTCGTCATAACCACCATCCCACCTCCAAACTCAGTGCCCGCAAGAAGACTGAACATCTCCTCCGCTCACACTTCTCCGCTGAGCCCGAGCATGCTCTCCTCATCGTCGTACAAGTCGATCAACCTAAATACCCACATGTCTGGAGATCGAGACGAACCCACAAGAATCATAACATACACAAAACACAGCC
>Ga0181469_100403_pt1 | contig 16202 bp, 11 predicted proteins | sample InSIn2SAF170_2_FD_119081 | JGI IMG/M metagenome (GOLD analysis project Ga0181469, IMG submission 119081) | Clean room microbial communities from NASA Spacecraft Assembly Facility at Jet Propulsion Laboratory, Pasadena, California, USA -... ... | reverse complement strand
AAACGGATGTGGGGAGGAGGATGTCCGAGTGAATTGAAATGGGCAATCTTGAAATCATGGTACCAAAGCTAACGATAACTGACGGGAATGGGGAAAGCAACTGACCTCTGCGAAGTTTCGTCAATCCGGAACTGACGATCTCGTAAGTATTTGCGCGGGTGCTCGCGTGGATAGTATAGTAGACAGCCAAAGCACGAGAGGGCAATGCGAAGCTAGATGTTCGGATGGGCGCGTATGGAAATACTTTTGGTAGATAAAGCAAGTACAGTAGTACCGTAGATCTTGGATCAACAAACACGACACGACAGTCGTGCAGTTCAATGTCTCGGAAGGCTTCGTTCACCAGGTAAATATTGAATATCGAGACACCGTTTGAGAACGAGTTTCAATTGATGTGTGAGAGTGACGACCAGAGAAAAGTGCGAGTGGTGCAAGCACTGATCTCGGCACCACGTTCTTTTGTTTACCGCTTGCTGGCAGCCAAAGGGTCGAGTGACGGACGGGAGGCTGTAGACCCACGCGACCCCGTGTGAGAACAGTATAACCGCAGACCGGCAGCGGTAGGCGCGATGCTTCTACACCGCTCGTCACGCAAAAGCTGACCCTTTCCGAAATTACGAGTACAAGCCGCGCATCACCACCGTCATCACCTCACCTCACCTCTTCTCAACCTCCCACTGGCGTCTACATTGTTCATGTGATACTGTAGCTCTTCATACATGGCTATAGGATATCAGATCCTTGTACATAAACGTTTGATGCGAGTTGCTCTCTTGTCTTCTGGCAAGAGATAAACAACGCTGCCCGCTTCTCATTCCAACCGACGCAAGGCCAAGCAATTTCGAGGGTGATAGATCATCGCAGCGCCGTACTTCAGATCTAGACGGAAGAAATCATGTCGCTCTTTGGCACAAGTCCCACAAACGCGTCGCCCGTCCACTCCCGTCTCCGTAACTCCCTCTTCGCCGACGACGACGACAGCACGACGAACCAGAATGTCTCCCGCTCGTCGCTCTTCGACGAGGGTACGGACGGAGCGTCCAGCGATCCGTGGGGCATGCCTTCACCTCAAAGCTCTCGCCGTCGAGGCGGCAGCAACACGGACACCATTAAAAAGGTCATGCGAGGAGCGAATGTTCCGGACGAGTATCATGACTTGTACGATTCACTGTCTAGAGATACGGGAAGCCTGACGGTGACGCAGTTGAAAGGATTATTTGAGCAGTCGAGCGTACCTCTTGAAGTTCGTGATAAGATCTTGGGTTTAGTGGCGGGGAGAAGTCGGGACGAAGGAACGACAGTGGGAAAAGATGCGGTCATTGTGTTTTTGGCGCTGGTGGGGTTAGCGGAAGAAGGGGAGGAGGATTTGGGATTTGATGCTGTTGACGATCGGAAGAGGAGTTCGTAGGAACCTTGTTTTTCTTTCTTCGTACTGCCGGAGTTTGGCTGGACAAGATGATTTTTTTTTTGCTTGCTGTTTTGATGGCAAGTTCTGTTGAGAAGATGAGTTGGCTGAGATGCTGACATTTGCGTTTTCGAACATACAGATCTTCCAATCCCTTCGGTCGTGAAATCAAAGGCGGCTTCGATCGTGCAGCCCAAGCGGTTCTCGCCACCACCTGAGCCTAAATCCAAACCTGTCGAAACCACGTTACCGACGGCACCGACAATGTCTGCTGGATCAGGCGCTCCAGACGACATTTGGGGAAGCCCTGAAATGCATGCAGGCCACAACCATGTGAACACAAAGACGAACGGGAACAGCTACAGAGCCGGTGAAGTAGACTCGCTGGCATCTCCTCAGATCATACCGTCGCGGCCGTCGTACTCCCAGACGCCTAGTCAAGCCGGAAATGACGATTTGCCAAGTGGACTCGGACTGCCTCGACAACCGTCAATGAACGCGTGGGGCGTACCACCGAGTGCGGGTGGATTTGTGGACACCCAGAACGACAGTGGCTCCATCGCCGGTAGCAGCCTTCGTCCTACCTTTGGTAGCGCGTCTAGAGGACCAGGTGGACTGCGCGTAGAAGAGGTCATCACCATCACGGCACTTGCCGACAAGGAAGGCATGTTTATGTTTCAGCATCGGAATTACCAAGTTGCCAGTTCCAGGAGAGGTTCTAGAGTCATTAGGCGTTACAGCGATTTCGTTTGGTTATTGGATTGTTTGCAAAAGAGATACCCATTTCGACAGCTTCCTATTTTACCTCCGAAGAGACTTGCGGGTAAGCTTTTCATTCATATCAAACTTGTCATGAAACTCGGATTGCGAGATTTGAAGGTTGTAGACTGACTGATCAGTGAATGGTCACTATTTATCAGCGGATAATGCGTTTATTGAACGGCGAAGACGAGGTTTGACAAGGTTCGCGAATTCTCTTGTCAGGCATCCGATTTTGAAGGAAGAGACACTTGTGGTCATGTTTTTGACTGTTCCGACAGTATGTCTATCCTTTCCATTTGAATCACATGTGGTGACTCTGTCCCTAATGATTACAGGAACTCTCCGTCTGGCGAAAGCAAGCGACAATCTCAGTCCAGGAGGAATTCGTCGACAAGCCTCTCCCTCCTCATCTCGAGGAATCTCTCCCAGCGGACCTGGAAGCCACATTTGAGACTGTGCGATCTGGAATCAGAAGATCTGCAGATACCTACATTGGTCTTTGTAACCTTCTCGAACGGATTGAAAAGCGGCACGAAGGCGTCGCGGCAGATTATCGTCGCTTTTCAAGTGCTCTGGAATCTCTCACCGACATGTCGGAAGCGACATACAAGATGGACACGTCCGAGATTGCACTCTTGAACGACGGGTTGAATTCCGTGTCCAAGCATTTCAACACCGCTCAGTCAATCATGGAGGATGAAGTGAAAGCGTGGGACGTGGGCATTCTGGAAGACTTGAAGCGTCATCGGGACGCCCTAGTTTCCATGCGAGAGCTTTTTGACCGAAAAGATAAATACGCAGTCGACAATATCCCCTACCTCGAAAAACGGATCAGGACTACGGAGGAAAAGCTACGGAACACGAGATCGAAGCCACAGGAACAAGTCAAGCCGGGAGAAATCGAAAAGATGGAAAGCAGTATTGTAGCCGACAGGGAAAGTATCGTGAGACAGAGGGCGAGAAACGTGTTGATCAAGGAATGTGTAAGGGACGAACTGCTGTATTTCCAGGGCAGTCAGTATCACATTTCTAGGTACGTTGTTTGCGCCCCTTCTCGGACGCGTTCACGGTGTGAATTTTAATCTAACGAAGGCAACTGTAACAGGCTACAACAGGATTGGGCACAAGAAAGGATCAAGTACGCGGAGTTGTACGCGGACAACTGGAAAGCGATGGGCAACGCCGTCGAAGGCATGCCCCTCGGAGAATAGTATTCTTCGTCCTTTTCCTTGCCGCCTTCCTTTTTATCTGAAGATTTCGCGCTACTTTGAATATTTTTTTTTTTTTGGCAGAGAGCTGGTAGACGGAGAGGGGATTTTCGTGTGTATACCGTCTGCTCTTAGCCTTGCGGACATATTTTTATCGTAGAAACAACTATAGCGCCCGTTGTCTGGTTCAATGTTTCCTTTTCCTTTGATGATTCAATCCACCGGGAATAACTAGTCTGTATATGCGTGTATGGCACGTATCGTTTTTCTGAGGCGTGACAGTATAGTATCGATATCACGTACTTGTGCATTGTCACCTGTTTTGATGATTTTCCAATGTCGAATATGGCCCCCCGCCTTGGAAAGGGTCCTTTTTCCTTCTCTCGATCATTATTTCCAGCAACCAGTATAGATTATTTCCCCATCGTAGTTTTACATTTTTTACATTTTACGCGCCAAATTTTTGGCCAAAAATCGACTCTAGTTCACTTGCAGTATCGTCTTTTTGAGTTTCCAGGTTTTTACCACCAATGTCGGTTGATAAATTATAAAGCCGCCTTGCAATCCATTCATTTCATTATATTATATTAGATTAGATTTAATCGAATCGAGACGAGCGCAAACGGGAAACGGGAAAGGGTGATCGCTAGGAAAGCAGGAAGGAAACCGGCAGGTAGCTGGGAGAGAATATATCTATTAATTTTGAAGAAAAGGGAGATTTGGTAAAAGATAAAGATCGGTATCGGTATCGGTATCGTGGAATCTACTACGTGACGGAAACGAAGGAGGAGAAGATAAAAACTTGCGCTACACGGCACGACAGGAAGAGGAGGAAGAGGAGGAAGAGAGGACTTACACGGAATGAAAAAATTTTACAAATTACAAGATTCCCTAAGGTGTGGAAAAGGTATGATACAGCGAAAGTGGTATGAAAAGGAAAAAAAAAAAAAGGACGGAAAAGGTAGACCGAATGAAAAGGGGAAAGAAAAAGTTGAAGAGGCGGTGACGGCCAAAGGGTCGTAAATTAATCGTGAGAGTAGGCCGTGATATCCGGCTTTCTGTCATGTACTCATACTCAGGGCGTTGACGTTGTCAGCGCTTCAAGACCGCGTAATAGGATGCAACAACTGGCTTCTCAGAGGCTGCATCTCCCGTCGTTGAGTACTAATTTAGGCTTTCGTGCGTTTCTTCGTCGTACCATTCGCCTTCGACCCCACCGTCGCAGTCAAGGGTTTCTCTGGGAAAGATTCTCCGTTCAGCTGGATGGTTGGAGTCCTGCTCACGATCAAACTCGACTGTATTAGTTTCAGGACTCCTTTCCCTCAAACTATCTCTAGTTCAAAGGGGTTTATCGTACTTACTTCTCGACGAGCGGCGTCTCAACTTCATCGTCATCCTCGTCTTCACTCCTCACGTCCTGCAGATCCGACTTGAACACATATCTATACCCGACCCTCCCAATCAAAAACAACCAGAATATATTCACGGCTTGCAAGCCGGAAAGCAAGCCAACCATGACGTATTGTCCGAGCGTGCATTTGTAGTATTGTCCTTCCCAGTCGAGACGAAAGTCACCAATGAATGGCATTTCCCTGATGCAGGACCAGAGGAACCAGAAATTGAGATAGTGACGGAGATAGATCCACGTGCCGACGAAGAAGACAAAGTATGGACCCGTGATTTTAGAATCCACGTAGTTTAGGACTTTGGACGTCTATGGTTACGATGTAAAAGCCGTGCGTCAGCTTGTTTTCAGTTACAAGTTCTCCAGGCCACCGGGAAGCAAATACTTACTGCGAGAAAGAAGTCGGAAACATCATGCGTAATAAAGACCGCCAAACCGATATATGTAAAATGGAACTTCCAGCCGTTGAAGACTAATATGAGAGTTACGACGTGGTGGATCACGAGTTCCTTGAAGTCTTTCCTCGGTTTTTCGAGCAACATGAGCAGAACAATGGCCTGTTGCAGCCAATAGGACCATTGCAATAGATAATAAGCCTTGAAGAGTCCAGTATGAATTTTATTCGGATACGTTGACCAAAAGGATGCGGTCTCAAAATACCATAGTCCAGGAGTCGTTCGCATCACGTACAATCCGAATGGGCCCATGACACCAAAATACATGGCAGTATACCCTTGTTCCATAAACCTATCAACCGTACCTTTATTGCCTCTCGTAGCCGGCGGAAGGACTTTTTGAGAAAGAGGTCGTAATACTTGCTGCATGAGGAACTCTCGAGTAAAGGTAAAGAAGATCGTGTAGAAGACGAGGATTTTGGCGTCATTGATTCCTTTCGAGTAGAGTGTATATCCCTCGGGTGACTTTCCGACAGGATACGATAGGAAGATGAAGTCGTGCATCGGATTCGACGGTGTCGGGTTCGCCAGGTAGACCGCAGACATTGTAAGCATAGCTATTAACGGATTGACTGCAGGTTGTTGTATCGGTCAGCTAAAAGTTAATTTTTCTTCTCGATAAAGGAGGGTCCCTCGTACGCCATGTATACGTGTATGACATTTCACGGTACCACATGATAAAGTTGTTAGGACCTGGTACCAGATCTCCGCGCTCCCTCTTTGATGAGAGTTTACGACGTCTATTCTTGGAAGCTTGTCTCTGTATACATACAAAGTATTAGCAGATTAGTCCTTCTGTTTGTCGATAGTTTGCATGGTTGCTTCAGGAGCTCTCGCTCCGAGCGGGCAATCTTGTTACATTGACTGGGCAAACTCACGGAAGCCGGAGACCTCGGCATGGTAGACATGGCAGGTGCAGCGTTGTCGCCCGGAATTTCATCTCCTAGCAAGGAGGAAGCTCTCCTTCGCGATCTCGTCGTTCGTAATGTCTCTGTCTGCGTCTGCGTGCCAGACGCGGCACTGCTCGTAGTGCGGGCCATCACGAACGTCGTATAAATCGACTAGATGGATTTTAGCTGTATCCCGAATGGTCGACGATGTCTTTGTAAGTATATGCAAACGTTGATGGTCGACAATGATTGTCGCGTGCGGCAGAGAATTTGTGTACAGTTTTCCCCTTTTGCGGCTCTGCAGAATCGTGGAGATTGGCTCAAGCTCTTTATTTGTATTGTAATGGATCAGCAGCCGTAACGGGGGAAAGGAGTCGATTAATAGCCAAGAGAGTTTGTAATTTACCTCAAGTAAGTGCGTTTGCGAACAGAAAACGAAGGGTAGAAGAAGAAGGACAAGGACAAGACGACGATGACGATCAAATTGTAGTCGTTCTTCTTCTTCTAATAATTACGGTTATGAGGAGCGGGTACTTGTTATTATATTGTATATAAAACCTCCGTTCCTTCCGTCGGCACTCGAAAAAGCTAAAATCCGGACCGAAATCTAAAAAAAATTCGCAGGTATTAAGTAATTGCTTGCGTTCATATATGTATGTAGCAGCAGCAGCATCAGGGTACTAGCGCTGACATTTGTGACGGGTGCTGTTCTCGTGGGACCCTTCCTTGTGATCCTTCGAAGACTTGTTACGATACGATTGCCTACTTTGTTCACCGGTCGTGGCAGTGAGCGAAGGGCAATAAGCTGAGAATTCGATCCTGTTGCGGAGAGCGGAACCAAACGGATAGCCGTAGGCAGGGTACGGCCGCAGAAGAGCTGACAACTGCTTAGCCGTGAGCCGGCTTCACCGGCGTGATACTCGTGTAAGTTACTAGTAGTGATTCTGCATTGGATGTATCTAAATGGTACACGAGAAACCCGCTGGCGCTAACGTCAGAAGTAGTAGAATTCGTCTCCTGATCTTACAATACAGTAATTATTCCAAAGGGACACCTTCTATAACCATGTGAGCAGATGCAGTTAGAGGTCTGGGAAGCAGCTGCCATACGACTCTAATGTCTTGGTCGCCGGTCTCACTGTGTGAACATCGAAAATTGATCGTAAATCGGACAGAAGAATAGTCAATTCAAACATGTTACGACGAGACATCCGGCACAAATTCAGGTGCATCACCTCGCAAGGGCATCGTCCGAGCCTGCTCTTCTCGCCGTCGCTGTTCTAATGATCTCTCTAGATACCTTGCATCACCATTTGTAGACACAACATCGTTCCCCAAAGAATCTTTCTGAACTCCCGTCCTCGAAGTCATCATCATCGGTCTCCTGCTTGCGCATCCCAGTAGTTCATCAACCTGAATTCTCAGCTTCCTACTCAACACCTGTAATATCGCTGGCCGCCAAGTCTTAAACTGAGACTCGTTCGTGGTCGCCCCGCCCATCACCATCGTCATCCACTCCTTCTTCAAGTAATCGAGAACACGCTTCTCAGCTTGTCCCCATTGACCTTCGTGACCGTCCCATGTCCGTAAATTGACCATGCCTTCAAATATTGGCTGTACCGTTTTCCGAGTAAGTACGGCCTTTTCGAACGGTGGATCAGACATATACGGTGCAGTAATTGTGACCTTTTGTAGCAAGTCCTCCACCACGCTTCGCTCGAATGAAGATGTCATTTTGGACTGCAATTCAACCGCGAATTCCGTATTGTTAAATTCCCTGGCTATGCGATGTACGCAGTACTCTATAGCGGGAAGTAGCAATTTCTCATCCCATCTCTGCCTGACTGTGGTAGCGGAAGATTGTATCGCACTCCTGGTCCTATTCAGTTTCATAAACATGTCCCACCATTGGATAACAGGCATTTCCCCAGCGCGAAAGCTTCCTCTCCGCCGACGGCTTGTTATATATTGCTGTGATGTTGTGAACCAATTTTGCGATAATGTGAATGCAGACAGTATCTCTTTCAACAGCGAGTCTGAAAGTAAGATCAGAGGCCGCTTCCACATAGTATCCGGATTCTGCGCAATGAATAACATGATATCGCTTTTAAGGCTAGGCGGGGTTCCTAAACATCCTGACTCTTCTATTGCTTCCAACACGTACGGTACCATTACTTTGCAGTGGTTTCCCGTGCATTTGAGACCGTGACATATCTTGAGCAGCATCTTAGGTACCCAATTCCAGAGCTCTTTAATTCCCAAGTAATCCGCCGCTCTCGCAACTTCGATCAATCGATGAACAATCACTGTTGGCGGAGGATGTGAAGTTTTATCTAATCTCTTGCAGGAAGTCGAAAAGTAGTGATGAGCGTTCGGTGACGACTCTTCGATGACTTCGCCAATTCGAAGCGGGTTGTAAATCCATCTTTGGATGACCTGCAGAGCGAAGAAGGTGATCGTAGGATGCGGCAGATAAGACTTATCTGATGTTGAATCTTGGAAGGCGTTCGTGAGTCGCTTAAGATAGGTATAATATGGAACAGCAGAAGGAAGAAGAAAACGGTGGACCTTCACTTCAGCATAACCCGAGGTTGTCTCCCCAAATTCTGTCCAAGAAGCGTCGCAAGGCTGTCGTGAACGCGTAAATGAGCTGTCTGTCCGTTTCGGTACCTCTTCCTCTGAAGTTCGGACTATAGCTTTGGCCGTTAATTGGATCGGTGGCTGAACAGACTTCCTACGATCTAGAGCAGGTGTCGGCATTGAGGATCGTCGTGAACTAGCCGGAGAAGCGATCTTCGAAGGAGAGGTTGGCACAATAGCCTGTCCGGATAACGAAGCCATATGCTTTCCGCATGATACTGTCCGAGCTGGACTGGCCACTGTCTGTTGTCCTGTTGGAAGAGCTGAAGTCTTTGCTTGACCACGAACGGTCGCTATCGTCGCTCGTTTCTTCCGCTCGACAACCAGCGATTCTTCTGTCTCTCCATGTTCCGCCTCGAGCTGTATTGTAAAGTCCGGGGCTGCACCTCCACTAGTACTTCCATCCCACTTTAGAGCTTCATCCAGCAATCTATCCATATACACCGGCAGGGCATCCTTCAAGTTTTCGAAAATCTTCTTGACGTCCTCGTACCTGTCCTGCGATACCATATATACCCTCATCTCATCACTTCGAACCGGCCACCTATTTCCTTCAGGATCGACTAAGGACCATACCGCGGGAGGGGCGTCTCGGATGATGCCGAATCGCTCACATGGTATCGCTGGCCGGCCCTTGGCTGCTGCTGCGAGAGAAAAGAGTGCACGGTGAGTAACGAAGCCATGGTATGCTTCGGTTGTGAAAATAACATCAGATATCGTTTTGAGACCATGTAGGCGGGTGTCGAATTCCGGTTCGAAGATTCTCAAGTCATAGGCTCGGGAAAGAATATCTCGGGGAGTTGTAGGTCTTGAAGCGGCTTCGGTCTTTGAGGATGTTGTAGGAGAGGATGGTGACAACTTCGTAGATTTGCCGTTCTGCATCTGGGTGTTGAACAACGAAAAGGTGGGTATATTTCTTCCATCAATGAGGTTAAGTGGGACGTGTCTCTTATACAAATGGTCTGCTCGTATAATTGGATGCGCAAGTTGCCATAAAAAGGTGATGGAAACCCTTCTCTTAAGGCGTCGTTTTCGACATGTCGCAATTTATATCTGATCTGCCACAATATCAAAAGCTTGTCCCAAGGACCTGGAAAATTGCGCAGTGGCAGCTACTGAAGCTAGCTTTCTAAGCAGGAATTCTCCAGAATCTTGTTAAAATGCTGCTATTAGGTATATTTGCAAAGACACTATAAATACTCGAATACATCTTAGATATCGATACGCTCCAAGGTATACGCTCCAACAGCCATGCCTTGTCGCACTTTCTGCGACCTTCTATTCATCTTAGTCTGGACCGCCCAGTCTCTGCTCCTTGGTGCAGCAGTTACTGGTGGAGGATAACCCATGGGCAGTACAGCTTTCCTCTTCTTTTCCCGTTCAACCATTTGCAAATTCGACTTTCTCTCCTTACGATCAGCTTCTTTGGATTTTCTGAAGTCTCTGCGCATTCCTGCTTCTCGACGCGCTTCGCTTTGTAACAAAAATTGCAGCAGAATTTCCGAAACGTACGAGGCACCTTCGAGTGCATCACAGGCATCTGATACTTCGCTGGATAGCGACTCGAGAAGCAACTCTTCTCGCTCAAAATCTTCGGCCTCATCGTTTACAATATCCGTCCTGTTGGCTTCCAAACCTGTCGGAAGAAGCGTATCCTTAGCCAACAGCAATCCGGTCATTCCTGCAGCATCCACAGCATTGGTCAAGAGATCACAAATAAGTCCAAGCCATTCCTCTTCTTGGACATTATCGGCTTCGCCCTTAAGGCGGTCTTCCGGTTCAAATACGTTAACAGCATCTCGTTCTTCTGCATCCCGTACTAACTCTCTTCGAAGGATTCTGATAAGACCGGCCAATTCTGCGCCATTTAGTGTGTCCCTCAATGCGTTAATGGTCGCTGCCTTGGAAAATCTCCCGACCCGAAGAAGCGCAGCCCTCAAAATTCGCTCCTGCACATCATTGAGATCTAGAAGTAACTGCGCGTCTTCTAAGGCGCTTTCTACTTCTTTAGCAACTTCCTGAAGCTGCTCGTCATCAAAAGATTCTTCGTTAACATCGAGGTCTTCATCCATGTCATCTGTTGCATTGACCGGGGTGTCTATAGTTGATATTAAGTCTCTCATAACAACCTTGACGCTGGTGATAATCTCATTTAGCGGTATGGCGGTGTTCGACGCATTCTCGAGAAAGAATAGGAGTAAGTTGAGATCGAGATCATATTTAGCTAGCGCGTGTACAAATCCCTTTCCTTGACCAGGCAGATTGGTGCAAGAAAAATAACCTTCAAGGAGCAAAAACTTGAAGACGTTCGGCACAGATATTACCAGTTCTAAATCCTGACTTCCGGCTTCTGCTTCAACTGGTTTGAAAAGCAGGCGGAGGACCGCGGCAACGAATGACTGGGATAGAGACGTAATTTTTGGTTCCTCTTCGGTCATATCCTCAATGGATATAGGATAAACAAATTCTGGAAGTTCGTCCTCCTTGATCAGATTCGAAGATCCGTTGAGATGATTAGCAGTGGCGCTATCCTTGTTGACACCATTGACTCCATTGGCTGAAGAGACTCCGTTGATTGATCCGCTGCCATTCTGAATGGCACTGACAGAAGTATTTCTTTCAAGTCCTACGAAGTCTGCGAACTCCTTCTCAAACCCAAACACATCCTCATCCTTTGCGTAATCTGCCAAATTCTTCAAAGTACTTCTGATTCGTTTTTCCTCCTCTATCAAAACAGCGTCCTTTTCTATGCCTTTCCCAATTTTTCCAGCTAGTGATAACCGAACATCGGGTAGACCTTCCCAGTGTTTAGACACATCGATGACCGCAACGCCTTTGCAAAGTGAATCAAGAAGTGAGTCTCCCAAGAACCTTCCGGTTCTGCTAAGCTGGACAGCAGATATGCCGAAGCTGTTATAACCCACTGCAACATCAGTTTCAGGTGCGTAATCTAGGAAATATAGTGGCTCGCTATGTTCACTTGATAGGTCAATTCCGGAACCAGTTTTATTGGTGAGCAGTGTGCTCGAATGTAAAGCGCCATATTTTGTGTTGTGAAGGCTGATACCCGCAGTGGTCGATATCAGAATATTTGTTGAGGATGTTGGCAGGACAGATCTGACAGTATCAGATATATCTAGCGCCGATGATGGCATAGCTTGAATCTGAGACAAGTCATAAGATGTGACTGATCGATCGTCATATCGGAGGAGGGTCGACGTTGTATCGTGAAGGACAAATTTGACCACTTCATGGTGCTCAGGTTCGCGGATAACAATTGTAGTAAGAGTCCGCAGATGACTAACACTCGAGAAGTTGGAGACCAGATATACCGTAGCTTCAACAATTTTCGACTTCTCGTACAGCATGATCAATATGGCGTCTCCGGGTCTTACTTGATGGCCAGCCAATGACTCTAATCGATTTTTTAATATCGATTTTTTGGCAATCGGAATCGGTATGGTTTTAGATAGTATAACTTTTCTTGACGGCTTCGATTGGCCAGTATCAGAACTGCCCTGGAATGTCCACCTTTCAACTTTCAGATCTGCAGAAAGGCATTGTAAATCTCCATTGTCTAGGACCGCAAGCACATCATCATCGCCGACTTCCGATTTTCTTCGGCCCAAAGAATGTAGCGACGCGATGCGAGACTGCGTACTTCTCGGACGAGAGTGCTGTTGAACGGTGGTATCTATGGGTCCGGCCTCTGAGGCGGGTGACGAGACGACGGAGCTGGTCCGGGATGGTCGCTTGACAACTTGCTCATTCCAAGCTAGCAGTGTATTTGATGGGGACGATGTTGAAGCGTATGTCCACCTCGTAGATCCAGCTGAACTTTTCACAGATAATGGAGCGCATGTGAATGAGGTTAACGGTGGGACAGAATACGTAGATTGAACTCTGGGGGCTTGAATCTAAAAGAAGCGGTTAGCATGGAGTTTACATTATAGATGATGACAAAAGGTTTATAGGCTGAATGCACAACTGACATCGATCACCGATACTCCATGGCCGTCTATCGCGACGGCAAATTCGGTTCGTTTCCGCTTTCTCGAGGACGATCGATACGACGAAACCTGAGCGCCATAACAGTGAGGCGAGGATACAGCTGACTGCGAATCTGCTCTCGAGAATTGTAATAGAGAGTAGGGAGTCGATAACGATACGGAAGGTGCCTTCGACGACATTGCTATAGCCATTGTGGAAAATTGGGAGTGAAGTTGCCAGCACAGTTTATGAAGATTGGTAGGATGTCTACGAATACCAGCTTCTAATTTTTTTTCTTCCTCGTCTCCATTTTCTTCTTCGGTAAAAGACCCCTGAGAATGTGTTGCAGAAATAATCGTTTGTCAAAGAAGCACTGCCTATTTTAGACTAGTCCTCCGGTACTGCGCTGGAGTCGCGTGTACCGTACAACGTCAATTGGGAAAACGCGTTGTTTGGTGTCCGGCAAGGACCCGTTAGAGAGAGCTTCCTGCTGGTATGCGGTTGAACTTTCCGGCTTCATTGAGATAACAACAGATATCACGATCACTCGACGCACAACGCTGTACGAGTCAAAAGATATTCAAGCCATTCCTATAACACAGACACACAGCAGACAGATATATCTACGGTTTGAAGTCTCAGGTCGTCGATCGCTTCTCTTCGTCCAATCGATATCGCCCGAATGAAGCCATCTTGATGGACGCCGCTCAGATACTCTCGGTTTTGCGAGACTGAGCAATGATGGGGAGAAAGAAACGGGAATCAACAGGTCTCGCCTAAAGATATATGTGAAGCTGTCATTTGGAAAAGGGGATAACTGATCGAGAATTTAGAAAGCTTTGCACAGAATACCTTCCTGCCATTCTTCCAGAAGATCGCCAAAGACGAACCTGGGGAGAGTGACCGTAGAAGCCCAGAGACCAAATCCCTTTCCCAACCGGAATCTGATATCTCTCATACAGCCAGAGTACCGGCGGAGAATGTCGTCGAAATGAGTTCAGGCATGGCCGAAGTACTAGCTCCTCCATCGGTAGCGCTACCTGTGAAGAGCCTTCACCCGTTCTTTACTAAAGACAATCGTACGTTGATTCAAACAACAGTTTCTACATGGAATGCTAATCATTCGGCGATTTAGTAGCTCCAGCTTCTGTTGAAAAGCCCAAGGACATTGCGGACCCAGAGAAAAATCCGAATACAAGCCGAAAGACTTGTTTGAACGAAACTGGCAGTAAAGTCACAAAGCCTAGGAAAAGAGGGAGGAAGCGTAAAATTCCGGTAGACCAGTTCGAAATTCCTCTCAACGGAGGCCCAGATGCGGAGGATTTCACGGTTGCTGGAACCAAGGACCACGATGCTGCCGATGAAGACTTCCCAACGCCAAAATCGATCGCCTCCGATGATGGTAGCAGTGACGAAATCCAGAGGCTATTGAAGCAGCGATCAAAGAAAGAAGCCAGAAGGAAGAAGCAAAATAAAGCAGCAAACCTGGTTGTTGGGCCGTCTCCACCTATATCTTCAGAAGCTGAAAACGTTGGCTCTGCACAGGAGGCTTTTGAGGAACTCCAGCTATTTCCTCCCGGTGTGACTGGGCTAGAAGAAGGAACTATGGTCATCTCGTCTCCGCCTGAATATGGTACTTCAGTAGTACCACAACGGGATTCGACACTCCGCTATAATGGGGCTACTCGAATTGAACAACCTGCTCTAGTGCAGACCAGCGAAGGAAAGCCCTTGGAACCAGCTAAAAAGTCTGCATTCGACATGATGAGGAGCTCAGCAAGCATGACTAAGACGAGAAGCCGAAGCAAATCTCCTCCCTCGCGTGACCTAGAAATTCCTCCAGCAAAGAGACCGAAGATGAAGGGGAAAGAACCAAATACAAGGATTGATCTAGTGGGCAAGAACTTTAAAGAGGACAAAACCAGTCCTACATCACTCCTTGTAAAGCTGAAGTTCATTAAGTATGATCTGTCGCAGTTCAATGAGTCGGCGAAGGAGATGAAGCCTGCAGAATCCAAGCAAACCCATCCATTCTTCCTTAAATCGACTCAGAAGAAGGAACTGTCAATCGACCCGTCAAAACCGCTTTCGACAAACTTGCCGAATCGAAACCACTCATTAGAGTCAGCATTTGATCGGAACGTCGACCGTGGTCTGAGTTCCGTTATAAAAGAGAGCAACCCAAGGTTCAAAGTTGAACTTCCAGCGGCTTGGCCGTCTAAGGAGACCATGCATGTTCGAAATATAGATCGCGATATTGAAAAGCGACGTCCAGCTACACATACTATCTCTAACATCTCGCACTATAAAGGGAAAATAAGGGCATCCAATATCGCTCCAGCTGAATCTGTGCTTTGGACGTTCCGTGAGCAGTTGATATCTTATCAAAAACCTGCAGCAACATTAGATAACCTTCCTGGTCCGCCTCCTCCACATCCTTTAATTCGACTTCCGGAAAGAAACGAGATGACTGGTCCTGCAATAATCCAAACCCATATATTGATGGAACTTCCGACAAATACTCGGATTTACTCTGAAACGACACATCCCGCCATTAGTAAGCTCATTGAAGCGGTCAGCGATGGCAAGAGGCTTCTGACTTCCTTTGATAGCGCTGAGCGGAATACTCAAGGCTGGGCCTCAAAGTACGCACCCCGTACTGCGGCATCCGTTCTGCAAAATGGGCAAGAAGCAAAAGAATTAGGCAAATGGCTCAAGTGCATGAAGGTTACTGCTGTTGAAAGCGGAGCTAATCCCCTAAAATACAAAATCCCTCACAGGAAAAAGAAGAAACAAAAGGCACCTGATGGCCTTGAAGATTTCCTAGCCGATGAGGAAGAGGAAGATGATCTAATGGATGAGCTTACAGATCCTGAGGACGAGATACAGACATTCCCGGTCTTACCCAGGTATAAGCTACCTCAGAAGTCTATTATCAGACACAGGGGTAGGTCTACCGTGTCTGATCTGGAAAATGATGGACGCTCAGAATCGAAGCGACGGAAACGTCACAGCCGTTCACCGCCTCTACGATTCGCCAACGTAATAGTACTCAGCGGACCGAGTGGCATCGGGAAGACTGCAGCTGTCTATGCAGCGGCGCGAGAAAATGATTTTGTAGTCTTTGAAATCAATGCGGGAGCGAGGCGGGGAGGACGAGAAGTGCAGGAAATGGTTGGTGATATGAGCAGGAATCATCTAGTACACCAAGCGAAAGTACAGCAGGAGACAGCAAGTGCTGATTCATCCGAAAGCGTGATAATGCAACTCCCATCGGCCGCCACGTCATTTTTCAAGAAGAAGCCTGAAGAAGTCAAGGAGGCCGATGGGTCCACAGATATCAAACATGGACCAGAAAAAGAGAAAGAAAGGTCACAACAGCAGCAATCTCTAATTCTGATTGAGGAAGCCGATCTACTATTTCGAACATGCATGGTCTCCTTAGACT
>Ga0181469_100401_pt1 | contig 16226 bp, 9 predicted proteins | sample InSIn2SAF170_2_FD_119081 | JGI IMG/M metagenome (GOLD analysis project Ga0181469, IMG submission 119081) | Clean room microbial communities from NASA Spacecraft Assembly Facility at Jet Propulsion Laboratory, Pasadena, California, USA -... ... | reverse complement strand
ATGTGTCGCTGCATCATTTAATTTGACCAGAGCCACAACGGACTGGTCACTAGTGTGGGAAAGTCATGGCAGCTCGTTGAAATTGGCGATTTTGGCTCTGAGAAGTGCTTGAGTTCTCGGATTTTTGAGAGTTGTACCATGCAGTATCACGTTGCCTCAACACAGGTATGTGTTCTCTTATAACCCGCTTGGAATATGTAAGAGCCTAAGGGACCCGAGGTAGGGATTTGTGAATACTATGTACATTACGAAGCTTAGGCAACGATGTAAGTGCCCAAGTTAGCCTTATACGGCTTGAATGCAGGGTGTCAAGTCAGCCTAACCGCCCGCTCTTGCCCTGTACCCAATTACTGTTGGCACAACCAGATGCATCGCCTCGTCTCATTTCTCCTCCACAAACCTCAACTTGATGTCTTCTTCGCAAATCTGTCCGTCATAGCTTTTCAGTCAGCTCGCTATAAGCATGGCGGACGTTGTTGCCAGCAGTTTTGGGATCATCACGTTTGGATTGCAGGTTGGTAAACGTATCTCTGAGCTCAAAGACACCTGGGCTTCGATCAAGTCGGCACCAGCTGACATAGCCTTCCTGCTTAATGAATGCAACCGCGTGCATGGTATTCTTCTCGCTGGCATAGTTCAAGCTGACCTAATCTCGCATCTCCTGCCACCGGACCATCGATTATCAGAGTGCCACGTTCAGTGCGAGGTGGCTCTGGTCAAATTAAATGATGCAGCGACACATCTCGAACAGAAAATAGCTCAAAACGCATTGAGGGGTGCTTACCGAGTACACCGACAACGTGACACTATATCGAAGTTCAAAGACCAGCTCGAGACTGCAAAGCTTGACTTAGTGCTCGCTCAGCAGTCACTCCACTAGTATGCCACCTAAGTGTGTCCCCCCTTCCGACTAACATGGTCACAGTGCGTTGAGTTTCGAGACCTTGACACGACAGCTTAACAGTGAGCGGATGCTTATGTCATTACACGACTTGTTACAAAATAGTACCCCAGCCAGCTCTACTCCCTGCAGTACATATGTTCTGCCATCGAGTAGTACTCAACCGACCGGAAGCAGGACGATGTTCACTGCGCCTAATCTGTCAGTGAGCAAGTATCAGACACAAAAGATGCGTGCGCTTTACTCCAAGACAATACCGAATTCATGGTTGAGAAGAATGTGGCACTTCCAGCTGCTTAGAGCGTATGGCTCCTGGACTTTCAACTTTCGAACCTCAAAGATTCTTGACCATAACGCACCTATAGTCCGGTGTGTAAACAATGATGATTTGCAAGGGTTCATTTCATTGCTATCATCAGGAGAAGCGACCATTGACGATCGCGAGTGGGGTAGAGGGTCGTTGCTTCAGGTAAGATGAGTAACATCAACAAAAAACGATGCGTGGCTGACGAATGGTGGCATACAGATGGCATGCTGGCAGCGCCCTTTGAAGATTGCGCAATATCTTCTAACTCAGAATCCCGCTGGCCTGGACTCGAGATTTGGCGACTTCTGTGGGAATGAAATTTACTCAATCCTGGCCGCGCTGGCATCACATCAAACAAAGTGCGACGACGCTGTTACCAAGACTCATGCAGGACATCTCTTTACCGTTTGCCTGCAGAAATTTTGGAATGACTTTGATGAAGACAAATTGGGAGTTTTAGAGCGGACTGACGAGGAAGACAAATTTGAAATTCTCCGCTTGATTGCTGACCACTTTTATGATTCTAGCGAGAACATGTTGACGAGTGGCTTATGGAGCTCGATGAAGAGAATCTTTTGGCCCGACTCCTCGACGTGGAGCTCTTCACTGCGTTGCGAATTTGCATTCCTAGCAGGCCGTGAGATCGCTGATCTAGAAGTGTTCTGGACAATATATGAAGAGGATCAGTTGACTATGCAATGCGCCGAGATTGCAGAACAATACAGTCCAGAACGCAGTCTTCTTCTTTATGCTGCCTTGCTAATTGTTGGTACCTACTGCGAAAACTGCGACTACTTATTTTTGAGGTGCCGTCCAAAGTTTCCAGATGGTCAAACTGCAAACCTGAAGTTTCTAAGTAATGCTGTCCGTCTGCAAAATCTGGAAGTCCTTGATCGAGGCTGGTCGCCTCTTCAGTGGATTATACAATCATTCAGAGCCCGGTTCTGGCTTGATGTAGTGAACATCAAATCCTGTGTAACTGCCGCATTTGAGCAGGTGACGGAAGTTGTGATGCATTGGATCATGGCTCTCCAGTCTGTGGGTGTCGACCTCTCCAGTTACGGGCAAGCTGAGCACCATCTCTTCCGGGGATGGCAGAAATGTGGAGGCCTCGAGGAAACGCTTGTATCTGGGCAATTTCTCAGAGCGATTAGAATTCGCTTGATCAATTTCACCTGGGGACGATCGATAGAAGATTGGAAGTTCTGGTTCGCAACCTCTTTTGACGAAATCGGCCCTACCTTTCTGCTGAATCACATACCGAACGTTAATTACTCTAGTTCTGATGCTGAGGTCAAGAACTTTTCACCGAATATGCCTGGCGCTTGGCAAAATGAGGCACAGAACGACCTCCGAGATAAGGAACATCGGGAAGATGAATATCGTAAGTTATGCGGCCGAAGCCAAAGGAAGAGGAGGAGATACTTGCGAGCGATGGGGCAAAGCTCAAAAGATGCGTCTTCAACATTTTGGGATGATGAACCCAAACGCGAATTTTGCATGCGCAGGTTAGCGACAATGTGACAGGCGATTGCACAACAGGAGATCAAACAAGAACTGACTGAACGAAATGCTTGAGTAGAAGATGCACTAAATCCCTCGGTCAGACAGCTTCATCCGAGGGTTCCAATTATTTCACCAATCTCACTACAGAAACAACAGGGGCCCTGTGGGTAGTGTGGTAGATAGAGTGGTATGTACAGTACATGTAATTTAACTGCAGGCCGCGTGAAATTGGTACACGAAACAGCTTTTAGAATGGTGACCGAAGGGAAAAACCCTGACTTGTATTGTTGGGATCCATTCAATTTTCGATCTAAATCGTCTGTCTATATAAGTAGCTTTTTGCCATGAGAAATGAGTGACTGACTCTCAATCTCAACTAACATAACATAACATAACCTGCCTGTATTACATGCCAACAATGTCCTGCCATATCATACTTTCATATCCTCCTCTATTCTACTCCGCTCTATTTAGTAATCACCACCCCGCCCCGCTGCAACCCCCCATAACCGCTGCTCTCGACCCTCCACCCTCGTCTCCGTCTCAAGCTCCGCCATCAGTAGCCGCAGCAGGTTTCTCCGCCTCATCAACAGCAACACTAACCTTCATACTCTCCACAACACTCTTCTCAGCCTGCGTGCCCTCCAGCTGTTCTGGCATAGACGTACCGCCTGTTGTACCAGTCGCAGCCTTGACTGGTAATGTATCGTCTACCACTTCGGCGGCGGATTCGAAGCCTTGTGTTGCGCCCGGTGTGCCGGCTATACTGGTGGCGCTTTGTGCTAGGTTTGTGGTTGTGCTTGGTGCAGCTTCAGCTGGTTTCTTGCTTCTCGGCTCGATCAGACCTAGAGCTTCCATGCGTAGTTCCATAGCGCGCTTGTGCGCATCTAGACCTTCGCAACGTGCTAGCTCAACGACTGCATGGCCAACATTACGCACACCTTCTTCCGTGACGGCGGAGCTGGTGATATGTTTTATGAAGCTGCTGAGGGAGACACCGCTGTATTGTCTTGCGTAGCCGTATGTTGGGAGAGAGTGATTGACACCGGCCGAGTAATCACCTACGGATTCTGGTGTCCATTGGCCTAGGAAGACTGAACCTGCGTGTTGGATTGTTGGGAGGACGGAATGAGGGTTTTCGATTTGCAGGATGAGATGTTCGGGGGCGTAGTAGTTTGACCATTTGATTGCAGTTGCTAAATCAGGGACGGAGATAGTGACGGAGTGTTCGATGGCGCCGCGGACGATGTCGACTCTGGGGAGGGCGTGGGCTTGGGCGGAGACTTCGTCTTCGATTGCTTGTTGTTGATCTTCGGTTAGGTCGATGCTTATGAGGACTACTTGTGAATCTGTGCCGTGCTCGGCTTGTGAGAGGAGGTCTGAGGCGACGAATGCTGGGTTGGATGTTTTGTCTGCGACGACTAGGACTTCGCTTGGACCTGCTGGCATGTCGATGGATACCGAGGCGTTTGTGTCGTTTGAGACAAGCATTTTTGCGGCGGTTACGAATGCGTTGCCTTGAAGTTATGTTAGTATTGGGCGGAGTTGGTAAGGAGGAGTACATACCTGGACCTAGAATTTTGTCAACCTTCGAAATTGACTCTGTGCCGTATGCCATAGCAGCAATGGCTTGCGCGCCACCAGCTAACACTATACTTTTGGCTCCAACCTTGTGAGCGATGTAGACGATTTCCGGGGTGACAGTACCATCACTTCGTGGAGGTGAGGCCAGCACAATTTCTTTACAGCCAGCCGCCATTGCCGGTACACCCAACATTAGTGCAGTGGAAGGCAACACTGCTGTACCACCAGGAATATACAAACCTACTTTCTCAATAGGTCGAGTGAATCGAGAACATGTCACGCCTGGCATTGTCTCGACGACAAGCGGTTGTTCTTCTTTTTGTGCAGAGTGGAAGGAGAGAATATTATTGTAGGAGATATTGATGGCCTCGATCGTTTCGGGTGGTAGTTGCATGAGCTCCGGTGGAAATGGTGCTTTCAGGACAGGCGACTTTAGTGATGTTGCTTTCTCGAATTTGTGAGTGTATTTGAGGACCGCCTTGTCACCACCCTCGCGTACATCAGCGATTATGGGTTGGACAAGAGCCATGATTTTATCGTTTGCCTTCTGTGATGGTCGCTGTAACGCAGCACGAATTGTATCTTCTGAGAAGGCTTGCTTGGTGCTATACCGCCTCATTTCTATGCGACCGTCCTTACTCAGTCCAGCAGGATCGGATGGCTCTTTCGGTATAGATGCAGCTTCTTTGACATCTGAGTCGTTCTTCGCAGCATCGGTGCTGGTAGTACCGTTTGTCGTACCATTGGCTTTTGGCTTTTCTGTAGTCTCCGGCTCAAGATATTGTGGTTTGGCATCTCCTTTCCGCCTTGGTTTCGCGCGGAGATTCTTGAGATCAAGACTTCTTTCAATGTCGGATAAAGAAACATCAGCAGCTATACATCGAGTGAGAGCAAAGTAGAACAGGTCAGCAGCTTCAGCAGCAATGTCCTCCTTGGTCTCAGCTTCACATAGTTCGTCCGCCTCCTCTCGTATCTTAGCATTGATTAGTTTAGGGTCGTTGAACAATCTTGCGGTGTAGGAGCCTTCGGGAGCAGAAGATTTTCGTGCTTTTATTGTTCGTTCCAGCCTCGATAAACCTGAATCTGGACCCCAGCAAGTCATTGTCGCAAGATGGCAGAAGCCACGACCTTTCTGCCTCACTCGGAAGAACAAGCAATCTTTGTCACAGTCGAAATCGAGGTTGATAAGCTCTTGAGTATCACCACTCGACTGACCCTTGTACCAGAGACCTCTCTTGCGACTTTGGTAAACGCCAGTGCCTGTTTTCAAAGCTTCGGAGATACTCTGCTTACTGCTGTATACCAAGCCCAAAGCCATGCCTCTTTCGTCCACTACACTGGTGGCGTATAAACCTGTCTTACGATCAGGAACCGCTCCAGAAAGAACCAAATCGAGAACAGGGATCTTCTTCTCGTGTCCAGCCTGAGAAGCATCGAAGGTCAACCTGCTCGCAGGCACAATATATGAGCTGCCAGGGTATCTCGAAAGCACATCTTCATGGAATGTATCCTCACTGATGTTGACCCACAAGGTTTGGTCTTCGTTCGGAGGGTTGTTACCGAGTGTAGTAAGTACAGAATCGACATATTCACTGCCTCGATCTCCATCGAAGGCCCACGGCGCAGTCTTCCAATATGGATTCTCGTCCAGCCAAGGCTTCAACTTTTCAAGGTTCGTTCGTGGATTATCGGGCGAGATGGTGAGGACGAGTCTGCTAGGCGCTAGCTGGTCTTCTGAGTAGCTAGACAACACTTTCAATTGTTCGGATGTGACGAAGACTCTTCGCGCGCCGGCGTGCAAGATCTGGAACACCTCGTCGAGGCTGAATATTCGACGGACATCAGCATGGATCTCGAGTTTGTTGAAGTTCTCCCTGACGAAGTTGAGCGCATCTGGGAGGGTATCGTGGTCAACCGTGATCAGACAAGAGCCAAGGTAGGCAACTTGGTCAAGTGTTAAGCCCGAGGCCGGACTCGTGCCATTGGGCGTAAGCTCAACGGTTGGTAAAACTCCCAACACCATTTTTGCTTGTATGTGGTACGAAGGCCAGATCAATCTATTGTGAGGAGGGTTCTACCTCTGCTACAATTAATTACATTTGATGAGTCTTGCGCTACAGCAACGATCTCCATCTCCAACTCAAAATCTAGTGGGGGAGCTTTACATTTTTCGCATGCCGTCAGTCGTGGTGGTCAAATCTGATTGGTCTTAGTGGCTGGAATCGACGCTATGCCACCTGCATAAGTTCGCCGCTTCAAGATCCACCTGCACATGGTCTCCTTTAACACCACGTGCTTGAGCTTTACGTTGTATGAAGTCGAAGCTGCTTAACACAAGGAAAAGTACTTTGTTTTACCTTGCATTGCAAATACATTGACTTATCTGCAACAACGATGGTTCCTCCATGCTCTTGTTTGATCTCTCGCTGGCATTATCGCCTACCAGGTCGCTGATGAACTCACACTGATACAGAACAATACCTATGCTCTCCACTCCCATCATACTGTAGGTTATGTCTTGTTCGTGAAGAACCTCGTTGCGGTGATGAGGTTAAAGGTGCTGAATCTCAACTTACCAATCACGGCCAGATCGTTCGCGCCTATCATAGTCATCATCACGTTCCTGCTCATCGTCTTCATCCCTCCTCTGGTGATGTCGTCGACCGCCATAAGCCTGTTCCCCATCTCCTTCCTCACCACCGAAACCACCCGGCATATCCACTTCATCCACATCATGCCGTCGACTACCATGGCCTTCGCTGTATTCAAAATGTTCTCGTCCACCATAGCCACTTCCAAACTCAGGTCGTTCTTGTCGTCTCTCGTACCCTCTGCCATATTCGGACTGTTGATCGCGACCACCGAGGCGCCCATCATCCTCAGACCGCTGCTGTCGTCCAGGATAGCCTCCACCAATTCTATCCTGGTCTTGTTGGTCGTAGTCACCAGAATCGTACTCATTCCGACCTGGTCTAGCGAATGCTTCTGATCGACCCTCACCCCATCCGGAAGTCTCTTGTCGATGTCCATAGTCATCATTACCACCGAAGTCATCTCGCTGTTGTCGACCGTCGAAACCTCCTCCAAACTCAGGCTGTCCGAATTGACTGTGGTTACCCCTTGGACCATGGTGGGGACCTGGCTGGCCAAACTCGTCCTGGTGGTGACGATGCCCATGTCTTGGTCGTTCATCCTGGTCTTCATCGTTCCGGCCATAAGTCACTTGTCCACCAAACCCACCACCATAGCTAGATGCGCCCTCGCGGCCACCGATCCGCGGACCAATATCAGCAGACTCGTATCGACGTGTCTCTGAATCGAAGTCACCATAGCTCGATTGCTCTTCATAATGAGTCTGTCCTGAATATCTCTCTCCGCCTTCACGATGTTGTGTATAGGTTGCGTACTGCTCGGTATGACCGCCATACTGATCATCGGTTCGAGTGTATTGAGCCTGCTGGTAGTTACCACCCCTACCACCCATTTGAGTGACAGTCTGAGTTCGCGAGCCATCATCACCGTAGCTCGTGCGCTGATATGTTTGAGAGTTCTCGTCATTGTCGAATCCACTGGAGAGCATACTGGCACCAACAGCACCAGCAACACCACCAACGAGATCACCGAGCACGCCGCCTCCGACAGCTTCACCTGCTATTCGTTGGAAGTCACCCATCCCAGCCCCTCCAGGTCCGCCACTAGTCATCATTGACTTGTTCATAGCAAGCGTACCAGAGCCGTGTCCATGATCTACAACACCAGGTTTGTGGTTGCGTCCTTCCTCAACGCCCTCTCGACTAAGCTGGTCTCGAAGCACATCCTTCTCCTGGTCATCCTTCATTTGCCACCAGTTCTGCACAACCTGAAACATAAGTCGACGTCCATCAGCTGCGCCATCGTCACCGTAGTCTCTGAGAGCTGGATGATGAAAGACACCACGGATGATGCGGTTGAGAGTTCGGTCAACATCAATTCTTTCGTCATCCCAGCATGCAATAAGTTGTGGTACAGCCCATCTGAGGACTTGTCCCGCAATTTTGCCAGCCGGTTCATTGAGAACATTAGAGAAGTGGTCTTTGCTGAGCATTGAGTGGGTGGGGTCTGAGCAGTGGTCATCGCTAAAGACGACGTGTTGCTTCTCCAGACTGGACTGGATAATGGTGGAAGAGCCAGTATTGAGCTCAGTCTTGACTTGACCGATGACCGGTAGGACGAACGGTGCCAGAAGAGAGAACACAAACATGTTGATCTGATCTTGGATTTGCTCGATTAGATCTGGCAGGATGGGAACCTTTTCGACAGTCTCCATGATTGATTTCATAATATCGTCGTGCCACTCAAGTATTGGATAAACCTGTGTTTGTACATTCCTGACGTATTGAAGCCACTCTTCTGGTTTACGAGGAGAGATTCGAGTACTGGCCATCTGTTGCTGAGCCGCATTTGTCTGGAGTTCATGAGCTTTGCCCGCCTCATCTTTGCCACCGAAAATGCCATCCGGCAACTTCGACAGCAAATCTTGAATCAAACTCGTGTTCTCACCTTGGTTCTGAGCATTTCGTAATGTGCCTTCAAGTTCTTGAATTTCAGATTGTGTGACTTTGTCATCGAATTCGCCAGTGACCGAATGAAGAAAGTCGACGCCACCAAACGTCCCTGTCACAATAGGGTAGACAGGGTGGCGCGCACCCTGGATGTGGATCTGACAAGCACGGCCGACATGAGGAAACACATCTCTTTCTCCTAGTTCGATGAGGGCCAGCTCAGTATAGTTGGAGTGTGCCGAGTAGTCTTCAAGACAGTGACATCCAGTACCAAGGAGGCGAAGAGCTTCGTAAAGATCGTCTTTATTTTGGCTTCTGGCGTATCTGCGTCCAAGCTGAATGGACCGGCCAAATAGTTTGCGCACCAGACCAGCGGAGGTGTCAATACCAAGGTTTTCGGACGCAATGTATGCTTTGAGCCCAACAACAGGATCGATGACCAACTCTTTCCGCTCATTCACGGGCCCTCGAAGTCGGCGGTCGTACTGACGAGCATCCACGTTGTCGGCATAATCCTTCGGGTTGTCGATGTGTTCTTCCGGTCGATAGCAACCAAGTCGTTCTGCAGTGACTTCAAATTCCTTTGTGCCATAACCGAAGGTCATGAAGCCAAGAATCCAGAGCAGAAGTCGAATAGCTTCGGCAGAGACATGGGAAACAGTGCCAACGTCAATGGCCTGACTGTAATCACGAAGCCAATTGCCAAAGTATACCTATGGTCATTGTTAGTGTCAGTGCTTAGAATAGATGGCGCACTTACTCTCTTCACGTCAAGCTTGGAGAACTTCTTACCACCCATAGCCTTGGAGGCCAGGAGGGTGAGCAGAGTGTCTTCAAGATCGCCATGACGCCAATTTTCACCTTCAATCTTAGAGGTTGAACCAATATTACCAGCACCGAAAGCTTGAGCAGGCCTTGCCAAAAGGACAATACCAATAACGCAAAGCAGTGTGAATTGAGTTGCGGATAAAGCCATCGTACCGATGGTCTCTAGTGAGTGGTGCGCCTGAGAGACGAGACCCCTCTTTTTGGAGATCGAAACTTTGCAGGGGTTGTAGGCTTGGAGTCGAACCAAACAACAATCAAGTAGAAAGTTGTCAACAGAACAAGCAGGTAGAAAAACACTTACAAGCTCTGCCAATTTTTCGAGCAGGATGGGAAAAGTAGTATCTTACAAACGGAAAGTGGGATGAGTGTTGCCAACCGTCTTTCGTCACTGTTTGTTGGCACTGAGACAAACCACTGGAGCCAAATATCGAACAAGCTCATAAGTCTCTCTTGGCTGCGTTTCAGCTCGTCAGTCAAGCATAATATCGGGATTCTGTATATCCAGGCGAGACTGTTAGGTTACGATCTCGACAACATGTTTACAATTCTAAATAGTACGAGGATAGGTGTATCTTACAGAAATAGTAGAAGAGCACCATGATCAACTACTGTAGAAGTTTGTTGTTACCACTACTACGCCTCACGTGTGATCTCATACGTATGGTATACACGTCGATATGGTCTTAAACAGAGTGCGCATAACAGCGTGCAGTCAAGGGAAGAAATTCGCTACTTCGGTCAAAGGCTACGTGCAAGAGCTGGTGGAAGCCAGGTTCGTTGATTTATATGCATTAATTCACTAGGGTATCATTTATTTGGTGACAGTTTGCCATGTCAATTTCCCATGCAACCAGATTACTGGTCAACCAACCATTATAAGAGCGCCGTTATTATGTTGCAAGTCCTCAACAGCCATGAAAGACTATAACGCCTGCGCTGAAACTGCCGAAGATCCATGATTGCGTCGTGTTTAGATCCTGCCTGCCGGTACAGCCTTCCTCTCTAGGCTTCTCGAGTGAACTCGATATCTGTTGTGATCTGGAGTCACTGCAGTTGGCTCGGTAACGGGCACAACATTATTATATTGAACAGGCATGGCAGCGTTGTACTCAACGTCACCGTCCCGATGACCTAGGTGATGGCTTCCGCCGCTCGTATTGGTGCCGGTGCCGCGGTGGTGAGTTTGACCAAGGTGGTTGTTCTCATGAATAGCATTGTTGAAGCCAACTTGTGCGCCTCTTAGGTGGTGGGCAGCATCGAATGGTGCTCCGCCATAGGCCTCCTCGTAACCCCAACCTGCTTTGCGTGTGAAGACTGCGCTCTCGAATCCACCAGCACCTGCTTGTCCTGCACCAAATGAGAATGGTGTGTGTCGGGTTAGAGGAATATGGTTGAAACGGAAATCCCAGACTGAAGCGTAAACCATTCGGTAGGCGGAGGTAGCCATCACACTGCCAATGACAGCACCTGCGAGGCAGTCGTACCAGTTGTGAAACTCATCAATTGTCAAGGCGCCCGTAATCAAGAAGGCTCCGAGTACAGGTGCGTAGACAACCAACATCTTCCACATTGCTGGATGGTAGTTGCTCCAGATCTTAAGCTTGGCGTTGAGGTAGTAGTATAGATAGAGAAATCCTGCCCATGCAGCAGTGGAGTGACCGCTGGGCATTGATTCCAAGCTGTCATTAATCTGGTTGCGGTCTCCAGTGCAAACATCGCGTTGGAACATTACGTTCTGGAAGCCTTGGCCTCCTGCGGCGACCTTCGTAAGATCGGGAGCGCAGACGTATAGAAAATGTGGTCGTAGTCCGCCAATAAGCCATTTGATGAACACCTGGAATACTGCAGCCGTGATCAGGGAGTATAGAAGACCTATAATCGCATTGTTGACATCCCAGAACGACCGGATTCTGATCTGCATGAAAAGAATGACCACAATGGGGATGATTGATGCAAGTAGGGCAGCTAGCCAAATAGGCACGATTTCTTTTCGAAGAGGGTAAGCGAATTGAGGATACACAATCTCGCCGTCTCGGAAGGTGATTGGGAATGATCGTGAAGGAGCTGGATCAGCGTTGTAGATACCAAGACCAACTGCACCCATAGCTGCCATGGTGAGGAGATCGAGCCATGTGGCTTTGAGCCTGTCATACACCATTAGCTTGGGTCCTGATCAATTTCATGTTTACTCACCATTGTCCGAAGGTGGGCTTGCGGTTGAAGTTGCCAGACTTCATATCGAAGGCATGCCTGGAAGTCTTCTCATTTGTCCGAGTGTGGTGACTGCCTGCTACCCCAGTTGTGGTTGGGTCAGTGCCAGTACGAGGTTTTCGTCGGAGGAAATTCATCTCGACTGGTGCTTCGATGTGAGAAGTAAGGAATTGTCAGAGGGATGAGGCTCGACATAGACAATGAGCAAGCGACAAGAGAGAAACGACTGCCTATAAACACGACAAGAAGGGAGTACAACAGACTAACAAACGGGCAGCAAACGCGCATTTTATCCTACTACTGTCAACAACATATCCTCACACGTCACAGGCACACGAGGCCAGGAAGCGACTCGTGAAACCTCCGCTCCACCACGCTGGATTTGGTAGTAAGCATTGACTACAACAGGCTTCTTGAAGGAGCCAAATACGAGGCGGTACACCAGACACAACCATTTAATCCTTGATCGTCGCGTAGGGAAACTTGGTAAGGTTGGTTTACAATCTCCACTGAAAGTCTGGGCAAAGTCTCGGCTGACGTACTTAGCAAGTGAAGATCGCGTGTGACACGAGTTCAAGTTGATCCTAATAACTATTTTGGTTGACTGGCCTGATCTATATTTCTACTCTCAGAGTTGTCGACAATAGTGCGATGTTCGTGGAGCATGTCATATTCGATCAAGATGCTAGATAGGCGTAACGGTGTTGTGACAAACTGGGAGAGGGAAGACAAAGCGGTTCCGCGAGATCAAAAAAACATGTGGAGCAGAGATCCAAAAATCGAGATCAAGCACTAGCCGTGTTTTAAGCCTCATCCACTGTGGCTGTGGTACTCCATATCAGCCACAGCACGTTTCAACTTTCTTACTAAGGTGTGGCACAGTCGAGGATGAATGACGGCGTCGGCTATGGTACCAGGTTTATTCTGCTCCATCTGGGTGTCTCGTCAGGCCACTAGCTGACAACGGTAACTTGTATGGTCACTCAAATACGGCGATCTCGAGTAAGAAACTCTGTACCAGGAATGGGACAGCATTGGAGCCTGGTAACCTGTTTTGTTGCTAAATACCTAGTTTGGCGGTCAGTACGGAGCACTCCGCATGAATCGATTACAGGTCTGACTATTGATTTTGCTGGACTTCTCTCAGCAATTACATTCTCATCCATCATTCACTTAATATGGTTAGATCAACCTGGGGAGCAAAGTTCGTGCTATATGCTGTGATTGCACCGATATGACAGAAATCAAACAGGTGAATGCAAAGGGTGCACCAGGAGTATATGGTACTTGTAAGAGATGTACATATCTGGGCAGACAAGGCATCGCAGATGGGTATGCATACAAGAACCAGCGATGCCGGTTTTGAATGCAAGGCACTTGTGTCGCTTAGTGTCGGGACATAAGTTCACAATTAAAACTCCATGCATCGTCAAATCGTTGTAACCTGTAATACCAACCTATATCCCAAGGAACTTCAAATATAATGGGCTTGAATTATCTAGTCTTGCTCATTGACCCTCCTCTCCCAATCTTCTCCCACTCTCAGGCCCTCAACGACACTGACCCCCCTTCCAACACCAGTAACCTCTTCCTTCTTCCACCACTTATCATCCTCAATCATCAACGGTTTCCTTTGTTTGTGCGTCTCGTTCCTCCTTTCTTCCTCTGTTTCAATCTCCACATCACTATCAATCAACCCTCCAATACCACCCTCATCACCAATGACAACCACCACTTGTCTAACCCAGCCTCGTAGCTCTGCCACGACTTCGCCGGATTGACCACATAGAGACTCTTGAATATACACAATTTCTGGTTGAATGGACTTAAGAATGTGCTTGTGGCCGTTCAGGGAGGTGTAGGGCAAGATACTAGTATCTCGATCAACGAGAGCAGAAGCTTGGTTGTATAGGGACTTGAAGAGGGGCGTGGTTTCATCGTCGAGAGGGTTGTGGTGAGAGTCATTGTTGCCTTGGCTGTTCTGACGCACTGGTGAGTTGTTGCTATCCATTGGCTTGGGGTCAACGTGGGCAAGAATGCCTTGGTCACCCGAGGTAGCGTTCACAGCATCCTGGGGGAAGTCACCCGGTGTCTGAAGAGGTGTATTCACGGGCTCCGTGCCAAGGTTGGAGCCAGGGGTATTGATGTGTTGGTAGGAAGAGGCTGTGCTGTGGACCGAGGCCGACGCACGACGTTCAGAAGCACGTCCAGCTGCACGGCGGGAGATAGAAGACAGAGGATGGGTATTGGCGTTTGGTGCATAAATCAGAACTACAATCTGTGTTCGTTCAGGGTTTAGATGTTCTGGGAGATCAGCAAGCATCGACTATGGATATATTAGCTTGCATTCCGACCAATGTATCAATCACGAAACTTACATAATGTGCGTCAACCGTGACGCTGTCATCTGAGTGGTCAAGGGAGGAGACAACCACTGCAACAGTCTTACGCTTTCTGGCTCTGTTAGAACTGCGATGTGGGATATCAACGGCGCCTGAATAGAACTCTTGAGCTGTGCCTTGTCTAGTTAAGCGTGGTGGCTTTGGAGACATGGCGCCACCTCCTCGTACTGCTGCAGCTACTGCAGCTCCTCCTACTGGTGCGGAGAGGCCAGACAGCGTTCGTTCTGGTTTATCTGCTTCTTCTGCCCATTTCTCTTGATCGCTCGAATGAGCGTCGTCCGAAGCGCCACGAACTTGATGGACGGCCTTTTCAACCATAACACCGGCAGTTGCGAGAGCTCCGGTTGCGGCAGCTGCCCAGCCACCTCCACTAGCATTTCGACCAGAGCTGGAATTTTGCGTCATTCCTAGGGCGTTAGACATTCTGCCGAGGAAGCTTTGGTCTTGCTGATTTGCTTGCGTTGCTACACCGGTTGTATATGATTCCTCATGGTATGACGAATCTCGGTAGTAACTTTCTGCTTCACCGCGACCTGGGGGACCAGGTGTGCCTATGAATCCTCCTTGAGTAGGTGGTCCAGGAACGCTACCTCCATAAGGTGGTCCAGGCTGTGAGCCCATGGGACCAGGTCCTGGCGGCGGACCACCGCTTATACCTTCATATCCTGCTGCAGCACCTATTCCAGCAGCGCCAGCCACCGCGGCTACATTTGCGTCATCTCTTCGACCATATTGTGCTCCACTCGCATAGTAGTGCTCTGTCTCACTCTCACTGCTCTCCTCTTCATCTGTTCTTTCACTCCATATCCATGCTCCAAGGGCGACTGTAGCTGCAGTGACGGTCAAGGCCAACGGAATCCAATAGCCAAATGCTGTGCGGCTTCCAGAAGCTCCATAACTGCTCGATGTACGCGTGGTCGTCGTGATCTTGCGCCGGTATTCTTGGTTCATGTCGTGTTCGCTGGGGCAGCTTCTACAGGGAGTAAAGGTCGTTCATGCGTTACGAGTTGTCTGTAGGGCGTCTGAACGCGCAGCTTGACCTCGAAGAGTGTTTCGTGTGACCGCGATGATGCGGAGTCGGCTGCTTCGTGAAGGTCAGACACGCTTAGTGAACCAGAGACCAAAGAAGAGTTCGGAAGCGACCAGAGAGGAAAGGGCGATGGCAGGAGATCATGGGAACCAACACATCAGGTTGAGCTGAATAACGATATAGTGTGGCTGGACGGGTTGTTGTTCGTCACGGGAGGGCACTCCAGAACAACAACCCTGCATGTCGATCAACGCCTCTCGCCGCTTTTCCGTATCCGTTCAATAAAAACAAGATGCTCGCCCTCACATGCGCACAAACATGTGTATCTCATTCGAACAGCTATAGCATTGTCATTGGCTTCTTGCTACGATTCACGTACTAACACTACTAGTAATTGAATGATTTGGTCCAAGTTTCTCACCCATTTACTCCGTATATTGATATATATACTAGACGAGAGCACATACTATATGCTCTACAACCCAACGAGGCACGGTATATATCTCGATAGACGTGCTGCAAGTCCGGGGTTAGGTCTGCAGAGTGCCAGGTTAAGGTTAAGATTTCGCAAAAAATGTAGTCTGTTATTCGTGAGAAGTGTGAATTTATGTTATCAGCAATGATTATCGTCTTCATTGAGTACAGTCCAAGTATGTAAAGCACGAACAGATCTCATCATTTACGCGTTGGCCTCAATTTGATAGAGCTGCGGCAAAAGATCACCCAATGTCTCTTCCAGTGTCCTCCACTTTGGCCCGAATTGCTTCTCTTCAGCACTCGCGTCAACAGCGAAATGAGTATCCGCGGCTCTCGAGCCTGGCTCGCCGATTGGGATGCGGTGTTGCTGCTTAGGAGCAACCGATCTCGCAACATCAGCGATCTCCTGGCTGCAATAGACGCCTTTGGCAAGCATCTT
>Ga0181469_100123_pt2 | contig 16248 bp, 19 predicted proteins | sample InSIn2SAF170_2_FD_119081 | JGI IMG/M metagenome (GOLD analysis project Ga0181469, IMG submission 119081) | Clean room microbial communities from NASA Spacecraft Assembly Facility at Jet Propulsion Laboratory, Pasadena, California, USA -... ... | reverse complement strand
TGCGAATGAAGAGCCAAAGGAACCATTAAGTATGAGGATGTCCGCTTCACATGACGTTTCGGTCGCCGTTCTCGTATCGTCGCAAGCCGCTGGCATCCTGTCCTGGTGATTGGCTTAGAATACCGATTCTGTCGCCACTCGTAGTGGTATAAGGGAGGGGCCTGCGATCAGGTCCACCGGCTGTTACGTTCCGGCATCGCAGCATGATTGAGGGAAGGTTGAAGACTGATACAGTCAGTTCACAAGCCATGGCCAGCCCCGACAAGGCTACTGTCGCCAGCATGGACAACTTACCTCATTGGGTTTGGAGACGCTGTTTGAATTGCGGAGGTTATACAGCTTACCTCACCGCAGGGTGAAGGGGCCACAATTGCTCTCCGCCCACGCGCACAACAGCAGGAAGCCGCAGCGCAGTCGTCAGTATGTTCCAGACACTTGCGAAGACGTTGTGGGCGCTATTAGCAAGCACCTCAGCGTGTCGAAAGTGTGATTTCGCGTGGTGGCGAGAGTAAAGGAATTGATTTGGGTGTATTTGCTGCGATTGAGGAAAGTACACATTGCCGCCTCGCCCCTACCAGAACGCTATTCCAGGTTACGTGCGACGTCTAAAGGGACGGATCTTCCGACTTGTAAATCAACTCCAGGGATATTGAAAGAGTTTGGTGGCAGATATGAAAGAGAAGGGGATGAGGCTGGTGAAGTCGGAACTATCGTGGACCTTGGGCTTGGTGTTGAAGGACCGTGCGGCGAGGGTAGGCGATGACAACCCCTTCCTCGCCAGCGTTGGTCAGACACCGCTCTAGGAGCTTTCGGAAATACTTAAAACTCTTCAAAGTCGTTGAGTTACACATCTCAGTGCGTTTCCCGCCTACTCTTGTATAGGAGTGGTGGTTCCGGCGGCTCCGAAGAGGATGGAGATACTTAGTGTTGAGGTCAGAAAGTGCCAGCAACGACCCTCACACTCAGACCCTCACACTCAGACCCTCGCACCCCAGCGAAAACATCGCCTACATTACACAGTCCTTAGCCATTGCCGAATTGTCTCAGGCAGGCTTCATTATCACCTGTAGCACCAGAAGGCTACAGTATATAGCCTGAGAGATCAGAGACTGCCGGCGACTGCGACATACACATTCATTTTCCAGACAGCGGGCCGGCTACGGCCGACAGCCGCAAGAGAGGTCAAGCAGTGAGATTTCAGCGGCTCCCCACCATCCTCTCGATCTACCCCCATTAGTGGTGAATACAGCGCGCGCAAGCGCCCGGGCTCTGTTATACCCGTCCGCACCTCCCGAGAGGTTTGTCCTGCGCTGGGTGTCAAAACGAAGCTCTGAGGCCAGCCCCGATCACTATGTTTGCTCTAGCTACAGACTAATCCCTCAGCTCCAGCGATCTTCAAAAGTCCTTTAGCACAGCGCCGTCGAATCGGGGTGACCGTCCCAGCTTCTGAGTATGATCTAGATATGCCCCAGCTGCACGTGTGCTCCCTTCGCAAATTACGCCTGTGCCGCCCTCGTCAAGTCACAAGTAGAGCAAACAGCTCCTACGCCGTCGCAGTCATATCGACCCAAGATAAAAAACGAACAATGTGGAGGAAGCATATCATCTGGACAGAACACGACCAGAGGTTTACGGCGCATGCAAGGGCGGAAGATGTTTACAGAATACAGCGCTTGGTACATTTGCGGCATACCACAGATTGCGGGCAAGAGACATAATCGACCCTATTACTGGCCTATTGTATCCAATGCAGGAGAGTAGAAGAAAGGCCGAAGTCTGCTCTATGTGCTATCGACTTTGTGTTCGAGTCGTCGCTGGTCATTAGTTGGTGTCGCTCGCGGCCATCCATTACACCGATACCCGATGCAAGGCCGCAAGGATGGCTATATGATCAAGATCATCTCCATACTGTGGATCGCGCAATTACGTATAGTGCCATTCGTCCAACCTTGTTTCGGCAGGCGAAAACGCTCCCCGCGTTGCTTCTCTGCATCCCTGCTCGAATCAATATATGCCGCTTGGCATTCAACATACCCGCGACTTGACAATGCTTTTCCCCAATAAGTGCTCGGGTATGCTTCCGCTATTCCAGGACCATAGCCCATAACGTATGCAATTCTTCCGTGGATAAACCATCTTATAACCCGGGTTCAGCATGTGGATAATGTTTGTGCGACAAACTTCAGGCTGACAGACTTTGGTCATGATGCATATGCTCCACACGATTCCGCTGCTAGGGCTTCTAGTTTCAGTTGCGAATGCGACGCTTCAGATCGTGCCCGGTGGGACATGGACAGCGGTACAGTATCCCTCACAATTGGGCACAACCAAGCATTTTCTAAGCTGCTGTCAAGACAAACACCGGTAAACACATTCAAGCACATGGTGGTGGCATACTCAAAGTTGGCGACATATACTATTGGTACTTCCCCTACACCATCTCACGATAGTTCTACTCACACATCGTAGGGTTGGTGAAGACAAGACTGATGGCTCCTCATTTCAGAACATCAACTGTTACTCGTCGACGAACCTTGTAGAGTGGAAATATGAAGGGGCAACGCTTACCCGTCAAGGCTCAGGCGATCTCGGACCCAGCCGCCTCATTGAGCGACCCAAGATCATCTACAATAAAAGCACGAAGCAATATGTGATGTGGATGCACATTGATAGCACAAACTACGGTGACGCGAAGACCGGTGTTGCGACCAGTAGTACACCATGCGGACAGTATTCGTATAAAGGGAGCTTTAGGCCGCTGGGTTTCGAGAGTCGTGATCAGGGCGTGTTTGTGGATGATGATGAGAAGGGATATTTACTTACTGAGGATGTATGTTCTTCGCCCTATCAACTTGAGGTAAAGAATGCTAAACGATGCTGATACACGCATAGCGCAAGAACGGTTTACGCATCGACCTTCTCTCAGACGATTACCTCACCGTTAAATCATCCACTTATCTCTGGAAGGAGTCCATAGAGTCTCCTGCGATGATCAAGAAGAACGGAGTATATTTCATGTTCGGAAGTAAGCTGACCGGATGGGATCCCAACGACAACGTTTACTCCACCGCGACCAAGATCTCCGGCCCATGGTCATCATGGAAAACCTTCGCGGACTCCGGCTCCAAGACCTACACTTCACAAACAACATTCGTTCTCCCGGTCGGAGACAACTTCATGTATATGGGGGATCGATGGGTCTCAAGCAACTTAATGAGGTCTACGTATATATGGCTTCCATTACAAATTTCAGGCACAACAGCGACAATGAAGAACTCCATAAACTGGGTTCCTAACGTCTCGTCTGGCAGCATGACTTCTGGGCCTAGCGAGAACAGCTACGAAGGTGAAAGCGCTGCGCTTTCCGGCGGCGCGAAAACTGTCTCTTGTTCCGGATGCTCCAATAAGTCGTCAGCCGGCTACATTGGTGGTGACAACGCAGGAGTCGCGAACTTCGCCAACGTGCAATCTTCTGCCACAACCCGAAGCACGATTCGTATCAAGTATATTAATGGAGATAAGAGTCAGCGGTTTGCAGATGTCAGCGTGAATGATGGTGCAGTGCAGAGAGTAGCGTTCCTACCAAACGGTGGCAGTGATCCAGGGAGTGCAAGTTTACATGCCGATCTGAAGAGCGGAACAAACACAGTGAAGATTAGTATGCCGGGTGGTGCATGGGGGCCGGATTTGGACCGTATCCTAGTGCCGCAATCGTAAAGCGTGAAGGTGGCAATACCAATGCTTATGACCTACAATCGAATCCTAGATGAACAAAGCACAAGGTGGCGCATCCTAGTCTTCTTATAGCAGAATCTCCAGATCTACATGACCATCCCAGCCATGGCCTAATCCGGTGCCCTGTTGAAGCTCTCAAAAGGGAAAGATGTTCTGAGCAACTCAGATGGATTTTCAAGGCTTTCAATCAATATCTCAGTATCCCAGTCCTTTGTGAGGCTAGCTTGACTATAAGAGTACTAAGTACGGTTTCGAGCAGCTATCAAATCATTAATCTTTGCTCGTTAGTCTTTGCTTTGTTCTGAGACGTTTGATGACAAGTTGACATTGCGAGCTTCACAAACGTGTCAAATCACGTGATCACAAATTGTAACGAGCCTGGCCTGTTTTTGCACAGTCATGATTACTATAAAGCCAAAGTAGAACTTAGAATATGCAACATTACTACCAAACCCAATTTACTCATGGACTTTATTTTGTGTGGTGTGAGAGCTTGTAGCCTATAACGGATTAGCGTGACTGGTTCGCGCTTACGAGCGTCGCATGGTTACGAGCTTCTTCCTTCAAGGCTCCATTTCTGGTCCAACAACCTCGCATTCGGTACATTTATTGAATCCTGACTTCTGAACGCTCTTTGTTCTCAATTTAATCAATCAACACTATGTCTTCTCATCAATTGAATGCGAAATCAGGCGCCACAAATGACCCGCCACACCAACCAATATCACGCTTCAGTACTCGAATCTGGAAAGGAAAGCTAAGTAGAAAGGTATTTGACATTTAACATGCATTGGCCCCACTCTATTATTGATCAGAACCTTAGGATAGGGCGCATCCATCACAGCACTCCACACTCGGGGTGTGTCACTTCCTCAATCTCCCAGGAGAACTAAGAAATTACATCTACTCCTTTATCATCTATCCACATCAAGAACGCATTGCTTTTGCTAGCGCGACAGATCCGAAGGATCTTGTCTCTACACTACTCCGCTCGCCAATCTATCGCACCAACCGCCAGATCCGTGCAGAAGCGCTCTCATATCTCTGCAAAAGCAAAACGTTCACAGCCATAAATTTCCGTACTGCAGGCATCCTCCTTGAGTGGACGGGACCATATGGACGAGCTGGCTTAGCCGATATGAAGCTGCTACTAACATATTGGGACTCTTCAGAGGATGGTATCCGGGAAAGCAAGCAGGTAGTGGAGCTACTCAAGGATGCGAAGGCTCTACGCCAGTTGCATCTAGAATTTGTACCTGGTTTTCAGCTCAATATGGTCACGCCTGCACAGTGGGATGTTCTTGGGATGATGAAACATGCGATTAGTGAGGAAGGTGTCTTTGTCTGGGGGATTTGGGGCACAAGGAGATACGAGTGGGCGACGATACCGGAGCAGGTGCAGGTTGTTCTTGGAAGAGAGAATGCAGTGACCATGTAAGTCTTACTTTTTTACAAGAGGAGAAGTTCAAACTAAGCTATTGATGCCGATATATGCGAGGCAAAAGAGTGGTGCACAAAGTGTAATTCTTTGAATTTGGGCGACACGTGATTCTTAAAATTGTAAAATTGTTACTCAGCTAGGATACTTCAAAGAACAATACACCCTAGACTACTAACAGCATCTATGAGAAAGGATCCCAGCTATAATCTTGACTGCAATTGATGGTGGACTGACGTACTCCCTACTGACTTCGCCACATCTTCGTTCCCGAGTTGGCCGCGGAGACATTGCTCATCGACGTTCTGGCGTCTTTTTCCCATCCAATATCGTGGCGCGTGGAGTAGCACAGAGACAGGGGCTGCTAGTGACGAAGAAGATAAAGATGGGAATTTTCCAGTGATCATAGTCAGCTTTTTCCTTAAAGGATTCGTTGATAACATTTTCATAATCAGGTGGGCCGGGACAAGTAGACTTCTCAAAGAATCGGCTGTGTTACCACTTCTTTCAACGGCACTAGTCTTAATGGCCAAAGCAAATGACAAGATGAGTTTGGTCCGCTGTGGTCGATCTCTTTGGATACCTGGCGTCATAGTGATCTGCACGTTACTTGGGGCACTTAGTCTAAATACCTGGCATTCTATTTCTCACAGGGAAGATGTACGCATTCTAGCACTCGAGAGCAGTGCCAGAGATTTGGACAGAATCTGCAACGAAAGAACTCTGAAGCAAAATCGCCGTTGGCGACGAAATTGACAATGGTTCGAAGGGCTGAAGTTGCTAATTGAGATACCAAAACTACGGGGCCATTCACGGCTTGAAAGAAATGCATACACAGACGATTATGTTGATGAAGAATCCTTTGAGTTGGTTTCACATTCAGTCCGGCAGTTTACTTCTGGCCAACACGAGCAGAATTATTCCGCTAATTTCAGCGCAGACTTGAAGCTGAAGCAATTCATCACACGCTCGGCGAGGCCCCTTAAAGCTTGACTTGACTGCAATCAATGACCTGGGGGTATCAAAATGTCACTTGGTGCTCATCTTCGCCTGCCTCGAACTCGCTTCACGCTCCCGATTATCGAAGCCGCCAGCATCGGCCACAAGCAATAAGTTTGCTGAGAGTCAAGATAAATCGAACAGTCATCTGCTAGGGATCACCGTAGTTAGATTCTGTAGTCCTTGAAGCAACATATACTTTCGTCAGACCTTTGTTGATTTTTGGCCGACTTGCTTCCAACCCGAATACCTCCTCGCACTTCCTCGTTCTATGACATTATTTCAGTTTTGCATTTTTCAGGAGCATCTCGAAGTACTCTGGGCTCCACTCATCCTGCTCCGGCATTGGTTTATACGACGCCAGATTCCCACAAAAGCTGTTGTAAGTATCCGAATAAACATCACTTGTACCGTCGCTCTCGCCGCCACCCTTTGCATACACGAAGGCATCTAACAATGAATCCCCTGTCTCAGCAGTGGGGCGGATGCCGAAACCAGCATCCTTAACATTGCACCAATACGACCACTCACGGCGTATACCGATGATAGCATTACGCGAGGTGTCCATAATCGAATGGAATGGCATGCTCACATTGGCCTTATCGACCTCTCTTTTCAGGATCTGGAGGTAAAGCTGCTCATTTCGGGCGGGATTGTCAATCACATCGCGGGAGGTTTCGCCCCAGAACATCTCGCCCGGACTCGTGTCCCTGATGTAATTAGCCACATTTTTTTCACTTTCCGTTCTCACAAACTTACCATGAGTTATAACTTGCTACGTTGATAGCAACTCCTCGAAATTGCAATGGCTCTCCGGCATTCTTCCACACATTAATCAGTTCTTCCGCACCAGGCTTCTGATTATCAGTCCAACCGAACCAGCCGCCATGGCAAGCGTCGAGATACAACACAGTGTTGGGAAGATTCAGACTCCTGAGTGCATATGGCACATTTTCTCGATACGACTTGATCATCTGCTTGCAAGCTCCCTTAGTTCCTTCGGTTACAACATTAGAGACGACGCCCGGTTCGACGATGAGCGCGAAGGCTGTATTTGGATGCGACTGGATTATTTTGACGATTGCTGTAGAAGTTAGGTAGATTGCTACTACTCGCGCTGGAGAGACTTACGGTTGAGATACTCAGCACGATAATCCCATGGGTCTTTGTCGGGCCCAAATCCGTGGGATGGGCATGTTTTCAGTGGAAGACCATCGAGTACAAGACCGAGAACATGATCGCACGGGACGTCTTTTACGACTTCCTCAATCTTTTTGATGCTATTCCGGCCCCGGCTGTCAAATCGTTAGTCTACGATTTCCTACTGGGGAGAGAGGACACTTGCATCCATACAAACTGACCGGCATACGCGACCTTCAATGCTCTCGACTTCAGCTCTGCATCAGCGATGACCTCGGCAGCGACCTCCGCTCGTCTACGGTATATAATTTGTGGATGTAGCTTGTACTCCTTGAAGATGTTTGTGCTAGCATTCAAAGATACAGGAGCATCGCAGCCAGCCTGGTTTTGGGGGAGATCAGTCGGTTCGGGGAAAGCGACGACAAAGACAGCGGAGCAAAATCCGACAGTAATCGAGGCCAGCTTCATCTTGGTTAGGGATAGCTTGATGGTTGCTTCTAGCGTCCTTCTAGAAAATCCAGACATCGTCTTAGGAACTTATATAGAATATCCAACACGATCACATTACTACCAAGTAACTATAGTGTTGCAGCAATCTGCTGAGCGAATGAGAAATGTTGGTCCGCGTCTGTAAAGTGTTTAGCCTGATATATAATGTTCATATTACCATTTTCTGGGTTAGATTGAAGGCACTCCATTATTGGCAAGAAAGAATAGAACACGCTGACACACAGTTGGAGCAAGGGGGAAGTGGTGGGTTGATAGAACGAGTCGTCATATCGGACACTGAGGAGCGCATAAAATAGGCTCGGTCACTTTGGTTCCGTGACCTCTTCGCATCCACGATGGGTCATCTGTGATCTTTGATCTGCATCATGACAGAAAAAAGGCTCTATAGTAGCTCCGCTGCCTGCGTTTTATATTCATCATACTTCCGAGCAGTGTGTGGCGACGTACCTTCGGTGACCCTAAGGATAAATACGGAGGGGAGATCGACTTGAATAAGTTTCGAGGCAGTGAGGCAATATCTCAAAAGGTTTCATCGTATCTTGGAATGTTTCGTACCAACTTATACTTAGCTTTCCGCCAGGATCTTAAAAGCGGCAGGAGGTCCTTTGCGGGTGACTGAACGCTGTGCTCCCATTCCAAGCTCTTCACCGGGACCATTGTCATGAACTCTTCTCTACCGTCTAAATTGACATGCTGCGTGCCTTCTTTGTTTAAATGTGCCATCAAAGGCTGCTCAGTCTTTTTGCCCATCGGTAAGTCGGTTTATAGCCTGGGGAGTATTTCCCCAGGATATCCAGGTCCTCGACATCTGACTCTCTGCCGTCGCTAAGCCTTTGCAACGCGTGCTCAAATGTATGGTAGGGGTCGTATGGATGTCTCACAGTTATTCATTATCACCTCCTGCCGACCTCGAATTTTAGCGTAATCGTTAACGATGGTGAGGAGCATGTTATGTGGCAGAAAGAGGGTCGACTGCGTACGAAACTCTGTTCCCACTTCGTTAGCTTATATTCCAGAATGGTGAAAGGCCACTGCTTATCTCGTTGCGAGCGCTGTAATGGTTTTCGCTCAACGGAGCATTGAAAGCAAATCATGCGAGGCGAAAATATCAGGAAACCTTCAGATAGACAGTTTCGAGACTAGGCGAGGTCGGTACGTACCGAGAAGGAAGCGAGTCAAACTACTAGCAGCCCAGTCATGTATATCCAACCAAGGCAGTAGCAGAGCGCGTCATACAGTGTTTATTAATGGTTGCCAGTGGAGGAAGAGTGATCATCCAGATACCGAGTCTGGCACTTGACAGACACCACCGGAGACAAGGGCAAAACAATGACCCAGCCAAGAAGATTGTACAACAAGTTATTCGAGTAGGGGTTGTGAAGAGAACTGGTTTGAGAGTTGGTGAGACATGACTTTGACCTCACGCCCAGCTGCGCCAAACGCGTCGGGTGTCGAAACACTCACACAACAACCGCAAAATTCCGCGGCTACAATGGGCAAACTACGTTTGCTACAAGGGATGGAAACATTGTCTTAATGATAATGAATTACGAGGTCTACAGTACGGTTCAGCCAGAATTGCCCTTCTATCCCAACGGCGGCCGGTGAGTGGGCGAAGTAGCAGCTCTGTTGACGCGAGACCTCCAGTCTTCAAGCAACAACATATTATTATGGAGCTTGAGCCGTCTGTGAGCAACGAAGAGCCTAGTCGTCCGTCGTCCGTCGCTCGCCTACGTTCCACGCGACGTTAATGGCCCACTGTGTCCGCCCGACTTCACGTCACTCGTCAAGGTCACTTCACGCAAACAACAACAACTTCTTCTTCTTCAATGCTCCAGACAAGCTGCGAGCACCAACGAAAAAGGTCAGGAAAGCAATCAAAAATTATGCCGACGAGGCCTCCGAAGTAGCTTCTACACCCCCAATGGTCTGCAGTGTGCCATGCAGCCACCAGAGATGGGACCCAGCGATTCTTGAGCTGCCAGGTCCTCGACAGGTAGAAGAAGAGTAATCCGAGCGAGTGAGGAGGGGCGGGGGGACGAGGGGTATTTATACTGCTCGCTGGCGCCGCGGATCAACGCATCACGTGGTTAGCTGCCGTCGCCACCAGTTTTCTCCTCGTTTGGAACTGTTCCTGCAAGGCAGCACTTCTTTCACCGCGCGCACGGACATTTTGATCTGCTGCCTTCGCTGAACCTTAAAAGGCTTCAAACTGCCCTGTTCTTGCTTTCCTCTTCTTCAGCTTTTCTCAGCCTTTGGTTTCGATTCGATTGACTGGTATCAGTCGCATGATCGGTTAACACTGGCCTAAGTATCTTCCTCGGGTACTTCCAGCTTATTATTCTTTGATGAACCCGAGCTTCAAGGCAATGGCTTGCTATCCTTGCTGCTCAAGTGTCCCTCCTATTTGCACTTTCTGGTGGAGACGCGGTTTAACCTCTTTTTTCATTGAGCACCATGGCTTGCTGTGGACTTGAAGAAGAAAGCATTCTGCTTGAATATGGTGACGTTGTCGTGAGGTACTGAGCGAGTCAAATCTCACTGGGGCAATTCCGCGGCCACTTGCTTGGATTGAGGTTCACGCCATGGCTGTTGGATGAATGCGAGCATGTCGTACCGCGTCGACGTGCACTGCGGTGATTCTACTGCAATGTTTACTGATCCTTGAACGCAAATGCGGATTCATGTCTCACTGGGTGTAGACGCATTCAGTTGCGAGAGCGCGAAGTCACCATAACAGACTTACACCTCACTACCCTCTCCCGCGTCAGTGAGCTTCCTGTCCCCTCGTCGGCCCTAAGCCTTCGAGTAACATCGTGACCACCACGATAACTAATTGTTCCTTCACATGGCCACGAATCCAGCCTGCCAGAATCATTCTAAGTAGTGCTGCTGATGAGGCTGGATCCTCCAACGCCACCCGAACTTACAGGCTTGCCCCCTTACGCAAGCCCTCAAAGCTCTCAATTGAGTCCTCATCGATGTCCCGATCATCACAGCTCGGCAACATACCGAAGATGCTGAGCATCGGCTGGGGAAGACATGTCCAAGAACTGCAAGCTGACTATATGCTAGCTTCACACCGATTCTTAGGCTGTCGACACCTTGCCTCACCCTCTTCCCTTACCAATTGCCCGACGTACCTAGTAGCTCCTCAGGACCATGCCCGCCATCGGCTACGCCAAACAACCACACTGACACTATAAACCTCAATGAGCGATCCGACACCACAACTTAGTTATAGTGAAGGTACTTGTGTCTAGGTATGAGAGGGCTTGAGCTCCACGCCTTGGCTCTGATGGTTTGGTTTTCTCTAGCTTTGAGGCAGAAGGCTAGCCTTTTGTTATGCCAGAAACCCGAGAGCAGCTGGCAGCTGAAAACGTTATACCTCCAAGGGCGTGCTCACAAAGGCAATGTTGGACCCGTGTGTACCCAAGAGTGAGATCGCTCTTTTGATCATTGCGGTAGTTTGTAATGATAACATGGCGTTGGACGTTCTATTAGAAGTAAAGTATGAAACTTATAATACATATATCGCATCACTCAAGCCCGCTCTTCTTCCCTTTCTCTGCCATTCCCCAAAACCGCTCAAGAATGAAGGGGAGCACACAATGCATCCACTTGCCAATATTTCGCCCAGGGTTCCCAATACTTGCTCAAAGCCCTGAGCATAGAGGTGTATCGTAAACGCTTGAAAAGGATCTAGTCCCCAATATATGCCTGGAGAGGATGAAAGAAGAGAAAGATAGTGGTCCGCAACTGTTCATGATCTCCGGGTGAGAACGCACATGCGCTCGCCATTTAGTTCGTCCTCTGCGGGTCGCTTCGTTGAAGCTGAGGTTGCGGGGAGATACAGGCTTTCCGCTGCTCTTCCAACTCCTGCGAATCGATCTTGTCGCGTACTCGACCCTTGCGACGCCCACACTGTACACGTCGTCGTCGTCTTTTGCAGCCGTGCACTATCTTCTTGGCCAGTGGATATGGGCCTAGCATGGAGGCGACGTACGCGGAGGGGTCGCTAAAGTCCATGATGCAGACACCTACCAAAGCAGCGTGGCGGAGCAACTCTTAGGGACCATAAGCGAGTCTAGAGAGTCCTCGAATCATCGGTTACGAAGCGCGGAATAGGTCGCCATTTCTTCCAGTCTCAACGTAGACTGGCTCGGCGGCTGGGCGTGCTAGGCGTTGCGTTATAGGCCGCTGCTCGATCGATAGCGCCTATATGGTCTGATAGGATCGCAGGGGCAATACCATGTGATGAAGTGTTCGCCTGCCATGTGTGCCGCATCGAGGAATCAAAGATGAAGAAACAAATAGGGAGAGAATGGAAGCGCGGTTCTATCCACGGGTTTGCAGTCAGAGCCACGCCGTTGGGGCTGCTTCGCCTGGTGCTCGGAGGCGCTGGCGCCGATGAAGGCTGGTCGGCGGCCCCTCCACACACGCGCGAAACCCTGTCGTCATCTCCCGCGGAGCCCAAGCTTGCCGTTCTCGATTTGGCTCATCGCGCGAGCATACTAAGAGTCTAAGACAACGACATTCTCGGCGACGCGGCGTGGACTGTACGGTGCTGGGATCCCGCCCGTATTCTTTTCTTCTGTCGCTCTTTCATTGTACCATAGCTTCTGCTTTTCGACCTGTACAGTACATATTCTTCGCGACACTGGTGTATTCGTTTCAAGCATGCCGCGTGCTTTTGTCCGTTGAACGCCCTCTCTCGAATCGCCAACGTCGCAAGTCTCACAGGCCGCTCGCCACCTTTGTCGAGCGTTCAAGGACCTCCTGATACCATCTCTCACCTATTGCGCGTGCCCCGACAATGGCATTCTTCCGACAGTCATGGACGCTCACGAAGAAGACGTTGATGGTGGTGTTCGTCCGACAATGGTTCTTCACAAGCATACGGGCCTTCTGGGCACCAATTATTTTTGTATGTTCTTCTAGATCCGTTGCGCTCCCAGTCACTAACGATTGGGTCCTCGCAGATGTTCTTCATAACCTATGCGAAGAATTTCTTCGTCCCGCCCTCAGAATTCGGCATCGGAAGCTCAACTGCAATACGATCCTTCGAGAGCGCGCTCAATTCCGCCCAAGGCAACAGGAATACAGTCGTCTTCGTGAATAACGGCCATACAGGAGGCGAAATTGGAAGCCTTATAAGCAGTTTGTCGGATACTGTGCGCGCCGCCGGCAAGACACCGTTGACGGTGGAACAAGATGTGGAGCTGCTCACGGCGTGCGAAAGCTCGCTTCGAGGAGCGAGCACCTGTTATGGAGCAGCTAGCTTCCACTCAAGCCCAACAGAAGGAGAGGGCCAGACCTGGAACTACACATTGAGAGCAGATGGCGCTCTGGGAGAACGGATATATGTCAATCAAAAGGACAATGATATCGAAATCTACGTCCTGCCGTTCCAGAAGGCTATCGACTCCGCCATTGCCTCTCTCAATGGGACAAATGTGCTAAGCACCATCGATGAATACCCTTTTACCGACCGCACGCAGGAAGAACGGGCAGAAAGAATTCGAACGTTATACATGGGCGCCTTGATTGACATCATGGCTGTGGCAATCTATATCGGTGTCTGTGGAGTTACCTATCAACTGACTGGACAGATGGCATCAGAAAGAGAAGATGGCGTGTCGCAGTTGGTGGAAGCCATGGCTCAGGCGAAGAAGCCCTGGCACACGCAGGCGGCGCGACTCTTGTCAAACCACATTGCTTTCGACATCATCTACCTTCCCGGCTGGATCATCATGGGTCTCATTATCAATCGCCTTGCCTTCCCGACTACAAACGCGGCTATCCTTGTCATATATCATATCCTAATCGGCCTATCCCTTTCGAGTTTCTCCATCTTCGGCGCAAGCTTTTTCCACAAGGCCCAGCTATCCGGTATAACCATCACTATTTTCGCTATCATACTTGCCATTATCGCGCAGGTTGCAGGGCCCTACGGCACCGGCGCTGTGGCCATACTTAGTCTGATTTTCCCATCCATGAACTATGTGTTCTTCATCATCTATGTTGCTCGCTGGGAACGAGTGTTGAAGTCCACAAATCTGGTACAAGGTGCGCCAGACTACGAGGATCATCGCTCGACACTCCCAGGAATCGCTTTTTGGATCTTCTGCATCATACAGATTTTCGCATATCCTGTTCTCGGCGCGCTTGTCGAGCGCTGGCTATACGGCACCATTTCAAAAGAGCGGAAAACGTCTACTTCTTCGCAGGACCATTCTATTATTCTTTCCAACTTTTCGAAGCATTGGACACCGAGTTGGTTCCGAACCAAAATCGCACCCAAGCTCGGCATCGCCCCACCAGAGACCGTCATCGCCGTCAACGATCTGAGCATCAAGGCACGAAGGGGGCAGATTATGGTACTCCTGGGTGCAAACGGAAGCGGCAAGTCTACGACTCTAGACGCCATCTCTGGTTTGAACACCATCACCAATGGATCTATTGAGGTCGACGGAACTGGTGGACTCGGCTTGTGCCCTCAGAAGAACGTAATGTGGGACGAACTCACAGTCTTCGAACATGTCCGAATTTTCAACCGCTTGAAGACGGCTGGTAAAGGCGAAAGCAAGGAGACCATCAAGAACCTTATTAGAGCTTGCGACCTTGGACACAAAATCCATGCGAAGTCGAGCACTTTGTCCGGAGGTCAGAAGCGAAAGCTCCAACTCGCCATGATGTTCACTGGAGGTAGTGCTGTGTGCTGCGTGGACGAGGTCTCGTCTGGACTCGACCCCCTCTCTCGTCGTAAAATTTGGGAGATTCTCTTGGCCGAGCGCGGAGAAAGGACGTTCCTACTCACTACGCATTTCCTTGATGAGGCTGATGTGCTTGCCGACTATATCGCTATCCTCTCGAGAGGCAACCTTAAAACGAAGGGCACATCGGTGCAACTCAAACACGAGGTCGGTGCTGGGTATCATGTAACAGTTCCAAAGGGTACCTTGATAACCCCACCAGACGCAGTGCGGAAGCCGACAACAGAAGACAAGACGATGTACTGGTTCCCAACCGGGTTTGAAGCGACTCAATATATCAGCAAGCTACGCGAGGACGGCATCAAAGAATATGATCTTATTGGCCCCACACTCGAAGACGTCTTCCTTGCTTTAGCTGAGGAGGTCAGGGAGAACCACCTTGAGCTCACCGAGCCTACGGTAACTGAGTCACATTCCTCACCCAAGGACGGAGATATTGGAGCGCTATCTGACGAGTCCTCTGAAGTTGATCAGGGTCTGAAGATGTCGAAGGGCAAAGGCACCTCGATGCCTATGCAGACTTGGATCCTGATGAAGAAGCGCTTCACCATCCTTCGCCGGAACTATCTGCCCTACGTCTGTGCTTTTCTACTCCCCGTCATCACCGCCGGTCTTGTCACGCTCTTTCTCAAAGGTTACCAGTCAGTAGGATGTGATCCAGGCGAGGCCGCCAACGACCCTGAAGTATTCTCGCTCGCCAATGTTGACGACATTCCCCTTATCCCCATCGGCCCGGCTGACCTTGTAGATGTCGCCCAGATTGCTCGACGCGCCGGAGTTAATGTTTCCAACTTTCACCTGGTCAATTCTCTCGCTGAGTTTAACGACTTTGTCGATACCCGTTTCCGCAATATCACACCTGGGGGTTTCTTTTTGCAGGCCAATTCTCCCCCCGTTATGGCGTACCTTGGGAACGGAGGTGTAGTTGGTGGTCTGGTCACGCTTACTGCCCTTGACAATGTTCTGACTGGCATACCAATATCGACGCAATACCAGCAATTTGCTGTTCCTTTTGCTCCTGGCATGGGCAAAACCCTGCAGTTGATTCTTTATTTCGGACTCGCTATGAGCGTATACCCAGCTTTCTTTGCGCTATACCCAACAGTTGAGCGATTGAGGAAGGTCAGAGCCCTACATTACAGTAACGGCATTAGAGCGGCACCACTGTGGATTGCGTACTTACTATTCGACTTCTGCTTTGTCTTGATAATAAGCGCCGTAACCACAGCAATCTTCACAGGTGTACGTACATATCACCCATCCTGGGAGATCGATATACTGACATAATGATAGGCATCAAGCGCGTGGTACGCACCGGGATATCTCTTCGTAATATTCTTCCTCTATGGCCTGACTTCAATCCTCCTATGTTACATTGTCTCCATAGTTGTAACATCTCAACTTGCGACGTTCGCTTTCGCGGCCGGTGGTCAGGCATCATTCTTCCTGCTCTACTTCATCGGATACATGTCTATCCTTACATACGCCCCGGCATACGAAATCGACAACTACCTGAAGATCTTTCACTTCTCGTTCGCCACTATCACGCCGAGTGGGAATTTGTTGAGGACGATGCTGTTGAGTCTGAACACCTTTTCCGTTCTCTGTGTCGGTAGCGAAGTGCAATCTTACCCTGGCGCTCTGACAGCT
>Ga0181469_100357_pt2 | contig 16256 bp, 20 predicted proteins | sample InSIn2SAF170_2_FD_119081 | JGI IMG/M metagenome (GOLD analysis project Ga0181469, IMG submission 119081) | Clean room microbial communities from NASA Spacecraft Assembly Facility at Jet Propulsion Laboratory, Pasadena, California, USA -... ... | reverse complement strand
AATTCGTATCATGTCCATATTTTGCAATGCCACATTAGTCAGACATCATGCAACCATAGCTATCGGAACCTTTTCGAAAATTTCGGAGGGAATGTACAAAGCACTGCAGTCGTGCAAAATAGGAAAAGGGGTGGCGAGTGCAACTTCGATTTTACGCCATCGAGTTCCCATAAATAAATAGATGTATCCGTAATAATAGTCACGCTTGAGAAATGATCGCCAACTTGCCATGGCAGATTTTGAATTCATCATGAAACACAGCAGTGCGAGTTCTATCCACGATGAGTACTACGACCTTGGGGATTTCGAGCGTCGAATCAGCACATCCAGCAAAGATGCCCAAGTTTGGTTCAACAGAGGCCTTGTCTGGACTTATGGCTTCAACCACCAAGCAGCAGCTGAATGTTTCGAGCAGGCGATCCATCAGGATGGTAACTGCGCTATGGCCTACTGGGGTCTTGCGTATGCTCTAGGTCCCAACTATAACAAGCCGTGGGACGTCTATGACAAAGAAGACCTCGAAGCAACTCTTCGCCGGACACATGCGGCAGCCGCAAAGGCAAGGACATTGGCCACCACGGCTACTGCTGTTGAGAAGGCTCTGGCTAGCGCTATCCAGAACCGATATCCTGAGTCTAGTGCTGTGGAAGATCCGGCGAAATGGAACAGAATGTACAGTGATGCCATGCATACTGTTTATGAACACTTTCCAGACGACCTGGATGTGGCGACATTGTACGCCGACTCCCTGATGAACTTGACACCATGGAGACTCTGGGATATACACACTGGAAAACCAGTCCCTGGTGCGAAGACGTTAGAAGTTAAAGCCGTACTTGACCAGGCACTTCAGCGACCTGGAGGGCTGCTACATCCTGGCTTGTTGCATCTCTACATTCATCTTATGGAGATGTCTCCCACACCTGAAGTTGCGTTGACACTCGCTGATCGCTTACGAGGTTTGATTCCCGATGCAGGACATCTACAGCACATGCCATCTCATCTTGACGTGCTCTGCGGCGATTGGCGACGAGCTATTGCATCGAATTCAGATGGTATTCGGGCGGATGAGAAGTACGTTGCAGAAGTGGGTGCAGTCAACTTTTACACATTGTACCGCTGTCACAACTATCATTTCCGAATATATGCTGCAATGTTTGCTGGCCAATACGGAGTTGCCTCCAGTACTGCCACTGCACTTGCAGCGACAATTCCTGAAGCATTGCTTCGTGTCGAATCCCCACCTATGGCAGATTGGCTCGAAGGCTTCCTGGCTATGCGTGTCCATGTTCTTATTCGCTTTGGTCGATGGAAAGAGCTTATTGATCTGCAGCTTCCTGACGACAAAGACCTCTACTGCTCGACTGTGGCTACTATGCAATATGCGAAGGGAGTGGCATTGGCAGCAACTGGTCAAATTCGAGAAGCTGAAAAAACTCGCGAACTATTTAAATGGGCTGTGGATCGGGTAAAGCCGAGTCGAACTGTATTCAATAACAGTGTACTTAGCGTCCTCAAGATTGCCAGCGCCATGCTTGACGGTGAACTCGAGTACCGGAAGGGTAACTTTGACCTAGCTTTCCGACACCTCCGCAAGGCCATTGAGCTTGATGACCGTATGCCGTACGATGAACCTTGGGGTTGGATGCAACCTACTCGACATGCATATGGTGCCTTACTGCTCGAGCAAGGTCATGTAGAAGAGGCTGCAAAGGTGTACGCGGCTGATTTAGGTTTGGACAACTCCCTGCCTAGAGCATTGCAGCATCCGAACAATGTATGGGCACTGCATGGATACCACGAATGTTTGCAGAGACTCGGACGACACGCTGAGGCGAACATCATTGGAAACCAATTACGAATGGCCATGGCCGTAGCAGATGTGCCGATTCATTCATCATGTTTCTGCCGTCAGAATGATACCGTGGATGGCCTGGCCAAGACTTGTTGCGGATGAGCCTTCACTCGTCTTTCCATTCTTGTCACTTGCCGGATCCCTTCATGACTTCTGGTTTGTGTTGGTGATGGTTTTTGCAGAGAAGAATGCTCCTCAACTCCATGACACAAGGCCCTACACATCACCTTGCTGACTTCTACGAAACGACTACCGTTTCTTGTGCACACGTTGGACAGTGACCACTCTATTCATCTTGCACTGTGCACACCATAACATAGCGGAAGTGAATCACCACTGCATGGTACATTCGTAAGTCCCCGTTAATTTGGTCAGCCAACAATCATAACTCCACTTACCAACACATTTTTCGAATTCAGCATCCTATAAACACTAACCAATTGATAGTTCAACGTCTACAAAGATGCCGAGACTGCCTTGACAAGGTGTATTGCACAGTGACCTGGAGATAATTTCTGTCATCGCTACGAGGCCATTAAGAGATCACAACGTCAACACGGCGAGGTTGAGAATGCTGCCTTGAGGGAGTCATTGGCATGAAGCCGTGTTTGTGGAGAGTCAGTGAGGAAAATCAGTCCACTCGGGCCTGCGAGACCTCATGGGCAAGGTTTATCATCTGAATCAACTGAGAACGATTCGGTGATCGCCAGCCCTTGATCAATGTTGGAGGTTCCTAAGTATTGCAAGATGAAGAGTCCAGTTGGGTCCGCTCCTTAGACAAGTGACAGCTCATCTCGAACCATAAATTTCTGCTCTGTTCTGTTCATAATCTTGATAGTATTGGGATCGTAGAACAATACTCGTAGACTTCCCTAACTAATGCACACCACGAAATGCATATACTGCCCGAATCCGCTTTTCTTCCTTGCCTCCCACGCCTTACATTCGCGGTAGGCTTTCGAGCATAAAATATCTCAATTCACAATCGTCAGGCCATCTGAAACATGTTGAGCTGTTCGGCATTTGCCGTTCCTGCCGTTCCTTTGCTGTTCCTCACATAGATACAATCGGGATTTCAAAGACTCGACTCGCATCGCCGGCTTTACTGCCTGTTGTTGAAACATTTCCGGTCGGCGCACATCACGATGATAATTTGAATGTTTTACTGGTAGTTCTTCCAATTCGATACGGCAAACACGACTAGACGTGGTTGTGTTAACTGAGTTCGGGCGCACGATGTCTACAGGTGACCGTTCTAATACATCTGCGGTTGATTCTTGGTTCTTCGCTGGTCTTGCTTCGACTTTCCCGAATATTGTCCCTTCCTCAATATCCACGTCCGATACCAGTCAAAAGACTAAACTTTCTGACCCCCAGCCACGTGTATCAGACGACCTGACCACTTCCAACGATCATGCCAACGTGCCGGCCTGCAGGATCTTCCAAACCTCAGATTCTCCACCTCTTAACCTTACACCAGAGGAAGCCCTAGGATCCGTGGGCCTCAAAGAGCCAGTCCTGGTCTTCCAGTATCGAGGCAAATTCTACGCTATCGACCACAAATGTCCACATAGATCGTTTCCTCTCTCACGTGGTACACTACATGATATTGAGGATTTCGGGATCGTGCTCAGTGCAGGAATTACGTGTCCAAAGCATGGATGGGCATTTGACTTACACACGGGAGAAAGTGACCGAGGCAGGTACCAGTTAGAGGTGTGGGAGGTGGAAGTAAGAGAACGGCAGTTAAATGGAAGCGTGGATGACAATACCACAAGCGTGGAAAGCGTTCGAGAGGTTTGGGTAAGGAAGAAGCGCAAAATTTGATGGCGTTTAGATTTTGGATTAAGGAGGTAACTACTTCAGATGTGCTGGTGTTGTATCTGCTGTTGCAAGCGATGCTAGACCAGAGTGCTGAGGGAGCGAATGCATTTTACACCATTATCCACAGCCATCAAGCTGATCGAATGCTTAAGACAGCTTGCCCTCTTCATCTAGTTGGCAACCATCATTCAGCTTTGTCAATATCGTCAAGGTCGTCCACACTACTTCCAAATGATCCTACTCGTCGTCATTCTTGCTCAAGGCATTAACGCTATCTTGAGACCTATCAAGCTAGGTGACTGTACTCAAAACCCGCTTCAGTGAATGATGTAAAAATGGCTACTGTCTGAATTTGCGACATACGTTTCGATTCACCACGAGTCAGTAAATTGCACAATTCATGTGGAGAGACTGGTGATCAACCTACCTATATGAACTGGATATAGTAGAGAATGATATTCAAGTACTGCAACCTGAGGCAGCAAATGGGCTCTCCATTTTTGTGGTTCAATTCTTCCTTCACGTGTTGAACTTTTTTCTATCCGACCAAGCTCAGCGCACGAAATGCATCGAATTGGGGCACATTCACATTAGCCCGACTTTTCTTTCCCACTGAGATCCTCGTTCATTTGTCGCCTTTGCGGGCGCACCACATCCAGTCACGTCTCAATTCAAGACCGCTGTAACCTTTTTCATTTCTCCTCGACCTTTTATCAAACTCGCAGCCGGTCCTGCGCTTGACCCTTTCTCCAAACGTCCAACAGGACTATTCGTCACATTTATCCAGACACGCAACTACGCAAAGAAGAAAATGCCTCCAAAGAAACAGGTTGAAGAAAAAAAGATTCCTTTGGGTCGACCAGGAAACAGCTTGAAGAGTGGCATCGTATGTATGGCACCTCAACACCGCAGAACAACATGAATCGCTAATACTCTCTTGCAGGTTGGTTTGGCTAATGTCGGAAAGTCGACACTCTTCCAAGCCATTACAAAATGCCATCTAGGAAATCCGGCCAACTACCCCTATGCAACCATTGAACCCGAAGAAGCAAAAGTCATAGTACCAGATGCAAGGTTCGATGCTTTGTGTGATATATACAAGCCAAAATCCCAAGTGCCGGCGAACTTGACAGTCTACGACATTGCAGGTTTAACGAGAGGTGCCTCAACGGGTGCAGGTCTTGGAAATGCTTTCCTGTCGCACATTCGAGCAGTTGATGCCATTTTCGAGGTTGTACGATGCTTCGATGATGCTGAAATTACACACGTCGAAGGTGATGTCAACCCAACTCGGGATCTTGACATTATCGCTGAAGAACTACGGATCAAGGATATCGAGTTTGTGGAGAAGGCAAAAGAAAATCTCTCCAAACAAACGCGACGTGGTGGTCAGAGTTTAGAGATGAAGAAGTTGAAAGAAGAGGAGGCTACTGTCGATAAGATCCTTGCTTGGCTCAAGGACGGTAAGGATGTCCGACAAGGTGAATGGTCTCCAAAAGAGGTACGTTGATGAATCCTGATCTTTCTTTGCTACTCCTGCTATCATGATGAACAAGAACTATAAGTTCGAATAATCCCAGCTCGTCGATGCGGTCTCACATATAATCCAACAGAGTCCGCTATGAGAGGAAGTCCTACCTGACTTAGCAACACATTATGCTTTTCCCAAAGTCTTGTATATGAATAGCATACTAATAGCGTTCAATCAGATCGAGGTCATTAACCCTCTCTTCCTCCTGTCGGCAAAACCAGTAGTTTACCTGATCAACCTGAGTGAAAAGGACTACATTCGACAAAAGAACAAATATCTACCAAAAGTAATGGAGTGGCTCAAAACTCATGCTGCTGGAGATCCAATTCTACCAATCTCAGTCTCCTTCGAAGAGAGGCTCTCTGCATTTGAGACTCAAGCCGACGTTGACGCAGAGTGCGAAAAGATCGGGGCTAAATCAGCCTTGCCAAAGTGTGTCACAACTATGCGAAAAGCTCTGCAATTAGGTAGCTTCTTCACAACCGGCGAGGATGAAGTTAGACAATGGACGATTCGAACTGGCACAAAGGCTCCAGGTGCTGCTGGTGTTATTCACACAGATTTTGAGAAGACTTTCATCCAAGTCATTGTATACAACTATGACGCACTAAAGGAATACGGAGACGAAGCCAAGGTGAAGGCTGCCGGTAAGGTTATGACAAAGGGGAAGGATTATGTTGTTGAGGATGGTGATATATTGCTGATCAAGGCTGGTGCTGCTAAAGCTTAGATGTAGGCTACCTAAGTACTCTACAGGAGTAAGACTTGAACGACTGAAACAAAAAATGATACCCTCCTATACGATCGAATCTATATTCAACCTCCTATTCTTGCTCAGACGAACAATTGTTGTTTTTATTGATGGTGCTCGTGCAGGAACTCATTGTCCCCTTGAACTCGCTTATGGGAACTATGGCACGGTCCGTAGTTGCAACACCAGGATCCCGTAGGTATTCAAGTATGAAGCATGAGATTGTAACTTCAGATAATATATACAGAAGCAGAAGCACCACGATACTCCTTTTCGGAATGTGCATTCACATAGTATGTTTCAATGTGAATTTAGGGTTATGGTGAAGTAGACTGCAAGCCGATGTTCCTCCGGACCCCCCACTATACATTAACCGTTACAATACTCACGTTTTGCAAGTTACTACTCCATACATCATCTGAAATTGACTCGCCGAGTACTTGCGAGATAAACTAGCAGTCATACCGCCCATATCACACTACCACAGAAGCGCAATTATACCACTAGCTAAACCTGCTGCAAAATGTTTAAGAAAGAGTACGCAGCCATAGCCTACAACACCCTTTCAATACCAAACTAACCATTCTTCCTATCCAGTCTCACCGCGTCAGCCAAAACAAAAGTAAAATCCTCCGTCGCCCGCACAATCCGCGCCAAAGTCCTAGAAACATACCCCCTCCTAACACCCTACATCGACAACATAATCCCCAAAAAATCACAGCTCGACAGCATAAAACTACCAGACCGCGTAACGCTCTACGTCCTCTGCGACAGCAGCACAGATAACAAAACCATACCACTATTCTGGCAACATATGGACGATCCCATCATACCACATTTGAAGATCGTACATCAGTATCCGCAGTGTTTCAAGAGTTTAGGGATTGATCGTGGAGCGATACGGTTTGTGCTTAGTGGAGCGGCGTTGATGGTGCCTGGGATGACGAGTAAAGGTGGGAAACTGCCGAGTGGTGGGGACGGTGATGAGGATGTTGAGGCTGGGGATGTGGTGGTTATTAAGGCGGAGGGGAAAGAGGAGGTTTGTATGGTTGGGATGTTGGATGTTGGGACTGCGGAGATGAAGAAGACAAAAAAGGGTGTTGCGATAAGTCAGGGGCATTATCTGGGTGATGGGTTATGGAGGATGGATTTAGGATGAAAGTCTTTGATTGTTCGCGGTCAAAACAATATGAGCTGGGCGGATCATCTGTTGAAGATGTGTGGATGAAACCAGAGGAGGCACACGACGTTGATGAAAGAGATTCTTTTGAGTTTGCAAAATCGCCGTTGAGCATTACTTGTTCAGTTGGTCGCGATAGGTCGCTGCATGGGAGGTTGCTCCGAGACAGAGAGGTGTCAACAAGACCCGTGTCATATCTGTATGGCAGTTCTAAGGCAATTCCACGAGAGCAGGACGAGGAGGTATGAAGCATGTGGACCACAGCCAACGGATGGTCATGCGCCACATATTTATTGTTGCGCAAGCCACAGAAAATCAGGGTCTAATTGCACCACTCCCGCTAACCGGGGCCCTTGCCTCTTGGCTTACCAATTCGGTGCCTTTAAACATGCTCACCGCAGGAACATGCTCAATACTATAGTTAACAACTCATAAGATTGTAACACAGTATCTTTTAGTCATTACTATAGTACTTAAGTATATATTTGTGCAGGCCTCTGATTAATCAGTCTACCCAACCCATCCAATCTACTTATTGCGAAGCACGAAACCAAACCGTACCGAGCAATCCATCATTACCCATCTTCTCTTCCCGAAGACATTGTGTCGCAAAGCGTGCCACGACCTCAGCAACCAAACACTTACACAACCAAACCTCCACCCTTACCAGTCCAGTCAAGTCGTCTGTGCCCACAACCTCGCCTTCCACCCACCACCACCTCTAACCCAATTCATACCACTCCAAACAATGGCAGAACACCACTACAAATTCAACGTAACAATGACATGCGGCGGCTGCTCCGGCGCCGTAGAGCGCGTACTCAAAAAACTCGACGGTCAGTACAGTCCCCCTTATTCCTTCTCCTCTTCCTCGTATCCACCATTTTGAAATCCGTGGCTAACATAAGTGGCTCAATAGGTGTGAAATCATACAACGTCTCCCTCGACACTCAAACGGCCGATGTTACTGCTGAACAAGATCTGAGTTATGAGCAGGTGCTGGAGAAGATTAAGAAGACTGGGAAGACTGTTAATAGTGGGGAGGCTGATGGGGTGGGGATGTCTGTTTAAAGAGATAGGTGGAAGAGAGAGTTGGGGGGTTTTAGGGGCTTGGTGTTGACATTGCTTTGGTTATGGAATGGTCTTTTGAAGGTGAAGGAGAGATGCTGGGTGTGAGGAGAGAGGAGAGTTAGAGTAGAAGAAATTGAAGATTTGACAAGACAACCTTGGAATGCATTTCAGTATACCTCATTTAGAAGCTCTACGCTACCTTGCTGTTCAGGTGGTGTTGTATTCTATGTATGCTTCGCTGATACACTGACATATTCTATGTAGCATGCTTGCTAAAGATCAGATATCAGAACACTTCCTTACTGAGTCTGTCCCATGCTACATACCAATACCCTTACACACCCCACACTCCAGCACCTACAGTATCACCACCCACCACAAAGAAACACATCACCTCCTCTCGCTCTCAACACTGCCAAAAACCCAAGCAATATTGACATTGACCTACAGTATAAAATACGATTACCCAACACAAGTCCGTGTCTATCGAGCAACAGTAACTATTTTCGAGACCCGCGGGATAACGTTCACACTTCTTTATCTCAGTTGATCCATAAAACCCAACAGGCTGAGTGATCCATAAGACATGGCATACAGGATTCACAAACACCCCCCAAACACCATGCCCCACAAGCACGGAGATGAACCACATGCATAGATTCCCGACCGTACTCTCCTCTCCCACTCCACCCTGTCCCTCCATATAGACAGCCAGACAAATAGTATTCGCACAAACGGTCTACATATCACCTAAGCACTCCCACATCAAATACAGCTCTATTCACCTCCTAACATCCTCCCAGCAATCCACTGTGACAGTACCCGTAATAATGACGGCAATGCCAAAGCCAAAGTTCACAGCAAAACTCCAATGCGTCTCCAACGTCCAGTGCCGGATAGTACGCATCCACTCTGACAAACCTGTCTCTGTGCTTGTATGAGTACATTGAACTTCGCGTCTCTTGGTTCGGTGTCTGAGTATGTCCTCAGCTCTGCTCAGCTCAGCTCAGCTTGCCTTCAGGATATGGAGGGCTGGGTATGGATGCGGAAAGACAGGGTGAAGTGGGGGGTGGAGAAAGATGAGGTGAAGCATGTATTGCGCTGGCAGACTACAGATAGACTTTCGATTGTGGATAGATACTCATAGACATGGCAAAACAAAGGCAAGCCAAGGCAATGTGAGGAGGAGGAGGAGGAGAGATGGTAAGTTCTGATTCAATTTCTTCGTATAAAATTCGTGATTTGCATCGTCTTGATCGTTGTTGTACCTTTGTCACAACCGTTCAAAGTAGGACAGGAGAGAACCTTCTCAAATGCCATGCCATGCCATACTATAACATGACTTGCTGCATGGTGAGGACAAGGCCTGCTTCACTGCCTGCTTGCTTTGTCCCATCAACCTCAACAAGCTACTCAATTTCCATCCTGCTCCTGCCCATCATCACCACCGTTTCCACCTGTAGTAATTGGATTTCCCTGATCATCCGTCTCACTCGCTTCATTCGAGAATTTATTCAAATAAGCCACCACACTTCCATCCTGCTTCTGTACAAACACGGCTCCATCCTGCCAGATCCCGTTTTCATGGTCATGGCCACCGCCAATCGCACTGCCCTGATTCTGATGAGCATTGTGCACGCCATAACCTGTGCCGAATGGCTCGCCGTAAATATAGAACTTCGTGATAGTACTATCTGTGACAAACGATTGGAGCGCAGCAAGACTTGTCTTGTCGTCGCCGGACTGCCATTGGATGGGTCGAGGAAACTGTGGTGAGCGGATGTAGTCTAGGGCTCCTGAGGTTGAGTTGTCAGCAAGTTGGTGCCATCCGTCGTCGAGTTGTAGAACGGAAGCGAAGTCATTTGGTGAGACATCGATGAAGGACCACAAGTGGCCGTTGGCTAGGCCGTTGGAGTCGATATCGATTGCGGCTCTGTACTGGTGGCTGCCGGCTTGGAGCATGATGTTGCCGTGGTGGTAACGGCCGACTTTGACTTGTTGATCACTGTAAAAGCGGATGAAGGTGCCGATGAGGACGCCGTAGCCTTCGGTTAGGCCGTGCTGCTGGGTACTATGTTCACCGGTGGAATGTCCGTGCTGGTGCTGGTGCTGGTGCTCGCTATGTCTCGTCATGATGGATAAATTTCTTGATAATTGAAGTTAGGGTTTCTTGGAGATGATATGTGCTGACGAGGTGGGATTGTTATCTCCTTCAACAACAAGACTCAACCCACCTTTTGTACGAATTAGTGTGGGAAGTGCCATGCTTTGTCTGACCGCGACTTCCAGCCTTGAATGTTGGCCGCGTAACTTCATGGTAAGCGAATAACAACACGTGCTCTTAACTTTCGAAGGCACGAGGTCTAAAGTTGTGTACTTACCTATCCTTTTGGCGGTGACACGCACGTTCTGACGATTACCCACGTTGAACAGTATGTTCGTACATGTTTCAGGTGTCACTTCAGCTGTCGAGCTCCAGCTTCCTGCTTAAAATGCCACATCGCTTATGCAGTCAGACAAAGGATGAAAGTCCGACTGTTCGAACCGATCTGGATAAGTTTTGAAACTGTTGTGCAACTATTTCACACACGAAGATCACAAGACCGGTTTGACTTCTAGCATGTGGTGGCTTGAAAGTGCATGTACAACTATTTGATGAGATGTCTGTGCATTTTACAAGCGAGGTAGCGTAGATTGAAACTGGCGAAGATTATCGTGGTGTATTGTAGGAAAGGTAAGACATTCACAGAACGAGCATATACACCGGTTTGAAGTGGTAAGCGCTTGGCAACCTGCAGGTTAAGCATCAGCTAAGTGCTTATGTATTGCATGTGTTGAATCGTGTCGTAAGGGTGAGCAGTCCATGAAATTGAGACACTCGAAAAGTAAGTAAACCGGGTAGCTGTATTCGACGTGAGATGTCGGTCAACCACATCGACAAACATTCACGATCCCAGGCCAGGACCATGGCGTCCCTCCAGTACTACACACGTCAAGAGCAGGGGTAAAGGACTCATCTGCATTACAGCTATCGCCAAGCTATTCGAATTGGTGTTTGAATCGGAAATGCCAGCCACTGTCAGTGTTGCCGTAAATGTCTAATGACCTTTGTGCGGTTATGGTGACGACCGTCTCAAAACGGACAAAATTCGAGCTACAAATGTTTTGAACATGGAATTTATTGAGATTCACTAAGAGCTTAATGCACAATCGATGAAGCCTTCGCCAATGTCGATCATCACCTGCGTGGTGGGAAAGATAAAGGGGGGTCGAAAGTGGCTCATGTCGATTCTTACCACGCACTAATCAGTAGCGAAGCATTGAAAGTCCCAGTGAAGAGTTCTAGGAAAGCAGTGCTTGACTAACAGCCAATGTTGAAAGGTGTAGAAGTTATGAGGCTGAGGAGTAATACATGACGGGTTAACACTGGTGTCTCGGCTTACCATGAGGAATGTACGAAAGCAGCGAATGAGAGGTTGATTTGACGATGATCAAGATTGAAAAGGTGCGGGAAGTTGTCGTTGCTGACATTCAAAACGTCTTCGATCTTCGCACACTGCCTGTTCCGCTCATGCTTGTTGGTTTTTGGGAGTGGTGTATCGTATTTGGTCTTCATCGCCGCGAATCAGAGATGATGGTTTTTGAAGAGATGACAAAAGATAGACCACCGAGGTTGAGACAAAGTTGGAAACTTCTGGTATATTGGTCACTTCCAGCTGGGACGATTGCGTCGTCCTGGGAAAGGACCACTGTTTGACCAAGCTATCACCAAGATGCGTTACCGAACCACGTTTTTATTTCTTGCTTTCGTGCTTGCAGTCTACCATCTCTTCATAGAGCCAATGAACACTCGTCTGTCGAAGCTGGAGTCTTGCTGTACTCGTCGATCGAGGATCAGCCAGCACAATCGTTGGACTTCTTGGCTGTAAACAACAAGCCCTCTCTGGTACTTCGGATAGTGACAAGATGCTGCATCTGCAAGTGTGCCTGCCGCTGGCGATGTCCGCACAGGCACTGTGGATTAAAACCATTACCACTTGCAGACACCGCCAGCAGAACATAACTCCAAACTACTGCCTCAACAAAGCCCACACAACAGGCACCATAACTACAGTCGGCACCCCATGAACAAAACACGCAGTCCGAAAACCGCGTCCATACTTCGCATCAAGCACAAGATCACTAAGACCCGAGACACCCAATGTTGCCATCACCACACCCACAGCCCGCCATTCGTTCACAGCTGCAAGGGCGAGAATAGCGAGTCCTAGCGATGTCTCTCGTGATGCGAAGACGTAGACGAATGGATTAATGGGCGTTTTCTGAGGGATTCCGTAGGCAGCGGTGGAAGACTGTGGTGTGGCGAGGGTGCTGATGCCCATCGAGACTAAGCCTGCTCCGAGGAGGGAGGCGAGAGCTTTGGGGAGTGAGACTGTGTAGAAGGAGTTCATGGTCGGTTCTGGAAACAGTGTGCCGATGGACAGTGGTTCGCTTGTGTGTAGTGAGCGTGGTTCAGAGCATGCTGGATGTATCCAAGCCGACGGATTGAGTACCACTCGATGAGGGTGCTCGAGAAGTCAACGGAACTCTTGTTAGCTGCGAAGCACGACACAGCTGGGAACGAGACTTATTCTGAGGTTAATGGCCTTAATTAAATTGTTCGGGGTTCTGCTCGGCGAAGGAAGAGTAGTAGAACATAGAACGTAAGGCAGTCGGAGCATGATGGAGGCGGAAGTGGTTCCTGTAGGCGGATTGGAGGGTATCAGAACAATCATGACGAAACGAATTAGCTTTTATCAACACCTACTACCTAAGAGTCGAATTGCCTTTCGTCATATTGCAAACCCATGAGTGAATTGTGAACGCTGTCACGTTATCTCATAGTCGAGACAACAAGTCATGTAAACGATATATATCAGGAACTCAGAGCATGTTTGACGTAGCATGCATAGCAACACAGCAAGTCTACTCCGATATAGAGCCTCCTTGAAGCACGTTCGTCCGGGGGAACCATTTGCGAACTGACATTGTTTAACCTGAGGGAGAGGTACGCATGCACAAGTTCCTCTACTCTCTTCGGTGCGAATAATGTGGACGTTGACACCATCGGAGCATACGTACCTGATTCCAATCCAATAATGCAGCGGCTGGTCAACCGTTGCCTGAAAGTTGTAGATAGCCTTTTCGACCATTTCGTGACATACGTATACATCTAGATTGTGTCTTCTCCATCACGAAGACATTCCAATGATCATTAGAACTCGAGGAGGAAATTCCGGACCAAATAGACCGAATCTATGTTGTTAGTGGAGGTATTTCGAGCACAATCAACAACAAAAGAAACTGCCCGATACACAACATAATCTCAGATGCTGCTTTCATGTCTCACAGGAGGACGGCTTGGAATTGAAGGATGGTGCTATTATGTCAAAAGAATTGAGACATAAAACAATTGTGTTCTCACAATCCTAGTGAACTCTGTCAGTGTGTTTGGGAATAGAAACAAGTCATAATCAATTGGAACATGGATCGGAAACTCGCAAATAGATGCTAGAAAATTGTAAGTTTGTTGATATTAAGCAATGCTTGCGTTCGCCCCGAGCATCCATCGCGACATCTCCTAACGTTTCACCCCAAATATATGTTGATGTTTTTTGTTCTTCTTTAGGTTGTGCCCTTCTTACAGTCCATGCACAAAAGATCCACCGATAACAATGCATCTCAAATCCTCTGCAACCCTGAAATTCATCATCGAGTCGACCATGATATGCCATTCGATGGATCCACCTTGTTTATGTTTGTGAAGTTTTGGGTTTAGGCGGGTTGCCGATTGTATTTACAAGATGGCAGCAGCTCCTAGAGCACCAAATCCGACAAGGGCAGCCATACCCAGCGGAGCAGGAGTGGGAGCAGCAAAAGCAGCTACCTCAGCAGTACCGCAGCCAGCGTGGTTGCATTTGGAGGTCGCGGTTGTTGAAGAAGAAGTAGTGGTGGTTGCAGCGGTAGCGGTCGAGATAAGCAGGAAGGTAGTGATGGGGAGAGTGTTGAGAACTGCATTTTTTATGGATTTTTGTTGTGGGCGATTAAAATCTTCCGGTCTGTTTTGTGAGATTGGTATTGACAGGAATGTAGGAGCGCGACTGAATTGTTTGCGAACACAACGGTTGGATTACTGACAAGAATGATTTGTGACGGAGTGGTTGAAAGGAAGAAGAGATTGCAAAGTTCGTGGCCGTGTGAGGAGCTATGTAGGCTAGCTGTTACGGTGGAAGTGACGGAGCTGCATGAGCTCATTGGGAAAGACTAGCTTGCTGATTGCAAAGGTTAGAACCTTAAATGATGATTGGCCGTTTCTGACTTGAGGTTCACGGACGCGGAGCATGCCCCGGGCTATTGAAATGATGGGTCCCGGAGGTTATAATAAGAAATTAATGTGACATATGAAAGTCAACTATTGAAAGAAATGCCTCTTGTTACCATCCAGAGGTTATTCCAATATCTAGCTCTGTAATATCTCTGTTCTTTCAATATTCATGTACGAGCAACAACGGCCGCGCACACTGAGTGTTTTTCAGTCGCGAACTCGCAGTCTACGCTTGTGTACATAAAGTGGAGCAACCAATCCAGCGACAATTGTTTGTCGGCGAAGTGGATTTGTCCTTCAACGCTATCGAATCCGAACGTTGCGAAGGCCCTGTCAGTCGGCTCTTTTGCCTTGCCGTCACATCCTAGTCCTGAGGCATATGCTAACGCCGGTCAGCCAATCCCAGTCACCCATGCTTTCGCGACTCTTTTCTCGATACTGCTAACTTCAACGACTTGTATCGTGATCGATGACCAAGAAGCTACTGATAGTATGTGACGGATCCGTGCCTGACCACGCTTTGCATTCAGCTTCATATCTGGTTGCGGACGGCGTTCCTACGATCAGCACGTAGTAGGCACAGAACGTCCGAGGATTAGCATCGTGTATAACAGCACTGAACGAATTCCATTGATACAAGTGTTATTCGTGCTTTGGACGTCAGGACCGCCGATTCAAAGACAAAGAACCAACGTTGGGCTACGTTGGCCAAGCTGCGTGGCATCGTGCATGCTCACGAGTGTGCCTTCATCGTAGAGAGTTGGACCTCCAAGAGATTCACTACAGATTGTATGTAAAACTGCCGAATAACATATGTAGACCAATGGATCGCAATGGTAGAAGTGCACCTTACGAGAGTCGTGCCTTTTGTCGTTCATTGGTTAAACATCTATATATTTCCATGTCTGCTTAATCCCAATTCTATCTATAACACCAGTCGCTATGCGCCTACGTCACATCATACGTAAAACGAATCAAACAACCTGGATTGTTACATTGTTTCGTCTTCTGCAGCATTCTTCATACTGAGGTAGACCGTCCAAGCAATGCCGATAGTACTGACAAACGGGATCTGAAATCTCAATGGCATCACCCTGAAATTTATAAGTTGTACTGCTGGCCATATGACCCAATTCGCCTTCAATGTCGGGAAGTACAGATCTTCGAATTTCCTGATCACTTGTCTCTTTCCTCCACCCTCGGCGACTGTCATGAACGTGAAGAAACAGCAGAGACCGAAAGGTGAGAAAACGAACTGATCCGCTGCAACTCTTTTCAGGACTGGCACCATCGAAGAGGTCGTCGTGAGAGGAAACAACTTCGTTAGGAGACCGAACCATTGGAACTGTAGAGGAGTCATGATGAAACCATAGGACATAAATCGAGTCAAGCGTTCGAAATCGAAAGGCTGAGGGCCGCGCGACATTGGGTGCAGATCGGGAGAAAGTCTAGCAGGTTTCTCGTTGACGTCGTCTAATTCGATGCCATCGGAGATGAGTGAGCGCTCATTTGTGAGCGGAAGGATCGCTTTCCGTGTCTTGTACGCAGATATGGTTTGTGCGACTGTGTCTGCAATTCCTCCCAGTACCTGTTCAGTGGTCAATAGTGATGTTCACAGTTGCTGGGTTGCAAAGCTACGCACCCCATTGGTCACCATAGCTTCTTGACGTTCGTCATATT